>Ga0123357_10008114_pt1 | contig 13084 bp, 13 predicted proteins | sample TergutEmb28metaG_FD_89873 | JGI IMG/M metagenome (GOLD analysis project Ga0123357, IMG submission 89873) | Embiratermes neotenicus P4 segment gut microbial communities from Petit-Saut dam, French Guiana - Emb289 P4 | ecosystem: Host-associated > Arthropoda: Insects > Digestive system > Gut ...
ACCCCCTAGGGCACTAGCTCAATTGGCAGAGCAGCGGTCTCCAAAACCGCAGGTTGGGGGTTCAAGTCCCTCGTGCCCTGCGGCTACCGGCGCGACGCCTCGTCGAGCCGGGTCGAAACCGAAGACTGAAGAGGAATATCGTGGCGAGTAAGAGCACGAGCGGGCAGCCCAGTGAGCCTGCCCGCGAGCCGGGAGACGTGCCGGAAGACGTCAACGTGGCACCTGACGCCGCCGACGAGTCGGCTAAGGCTGTCGAGGCTGCCGAGGCTGCCGATGTCCAGGCAGCAGAGGACGCGGCGCCTGAGGCCGAGGCTGCGGCTGAGGTCGCCGCTGACTCCGAGCCGGATACTGAAGAGCCTGTAGCTGAGACCGAGGCGGCTGACGCTGAGTTAGGTGCCGGATCTGGCGAACCCGAGTCCGGCCTAGCTGATCAGTTGTTCGACTTGCATGACGAATCTGACGGCACGGACGAAGATGACGTTCACCAGCCCGTCCGTAAACTAACAAAAGCGCCGGTTAAGAAGGCCCAGCCAGCGCGCAAGCGCGCGGCCACGACGGCGCCGACCACAACTGGACGCACCACGCCGTGGGCGTTCGTCCGTCAGGCCATCGGCGAGTTGCGCAAGGTGGTGTGGCCATCGGGTGAGATCGTTGGTCAGTACTTCATCGTTGTGCTGGTGTTCGTGCTGTTCATCATGCTGGTGGTGTTCGGGCTGGACACGTTCTTCGGCTGGGGCCTGATGCGGATATTCCGCTGACAAGGAGTTATGACATGACTATGGAGCCGACCGATCTACCAGTGGACGATGTGGAAATCGACCTGGGGCCCGTGCCGGTGGACGACGTCGAGATCGACCTGGATTTTGGCCAGATCGATGTGACGCCGTCAGTTGACGACATCGTCATCGACTTGAGTGAGCCGGAAGACCAGGCACCGGAAGACGCCGTCAGCGCGGATACTTCCGCTGACGAACCCGACCCCGAAATTGAGTCTGCCCTTGAGGCCCTGCGCCAAGAATTGCGCGTCCAGGAGGGCGACTGGTACGTCGTCCACACCTATTCGGGTATGGAAAACCGCGTCAAGCAGAACATCGATTTCCGCGTCAAGACGTTAAACATGGAGGATTACATCTTCGAGGTCATCGTGCCGACGGAAGACGTCATCGAGATGCGTAACGGTGTTCGCAAGACGGTGACACGTGTTGTGCTGCCAGGCTATGTGCTGGTGCGCATGGCGATGTCCGACGACTCATGGGCGGCCGTGCGTCACACCCCGAACGTGACGGGCTTCGTCGGCCACGCCAATGCCCCTGTGCCGCTTGAGCTGGACGAGGTCGAGCGCATGCTGACGCCGTCCGTCGTCGCTAAAGTAAACGCCGCCCATGCTGGCAAGCCGTCGCGCGGGCGCCGCAAGGTCGAAGTGGTCGACTATGTGGTGGGCGATTCCGTCATGGTGGTGGACGGCCCCTTCGCCGGTGTGCATGCCACCATCACCGAGATCAACACGCACAATCAACGCGTCAAGGCCAACGTCGAGATTCTGGGTCGCGAGACCCCCGTCGACTTGACGTTCACGCAGATCCAGAAAGTTGTCTAGGGCCTAGCGCCCAAGGAAGGAAGGACCGGAAATGGCCCCCAAGAAGAAGGTCGCTGCAGTCGTCAAGGTTGCTATTCAGGCTGGCGCAGCTACCCCGGCGCCGCCCGTCGGTACGGCGCTCGGCCCGCACGGCGTCAACATCATGGAATTCGTCAAGGCCTACAATGCCGCGACAGAATCGATGCGCGGCACTATCATCCCCGCCGAGATCACCATCTACGAGGACCGCACGTTCAGCTTCATCACGAAGACGCCGCCAGCCCCCGAGCTGATCAAGAAGGCGGCCGGTGTGCCCAAGGGTTCCGGTGTGCCGAACAAGGAGAAGGTCGGCACTATCACGGCTGCCCAGGTGCGTGACATTGCCACCACCAAGCTGCCCGACCTCAACGCCAACGACATCGACGCTGCCTGCAAGATCGTCGAGGGCACCGCCCGCTCAATGGGCGTGACAGTCCAGAAGTAGTTAGGCCGCGCCAAATGACCGGGATGCGATGGGCAATCCTGATCGCTGGTGTGATCCTGCTGGTTTTGGTAGTGATCTTCGCGGCGGATAACTTGCTCGGCTTGTGGCTGATGCATCACTTCCGCTGAGCGCACAACTGAATAACAACCGAATAACACCTGGAAGGGCAAAGTGCCCGTACAGACGATTGAGCCGAGGGACGCCAAGCTTGCTTGGATGTCCGAGGCGATTGAAGTCTGTTGACGAAGAAGTTCTGACAAGAACTTCTGAGAAACACCAGACCTGGTGAAGCAGCCTGAGAGGCTGCAAAGAAAGGAACCAGCAATGAAACATTCAAAGCGCTATGTCGCGGCATCGGCCCTTTTCGAGGCCGGGCATCCCTACACTCCGGAAGAGGCCGTCGCGCTGGTCAAGCAATTCCCGCCGGCCAAGTTCGACGAGACGGTAGATGTGTCGATGCGTCTTGGCGTCGACCCCCGCAAGGCCGATCAGATGGTGCGCGGTACGGTCAACCTGCCTAATGGCACTGGCAAGACGGCCAAGGTGTTGGTCTTCGCCCAGGGCGCCAAGGCTCAGGAGGCTCTTGACGCTGGCGCCGACGAGGTCGGTGCTGACGAGCTGATCGACAAGGTCGCCGGCGGCTACCTCGATTTCGACGCCGTTGTCGCCACCCCCGACATGATGGGCAAGGTTGGCAAGCTGGGCCGCGTGTTGGGCCCGCGCTCGCTGATGCCGAACCCCAAGACGGGTACCGTGACCATGGACGTGACCAAAGCCGTCACCGACATTAAGGGCGGCAAGATCGAGTTCCGCGTCGACCGTCAGGCCAACCTGCAGTTCATCATCGGCAAGGCGTCGTTTAGTGCCGAGGCTTTGCTCGAGAACTACCGCGCCGCCCTCGATGAGGTAAACCGTCTCAAGCCGGCTACTGCCAAGGGGCGCTACATCCGCAAAATTGCGATTTCGACAACCATGGGCCCCGGAATCGCGGTAGACGCTCAGTCCTGAGTTTGCCCGATGGGCGGCGGATTGGCCGCATTTTGGGCTATGGTAGTTATGCCATAGTCCTTGGTTGATCCTATCTAGGGAGTCGCAATGTCGTCAGATAACACCGTCCCACCGTATGTGCCAGCAAACACCGACATTCCGTCATACGCGCCGACTGATCCAGTTGCCCCGGTTGACCCCGGTTCGTTAGGCGCGCCGGTCGTACCCGATATGACAGTGCCGCCTGTGGCGGCGCCAGATTCGGTTCCCTACATGGGGTCGCCATATGGGTTGCCGCAGGCTGCGCCGATGCCCGCAGTGGCACCTGACCCCTTCCAGCAAGCTCCACTGGCGGCGCCGGGCGGCAGCCCCGCCCCCATGCCAGGGTACCCTGTAGCAGCTCCGGCCCCGTATGGCTCAGTCCCGCCGGCTTACCCAGGCGCGATGGGTTACGGCGGTGCGATGCCTTACGCAGCGGTGCAGCCTACCAACGGTTTGGCGATTGGCGGCATGGTCTGCGGCATCGTCGCCATTGCGTTTTTCTGGACGACACTGTTTTTCGGCCTCTGGGTGGGCATTGTTGGTGCGGTCCTCAGCGCTATGGGTCTGTCTAAGGCGAACAAGGGTGCCGGTGGCCGTACTCAGGCGATCGCTGGCCTGATATGCAGTCTCGTAGCCGTTGTCGTCATCGTTATTTTGCTTGCTGCCGCCGGCACGCTTATCGCTTCCCAAAGGTGAAACCTTCGGGTCACGCCAGGTTCAGCTTCCGACCGATGAAGTATCGCGTGATGACGAAGCCCACTACGGCCAGCACCAGATATTCGACGGCGAAGTAACTGCCGAAGATCAGCCCGGCGTGATTGATGGCCGCCACGTTGTCACTCGTCATGACCGACTGGATGGTCTGGGTAGCTTTGAATGTTCCGCTGAACAGCGCCACCATCACCAGGAAACCGACCAGGTTGAGCACCTCAAGCACGCAGTAGAAGATGATGTAGGCCACGACGCTGCCGCCCAGTCGGGTGGTCTTGATGAGGTTGGGCCCCCAGGCCATCGCGGCGTAGAACAACATGACATTGACCAGCAGGCTCGTCAAGATGAATATAAGCCCGCAGATCAGCCAGACGCCGGGGTGGAACCCTTGTGACGCCAACCCGCGCCATGCGGCGCCCAATTGGCTGAGCCATTTCAGATGAAGCGTAGCCAGGCCGACGCTGGCGACCGTTACGACGGCTGTTACGATCGTCCACACAACGGCGGGTATCAGTTTGCCGAAGATCTGTTGCGTCGGCGTCACTGGCAGCGTGAACCAGAGGTAGCCCTCGTCGCCGAGCATGCGGTAGAAGCGGACGATGACGATGACGAAGGTAAGCAGGAATGCAGCGAAGGCCGCAATGCCGTACAGCAAGGTCATCACCGTTGAGGCACCGGAGTAGAGAAGGCCCAGCGTCGAGTTGCTGCCCGGCCTCAGCGCTAACATCGCTGCGTTGACGCCGGCGAGCACGACCACAACGGCGTAGGTCAGCAGAAAGATGGGGGCTGTCGCCTTGAATTCGTATTTGATCAATTTGCCTAGCATTTGAATGCCTCCCTGAATACCTCGTCGACGCTCTTGCCTGTTTGTTCGCGCAGGTCGTCCGCGCTGCCGGTATGCATGACGCGACCAGCGTTCAAGAAGATGACATCGTCCAAAACCTTTTCAATGTCCGCAATCAGATGTGTGCTGATTACGACGGCACCGTCCTCGTTGTAGTTCTTGATGATCGTGTCGAGAATGAAATCGCGGGCCGCCGGGTCGACGCCGCCGATCGGCTCGTCCAGCAGGTAAAGCTGCGCCCGTCGGCTCATAACCAGAGCCAGTTGCACCTTCTCTTGCGTGCCTTTCGACAGCGTCCGGAACGTCTGGGACGAATCGATGCCGAGCGCCTTGAACATGTCGGCTGCTTTGGCCTTGTCGAAATCGGCGTAGAAATCGCCGAACAACCCGACGCAGTCGCGGACTTTCATCCAGTTGTCGAAATAGGTGTGGTCAGGCAGATAGCTAACGCGCGCCTTCGTTGCCGGGCAGGGCGCCATGCCGTCGATCAGTACCTGACCGCTAGTCGGTGCCAACAGCCCATTGACAATCTTGATCAACGTGGTTTTGCCGCTGCCGTTAGGTCCGAGAAGCCCCACGATGTGCCCGGCCTGGCACGTCAAGTTGACGTTATCCAGTGCCATCGCGGCGCCAAACTGTTTCGTCAGCCCCTTGGTTTCTAATAGCGCATCCATTCAGTTCGCCTCCTCAAGGGGTGTCGTGAGCATCGCTGCCGCTTCGTTGCGCTCAAACCCCAAGTTGGCCATCTGGGCAAGATACTGCTCGATGTAGCCGGCCGCAGCCTGCTCCTTCAGTTTCATGATCAACCTTTCATCGTCAGTGACGGTTCGTCCGCTGTTCCGCTGGGTTCGAACCAGCCCTTGCGCTTCCAGTTCGGCTAGCGCCTTCTGCATTGTGTTTGGGTTGACGCCTGCCTCGACGGCCAACGTTCGGACGCTGGGCAGGCCCGACCCTGGCAGGTAGACGCCAGACAGGATGCCTTTCTGGATGATCTCAACGATCTGGGACGAAATAGCCCGGTCATTGGTGAATTCCCACTGCATGAAGCACCTCCTTAACTGTGTCACTGTATTAAGTATCTAATACAGTGACACAGTTGTCAAGTTCCCACGCAAAAATGCCTGTCATGGCCAAAGATGCCGGCATCTTCTGGCAGTGAAAGCACAAAGTTCCCGGCATCTTTGTGTAAGCTGGTTTGGTCGAGTAGGATGCGCCAATCTGATATATGCGGGTGCACGGCTTGTTTATCTTGATTACCGGCGGCGACCGTCAGCGCAGCGTGATCACGACGGTGTTGTCTTGAGCGGCGGCACGTGACGGGGCCCATTGAGCTAGATCGGTGGATTGGTGCGTCCAGTTCTGATCACCGACCTGAACGGACGTTAGGCCCGAGGACGCTAACTGAGCCATTGATATTTGGGCGACGGCCCAGGCTGTGGTGGCGTCCGGGGCCGTCACTGTGACCGTGCTGGCGCCCGTTGCCGCATCCGTCCCCGACGTGATGGTGATTGCGTTGCCCCAGATCTTCGCCAGCAGGGCCGTCAGATCGTCACCGCCGCCGCCCTGGCCGTTATTAGCGATGCAGCGCAACGCCGCCGGGGTCTCCCCGGTCAGGGCGGACGCGATGGCCCGTCCAGCCGATTCGTGCTTGGCATAGGCGTCAGGGTAGGCCGACCGCTGGACTGCCTGGGCGACGGTGCCGATATCGCCAGTCTGCCAGTCTTTCACTTTCACCAGAGCGTCGTAGAACTTGCCGGCGGAATACCAAGGGTCCATGATTTGATCGGGCGTGCCCCAACCTTGGCTGGGTCGCTGCTGGAACAAGCCGAGCGAATCGGCGTCCCCGTAATTCAGGTTGCGCAAGCCCGACTCTTGGCTGGCGGTGACGATGGCGATGGTAGCGGCCCGGGCAGGCAGGCCGCGCTGGATCGCCTCGCCGACGATGATCGCCGCATTTCCGGCCTGCTCAGGCGTCATGGTCCCGCTGTAATTGCCGACGACGGCAATGCAGTGATCGGGCGGGATGATCGACACGTCTATGAAGGGTACGCGGACCAGGGCTCGCACGACAGCGATGACACCGACAACCACGGCAATTGCCAACAGCAGAGTAATGATAGTTCGTGCGAGCCGGTGGCGCCGGCGTCCATAAACGGTACGCCGGGAACCTGCCGACTGGAGCCCGCGCGGCGTCACTGCGGGCTTGTCGGTCATGTGCCCAGTCTATCGACTCAGTGACACCGGACCGGTCGATTCGCGGACGAACAACTCAGGGCTGATGGTTACTCGGTGCACAGGACGTCCAGGGTCTGCCAGGCGAGCGGCCAGCAGATCAATGGCAGAAGCTCCAAGCGCGTCCCGAGCCGGACGCACCGCAGTCAAGGCTGGCGAGAACAATGCCGCCAACTCGTCGTCATAGGAGACGACCGAGATGTCATCCGGTACCCGCAAACCGCGTGCCTCCAGGTGCTGCACCAAGCCGATGGCCTCCCGGTCGGAGTGTACGAGCAGGCCGGTCAGGCCGTCATCCAAACAGCGTTCGATGATGGCCTCAACGGTCGGTGCGAACGACGTGGTGCGGTGGTCGGGCACTTCCTCGACCATGACATCCGCCTCGGGCAGGCCGAGCTGCTGACAGGCCGCCCGCCAGCCGACCATGATCTTGCGGGTTGTCGGCGATGAGCGGCTGACGACGCAACCAATGCGACGGTGGCCAAGATCCCAAAGATGCTGAGCTGCTGCCGCGGCACCCTCGGCATGGTCGGTAACGACGGATTCGACGGCTTGGTGGAAATGTCCGGAAACCGCCTCGCGTTCGATCAACACCACCGGTTTGGTCTGCTGCGCCAACCATTCCAGCACCCCGGTGCTATGTGGGCCCATGGTGTTGATGACGGCACCAACGCCGATGACGTCGTCCATTGCGAACAGTGACGCCAGCGCCGGGCGTTCGTCCACGCTGTCGTAGGAGTCACCGCGCAGCAGCAGGCGCAGTCCCCGGCGCGCCGCCGCGGTCTCAGCGCTGCGAGCGACACTCGGCCAATAGAAGTCGAGACTAGGCACCAGAAGACCGATCTTTCCGCGCGCCTCCAATCTCGACGGCACGGCGACCGGTGTCTGGGGCAAAACCGCGCCCCCATGGACGCGTCTGATCAGGCCTTGCTCTTGCAACTCCGTCAGATCGCGACGGATCGTCATCACTGATACGCCCAACTGTGCCGACAAGTCGCTGACCCGCAAGGCGGTGTCGGCGTTGAGCACAGACAGCAACTCTGCCCGTCGCTGGGCGGGCAGCGGCGATGCCGCATTGGGGGTCTGCGCATCACTCATGACGTTTGCCTTTCTGGTTAATGGTCAACCGGAAATGGTTGAGGTGTCCCGTGTCGAAAGCCAACCTCTTAAGGGTACGACCCCAAGACTGGGTCAGCAACGGGTCGTCCAGACGCTTGACCTCGACGCTGACGGGCAGCGACGGTTCTGGGCTTAATAGAACGTGGGCGCCGGCGAGCGTCGTCACCTGGATGTCGCTCCGATTGATTCTGATAGTGCCTGCCACCACCAGATGCCAGACGGAGGGGCAGGGCAGATCCCAACTGTCGTCGACGGTGACGGTACCGCCGGTCAGGCACACATGGCGTTGCCAGTGCAGGCCTTGTTTTTCGGGTAGTAGATCGTAGGCCCCGGCCAGATCATAGGTCAACGTGGCGGTCGTCGCATCACTAGTGAAGTGGACGTCCGTTGCCCGGAAACCGGCCCCGGCCGATTGGGCCTGCCCGTCGATCAGCGGCACGCTGTGCCACTGGCTTTGCATCATCCACGCCTCGTAACGTCGCGAGCCAAAGGTCTGGGCAGTGTAGGTTGGCCGGCCGGCGTCGACGATGAATGGCACGCCGTCAAAGGCAACGATGAAGGATCCGACATCAAGGTGGTTGTGGGGTTCGCCATTGGTTCCGCCCTTAGTACTGACTGTCAGCCCGAGCCCCGACGGCTTTTGCCGCGCCACCATGATCTGGGCCGATGGCAACCAGACGTGCTGGGGCAGCGCTGGGTTGTCGAGTTCATCAGCGGGCCGGACGGAATCAGTCATGCCTGCCGGCAAACGCGCATCCCGCCAGTCAGTGTCAAAGAGCGCGGTCAACTGACGCCAGAGCGAGTCGCGATCATGGAAGACGGGCTCGCCTGCCCGCCGGGACCGAAGGGCATGCCGCGCCGAGGCGGCATCACCTGATTGGACGGCGGCAGCGAACAGGGTATACCACGGTTCGCCAGACATTTTGGCGCGTCCGTCCGAGTAGTTGACGCACCAGTTTTCGGCGTCGCCGGCTGGCCCGAGCCACATGGCCAGGGGGAAGCCGATGGTGGCTCGTATTTCGGGCAGAGCAAAAGCGTCGAAATTCCCACCGGTCAGGCGCTTCAACAGAACCAAGAGATCGAGCAGGCGGCCAACACCCTCCCACCAATAGCTATAGCCTTCGGCGACGGCACCATCGTGCGGCAGTGCCGCAACGAAGCGATCAACGCCTGCCAGTGCAGTGGCGATGATCTGCTCACGGCTGTCTTCCGCCAACTGGATAGCCGCCGCGATCATATTGGCGTGTATCCAAGGATTCCAGTTATTCGGACCATATTCAGGGCCTTCGCGCCCATCAATCCACCACCAGTCCCGGCGGTGCAGGAATGGCTCGAAAACGCGAACGCAGGCGTGCGTCCGAAGAAGGCTGCGGAGCCCTGACCAGTGAGAATCCAGCCGTGGGCCTAGGACGGCGTCGGCCCAAGCCAGGTCAGCCACCATCTCACCGGCCCCGAGGTCGAGAAAAGGCTCTTCTGGGTCCGGCAGCGCCAGAGCGCGAGCACCACTGAATTCGTCATGGGCTGGCCAGCACCAACTCAATTGTTCGCAAGCCAGCACCAGTCCGTCTGCGGCCTGGTCGAGCCAGGCGTCGTTGTCCGTGATGGCCGCCATCAGCACCGCTCGTCGCAGACGAGCTTGACGGTCGAAGAGTGCCTGCTGGTATTCCTCTCGGTCGCCGTCATGTTGGAAGCGAGCCCACGCGTGGGCCGTCGGTGACTGCCAAGGACGGGTGAAGTCGTCGGCGGCTACCAGTCGCAGGTTGATCACAGTGTGTTCGTCAAAAGATCTCGCTCGCCAGGCTGCGCGGTCGCCGATATCTGCCACGGGGAGGCCGCTGTGATCCAAAGCATGAGTCGTCGCAGGCCCGTCCGGTGCCGACCAAAGACCGGCGAGCGGGCCACCAAAACGCTCAGGTTCAAACATCGTTGGTCTCACAGAAAAGCAGTCTACAGCTGTCATGATCTATTTTGATAACAATGGTGTATATGTGCGCTTCTGAGCTTGCATGATCTTAAGTGGGCGTATATGGTTATGCTCAAAGAGCGGCCAGCAATGTGGCATGAAGAAGGTGGTCAGCGATGACGCAGCTTGATGACATTGCACTTGACCATGAGCTAGCGCCCTACACCGGTTGGACTAGAGAGCACCTCGTTGCCTTGGCCGAGCGCATGCTACTTGCCGTCAGACCATTCGCCTCACCAGGCCATGCACGTATCACACTGCCCGGGGCGGAGGGCGGCTACGGGCGCGCCGTGGACGGGTTGGAAGGCTTCGCCCGCACCTTCTTGCTGGCCGGTTTCTACCTGGCCGGTGATCCAGACGATCCGCTCGGCCTAGCCGAATGGTACGCCGAGGGTATCGCTGATGGCACCAACCCGGCGTCACCCGACCGGTGGGTGCGGTGCGACGAGCACGACCAAGCCAAGGTAGAGGCTGCATCGCTGGCCATTGTCTTGGACATGACCCGGCCATTGGTCTGGGACCGTCTCGACCATGGGGTTCAGCAGCACGTCATTGACTACTTGTCGCTCGTCGTCGGCGACGAAAACTACCCGCGCAACAACTGGCTGTGGTTTCGTGTCTGCGTCGAGACATTCCTACGCAGTGTGGGCGGCCCGTGGAGCCCGGCGGATATTGCCGCTGACCTGGCACTCCACGATTCTTTCCGTCGCGAAGGCGGCTGGCTGGCCGATGGTGACGAGCGTGCTTTCGATCACTACTCTGGCTGGGCCTTGAGCCTGTACCCGACGCTTTGGCAACGGATGTCCGGGGCCCACGACCTGGCCGACGACGCGCGCCGGGCGATGGACCTGGCAGCCCTAGACGCGTACCTGTGCGACGCCTGCCGTTTGGTGGGGGCCGATGGTGGCCCGCTCATCCAGGGCCGCTCATTGATCTACCGCTTCGCTGCCGCGGCACCGTTCTGGGCCGGTGTGATGGCCGAAGTTCCGAGCCTGTCGTCAGGCCTTTTGCGGCGGGCCGCCTGCGGCGTCGTCAAGCACTTCGTCGACGCGGGCACCCTGGACGACGGACGTTTGACGATGGGATGGTTCGGCCCATGCCGTGAACTGGCGCAGAATTACTCGGGGCCTGGCTCGCCGTACTGGGCGTCCAAAGGACTTTTGGGGCTGGCACTGCCGCCGGACCACCCGGTGTGGACGGCCAAAGAGGAACCGCTGCCGGTTGACGAAGACGACTTCGTCGACGCGTTCAGCGCGCCCGGCTGGGCCGTCTCGGGAACGAAATCCGATGGCATTGTGCGAGTGGCAAACCACGGCACTGACCACGCCAACTTTGACGACTTGGTTGGCGACTCGCCCCTCTACGCCATGATCGGATACTCGACCAGAACCGCGCCCTTCGTTGACGATGCCGCCTATCGTCAGCCGCTGGCGCAGTATGCGGCGCTGATTGACGGCGACGGCGCGCTGACCCACCGAGCCGGTTTTGAGACTATCGGCTGTGGCGTCGACGACGGCGTAGCCTGGGCCGCCAGCCGTCAGGTGGCGCACTGGCTGGACATGCCGACGATCCAGACGCTTCATGGCTCTGGCTACATCGGGCGAGCCACGCCGGCAGGGCGTTTAACCGTCATCTCGCTGTTGCGTGGGCCTTGGGAATGCCGGCTGGTGCGAGTCGATCAGCTGGAGGCTAGCCAGGCGGTCACCCTGCGAGTGGCCGGCTGGCCCGTCCCGTCGGCCGACGCCACTGTGGGCGACGACGCGCTGGTGGCCAGTGCCGCCTGGGGTGCAACGGTCAGCGCTATCCAGGCGGTGGTGGCGAGCGGTCTGGCAACGGCCATGCAGGTGGGGGCCGACTCCGTCACCTCGGCCAATCCTTTGGGGACGCCCTGCCGCGTCCCCTACTTAGTTTTCCCTGCGGAATGCGGGAAATGGTCGGTCAGCCTTATCACCCTGGGTGAGGTTGACCAACCGGCCACTTGTCGCCAGGTCGCCATAGCGGCCGCAGCCGACGGGTGGACGATCGCCGTCACCTGGCCCGATGGGCTGGATACTTCGACGGTTATCAAAGACTCCGGTATGGGACGCGCCCAGCCGGTCACAGCTTCGCCAGACTGGCGGGGCGACCCTCGCTTCGAAACCCGGGCGGGGCAACACAGATAGGGAAAGTATGAAACTCAGTAAAACCATGACTATTGGTGCTGCGGCCGCTGGGCTCGCACTGATCCTCTCCGCGTGCAGCGGTGGCACAGCCAGTCCGCCAGTCACCAGCAGCGCTGCTGCGCCGACCGAAACAACGGCGGCACCGGTGGCGTTGACGATGTCGGGCTGGTCGTTGGCGACCACGCCGGAGTTCCAGACGCTCGTCGACGCCTTCAAGGTGAAGGAGCCGAACGTCACGATCACCATCAAGGAATATGACCCCAACAACTATGAGAGCCTTCTACTGACCGATATGACGGCCAAGCAAGCTCCCGATATCATCGCAATCAAGCAGGCCAAGTACACCACGCAGTGGGCAACTGGCGGCCAGCTAATGGATGTTTCCGACCTCGTTGCGGCACTGCCGTCAAGCGTCGTCGGCTCGGCTTCCTACCTGGTCAACGGTAAGAGCTACGGCGTCCCCTATCGTCAGGATTCCTGGCTGCTGTTCTATGACAAGGACCTTTTCGATAAGGCTGGCGTGGCCATCCCCAACGGCCAGTGGACCTGGGACGACTACGTCACAACGGCTCAGGAACTGACCACCAAGCTCAAGGCTGCCGGCAGCACGGCTCTCGGCACCTATGAGCACACCTGGCAGTCGACGCTCCAAGGTTTCGCCAACGCGCAAATGGGCGATAACACGAACCTTAGCGGCCCGTACTTCTCCGGTGACTACACCTACATGCAGTCGTATTACGACAATGCGCTGAAGTTGCAAGACTCGGGCGCGCAGGTGAGCTTCTCAGACGCGACGACGAACAAGCTGACCTATCAGGCTCAGTTTGGCAAGCAGAACGCCGCCATGATGCTCATGGGCTCGTGGTACATCGCCACGCTGGTCAGCCAGCAGAAGTCCGGCGACGCCAATGCCTTCACATGGGGCATGGCGCCTGCGCCACAGGTCGACTCGTCGACCTTCTCG
>Ga0123357_10008116_pt1 | contig 13084 bp, 6 predicted proteins | sample TergutEmb28metaG_FD_89873 | JGI IMG/M metagenome (GOLD analysis project Ga0123357, IMG submission 89873) | Embiratermes neotenicus P4 segment gut microbial communities from Petit-Saut dam, French Guiana - Emb289 P4 | ecosystem: Host-associated > Arthropoda: Insects > Digestive system > Gut ...
AGCCGGCGTTTCCCGGTGGAGGGGCGGGGGCGGGGGCGGGGGGGTGTGTTGGTTTTTGGGGAAAAAACAAATGTGGGCGGGTTTTCCCCCTCCCCCCCCCCCCCCCCCCGAGGCATTGAGTGTCTGGCTCATTATCATTCCATAGTCATCTGAGAGGTAAGCCATACTGGAACATCCAGTCTAATATCACACCCCCGGAAGTACTTGCGGTTTCCTGTGTGATCCAAAATTTGAATAATGTGTTGGATAAAGACAATTCTGACCTATGAGTTATATGTTCTGCGTCGACTCGGGAATTTGATGTTCGGTTTTATGGTCCTTTTGTGATTTTACTCCCTTAATCGAGGACCGTAACCAAGTCCAGAGTGAGAGGTTCAAGAAAGGATAGAGGAAGATGACGCTCAAGGAGACGGCATGGCAGGAGTGAAAGAAAGGCGCGACGTGTTGCGATATTCCTTGTTCTCAGGCTGCCCAATTGACAAGTGTAATAAGAAAATGAAGACGCAGGGTGGTAATTTTATAACAGCTGCAGAAGAGTGTAGTTGTCTCAATAACAGAAGGATATATGGCGATTTTAAATCAACAAGCCAGCTTAATATAATTAATAACCGCTAAAACTATTTTACCGCCAGGAAAGCACCGCATTCTCTTTCAAACAACTAGTTCATGTATAAAGAGAATATTTTCGAGTAATGCCTTACTGTAGTCTATGACAGCATGCAGTACACTAGATAAGAAGACTGCTGATGTTTCCGAAGAAACCGGAGTCAACATTCTACATTGTGGTGGTATTAAAGTTGTAGACTATATTCTTAATATCATCCATTTTCCGTGCATTACACAATTATTTAAATAAATCCAATTAATATAGTTATAATCAATAAATATAGTATTTCATACTATATTTTCTCCTACTTTTTCCCGAACGGGTGAGCTGTTACCAGGGAGGAACAGAAACAAGGAAAAAAAACATGAAAGGAAACACCAAAACACATCCTCGTTAAAATGTGTAAAAATGTATGAATTTTTAGGCACGTTATTAAACATGCATATTATCTTTCCAAGTATGTTTCTTACTTTGTCTTTGGTTTTACCCGATGGTTGCTTAGCCAAGCCGAAACATGCAGGAAATTATAACGTATGAAATAATGTAGGTGCACTGACTACAAGTGTACTTGGTTGAACCACAGACTGTCTTCCCACTTCAGAAGAAGAAGTGCATGTTCACTGCCAAAAAAAACCACAAACATCACAAGGAATTTTAGTGTGAGATCTAATAAAAAACAGGAATATTTTGTGTGAGCCTGTATCCGTGTTATAAGTTGTAGTTGGAGCTACTGTTTACAGTCGAAATAGGAACTTAAGAGCCACCATAGCGCTTATGATTTTATTTTGCAAACAGTCTTCAAACCATGTTAATTTTTAACGTGTATAATTCATAAGTTAAGTTACTAAAACTGTTTAAAATCCAGTATGTGTTCCTCTCGCACAACGCTTCTCGAACTGGACGTTTCTCTTCGAGTGTTCTCAGTATCAGCAACAAAACTGGACCCACCTACAATATCGGTAACTTCTCCAACACGTCCATCCTTCGTGCGGTATAAGCAAGAATCTGTAGGCATTTCTTCATGTGCGAACGATTTTTATTAACACGTTATTTTAGCGTTTGATAGCCGAAAATTATAATTCTAGCAACAAATTACATGCTATCAAAACTTTTTCAGAACCTAAACGTATAGATGTGCGGAACAATACAAAGGTAGACACTAGAACAACAGAGTAAAAAAGCTGGAGAAAATGAATTAAAAATATACGGTGAGGGAGGAAAGAATAAAGAGAAGGAAAGGCGGAGTAATAAGAATATAAATTAAAGGGAGAGGGAAGTAAGAAAGCTAAGAATGTCTCCATGATTGTGTTTTTCCACGAAAGTGTTAATTTACAAAAAGTAGTTTTTTTCTTATTCGACTGGACCTGGAGTTACAGGTTATGTTGCAAAAATTCATACAAACCATTTCAATCATGGACTGTTATTGCTTTGATAACATCCATTTATGTGCATATAACATAAATCTGGACTGAGTTTTCTGCCGTAGCGACAACAGAATTTAGATCTGTGTTCCGATTCGATGGTTGTCGGGTCCTGACACGTTTACGTGTATTGTAACTCAAGGTTTTTAGTGGTATTCTCCACTCTCGTTGGAAGAATTCAGGGAAGAGAAAGGTACACCACATAAAAAGTTTCGAGGAAAAATGTAGACGGCAATTGGCTCCAGATCAATGGTTCTCAATATTTCGAAGTATGAAGACCCATTTGTAGTTTCATAAGATTTCTTTGCAACCCACATGTTAACAGTTTATTTTAGGCCCAGTTAATAAATATGTTGAAAAAATCGATTATTAACTCAGAACTGATTTAAATACTGTTGCGTTACACACTATAAAATGACGGCAGAGAATATGAGAAAATATCGACAGCTGACTCAAGGAGCAGAATTTGTTATTAAGCTGTGTAAATTAACGGAGATCTTGGTCTAAGCCCACGGGTTCCCGGATTTCGCAGCTAACAGTTTGAATTACTGGGCTAGATAATTATTTTAGAGGGCGCTTTTCTGTTGCCAGATAGCGACAATGTTATTCAGGAAGAACGAAGCTGACGATCGTCAACAAACCCTCTCTTTCCCAATATCGGTTGTGAAGAAGAATTCTTTCTACTGTTTGTCTCAGTCGATACGACGGAAACTGCGATGTCCTGTGATGCGGAATGTATTTCCACTGTTCTACTTATTTTTCACACTTCTCAAGCCAATTGTTGTCCTCGTGTATTAATTGTCTGGAAAGTGATATGACCGGTGATTACGAGAAAAGGGTTAAAATAAAAAGGAAAAGATGTCACGCTTCGTGAAAATAGTGGTGCTCCTGGAGAAGTTGGAGGGTTTTGAGGCTGAAATGCTTACCTCGTAAAAGTTCATTTGCGTGGAAATCCCGCCAGTGGGGAAGCCATGGCCCGAAAACTGACCAAACCTCCATACAGTAAGAAGTAGGAGGAGGTGTAGGAGGGGGAGGATAGGTTGCAGCGGGGATGACCATCACTGCTCTCCGACACTGTGACGGTGTGAAAGAATATATGGATCATGAGAATGACGACGGGATAAGGGGAGGCTTTACGGCTAGTGCTGCAACTGTATGGCTGCTGGAAGAAGTCTTGGTCTGAAGTTTTAATGACTAGTACCAGCCGGATGGAAGAGGAACTTGTGCCTAATTTCAGCCAAACTTCAACACGGTAGATAAATTTTAGTAAAAACAATACATACTGTCATGAAGATACTTCCAGTGGGAGTCGAGTTAATCCATGCGGACGGACAGCAGACAGAATGGACGAACATGACAAAGCTAGCCGTCGCTTGTACTCATTTTTGCGAAAGAGCCTAAAAATGAACTATATAACTTTACATTATCCAACACGTTTATTATATAATTGAAATGCACAGATATATATTTAGCTTACCGTATTATGTCTGAAACGTTTAAATAATATGCGCCGTGCTGGATTATTCAGTGTTGCGAAGCCCGAGCAATCATGGTGATTTCCCATAAATGTTTTTCTCTTCTGCTCCGGCATCCATACTGGCTCTGGTACCCCTTACTCCGGAGAAAGTTAACACTCCAGGACACTAATCGTTCACTGCCGACTAGCGCTGAAGTTCAGAAGAATCTCAACTTCCTCCAGACATATTTATGGAGCGGGACATTTGTCTACAAGATCATTTTTAAAACAGAGTATTTTAGAAATGTTATTAAAATACATTTTAGGACAAACTTCTTAAATCAGAAGATGCACATAACGCTGAGCTACATGTGCAACAAACTGTGTAAATAAACAAAATCTGTTTGATAAGAGAGGCATTTAATTTAGAAAAAAATGAACACTGAGAAGACATGGCATACAGCACCCCTTTTATGGAAGGGTACAAGTTATTTGTATCTGAATAATGGTTTACATGCAGATCACTGCTGGTGTTCGGTTCATTTATTTGGTAAATGAACTACTTGGAACAGGAAGACATAAAGTAAATGGGAAAATATACTGGATCCTAAGCAGACTGATTTTGATGTTCATAATGGAAGTAACTCTGAAAACTTATCACTTTCTATAAAATTTATAACTTAGTTTCCACTACTTTGCTAGGGGTTTCACCAGACTCCATTTTCCAGATTTTGCAAGGGCTCTGATGAAGAGGGCGATGAGACGTCGGGTTTAAAAATAGACATTTTTAAACAGTTTATTTTGTATTTGAAAAGGAACTGCAATTTTGAAGGATTTCGTTCACAGACAGAATATTTTAATTAAAGTTTGCTCCTACCATGTCCTGTTTGGCCAAGGAAAGGTGCACTCCTTCAATTGCTGATTTTGAAATAAACTTATCAACAGTAGTTTGAAAGGAAGAAAATATATTTTGGCATTTTTATACTTCAAGAAAGAAATATATATATTTTTTTCTTTTGGAACATTTAAGGGCCAAACGTGAAATTTTCTTCTGTACTGGCCTATACATTTAAAACATCCATGGGTCCATCTCCATTTACTTGCGCAATGAAGGTAACGACACTATGTGAATTTTTCGTTAAGGGTTCCTATTCTAAATACACGTAAATTTTCATCAATACTCACATAATAACTGTGTCCTGTATAATTTTTATCTTTGACCCGTGGTTTTGAAATTTACTATGACTTCCTGATATACTTGAAGTACATTGTCATTAAGCAGACATTTCAGTAGTGCAGACCTACAAATAACCTGCAAGAGTTTAGTGAATTATTTTTTATTTTTATTTTTCTCTCCGTCTAGATTTCAGATGATGTGCAACTAAATACCTTCTCAGACATCTCAAATACTACTGCAGAACAATGTGAAACAATTTCTGGGGGTGGGTAGTATTCACGGAATTGTGTGGAGTATTATTTTCACTTCCTACACCTGTCAATCCGGTAATATCCCTAAAGAGTGGACGGAGAGTGTATAAGTTCAAAAAATGTTTTCAATGCTCACCGGAACGATGATTACGGAGCCTACAAACGGCAGCAGAGGTGCACTGTTCTTTATTCCGCTGTGTGTTTATACAGAGCCTCGTTTTTTTTTTTAAATAAAATAGCTGCAGGAAAGCAGAAAAAATTCAAATTTCGCTTGTTTCCAGGGTCTTTCACTCATATTTTTTACATTGGACAGTGCGTGTTTCGAATTCCAGAACGTGAAAAATTTTTCGTCTCACAAAAATATCCAGAGTGACTTTGGGTCGCACCCAGCATCCTATTCTATGGATACTGAGGTTATTTCCTGGGCGCAAAGCGAATGGGGCGTGACGTCAAACGCTCACCTCCATCTAGTGCCGAGTTGAAGAATGAGTACTGCCCTACGTACATTCATGGCATGCAAACGGTCAAACTTACCCATTTAACGTAATATAAACAATGATTTAATTACGTCTGCAATAAAATGTCGGATGTGTAAAAAAACATGCTCTATACTATTATATTTATGTCATATTTGAGTGAATATTCTAAACTTAAAAGTATATAAAACACCGTGAAATAGTTCACCAAATATTACATCCTGAACATATGACGTCCAAGTTGTGTGGACAACAAGAAAAGAGAACTAATAAGTGATGTGCACAGAAGATAAATATTAATCTCCTAGCCCCCTCAAGTTTCGTCATGTTTTTACTAAAAATTTTGGGAAAGATATAACATCATGCAGACCTTTAAAATAATTCGGCCGTGATCTGAAGTTTTAAATATTTCTGTAATGGCTGTAAACACAAAATTCATCTGAAGCCAAATTATAGCATGTGGAGACAGAAACGTTGCGAAAACCTTAAGCCCAATCAAATATACGATTCTGGAATTAAAACTCTGTGTGTCTAAGACATAATAATGGCAATATTTCGGGAATGCACCGTTCCTTATTACACCCGCTCGCCACGGTGAAGCACAGGATGTGAGCGGGGCCTGAAACAAACAAAACAGAACACAACAAAAACAAAAACAAAAAGGCGCGTTTCGCGACTGTGCGAAATTGCCGAACACCGTAAACACACCAATAAGTACAGTCAGCAAATAAGAACAAATATGAAAACAGGAACTTACCTGCGCTGCTCTTAATCTTCAGCTTCATGGTGATGTGTCTCCTTGTAGGTACAACGAGGAATTTATAAATATTATTCTGACTTCAGTACACGATTCATCCGATACATAAAAAACACATGTTCCTCTCTGCTGTATGTGACTTGTTTATTACAGTTACAGTCCTTATAAGAAAGGTCATGTAACGAACATTAAAATACAGCTGAATGTCGTTGAATGTCGCGGATGAAAGCGCGGTATAACGAAGAGTAGATTTTCATTTCCGTTGAGTTTTAGTTACTCGTCGAAAACATTAAACTTCCATATCTCCTTGCGTTGAACTCGCAACGTACGTAAATTTATCGTCTTGAAATGTAGTTTGGAAGTTGAACGAGTTTACAGATGCGGTCCGTTTCCTGGCCATGTGAACTGAATGTAGTGTACAATAGGTGTTACATGCGGTGACCCATTTTATGTGCTAAATGTTTTCCTCCCTCCCTGATGCTTTTCATATATTTATATTTTTGTGGCCCTCCCTGATGCCTGAGTTAAAAATAGCATCGATTATTACACATTTTAAGTAGCTGCCAGTTCAAAAATGTGTCGCCTTCAATCAGGAAATAAAGAATTATTATAATGTTGATCAACATGGTAACTGGATAAGCAGAGAAGGCTTGAAGTATTCAGACAACAAATAAGTAGCTGCATTCGTCATCGCTGTATAATTCTAAAAGCCATGAAGCCTGGTGGCGAGTGACAGTCCTACACACTAACAAAACATACACTTCAGCTACTATGTATACGTTTGTTCGGCGTTGCTCTTTGAGCATTGGAGATGTTTAATTGTGGATTTGCGTCGTGTGCCTCTACAGCTTTAAAAGAACAAAAAGTCGATGCTTTCTACTGAAACTGCAGGTCCAACGCATCGCCTTCACACAACGCTTCATTCAGTTCGGAAATCAAACGATAACATACGCGCAGTCCAATAAATGACTTCCCAATTAATTCGTCGGCAGGCCAAACAAAGGAAATTTAAGCGGTGGTGAACCACCCTAGTATAATAAAGCCCGGTGTCTAGTCACAGGAATGTCCAAAGCTAACAAATTCGTTTTCACTCTAATAAAATTCTTTGGCTTGAACACCAAATTTAGGTCAGTTAAATTTTCTCTATGTCAAACCCTCAACCTCGACGACAAATGAAGATTTTACCGACAAGTGAAATGTAAATTACTGACATGATTTTGTTTCTCCGTTCCTAACAATGTAGAAGAAAAATGTCCATCACTCACCGTTCGTTGATGGCGCGCGTGCTGACCCTCGATGTGTGGGACGTACCTTTAGTTGTCCACCGCTGTTACCGTTGGTTTGTTGCTCCTCTTGACGTGGTCCTGTGTTCGAAGTGCTCCTTCGGATGCATAATGTTGAAATCCTTAGATTGTTAAAATCGTTGATAAAATCACTGCACTTATCATTACACCACTGTCACTAACACTAGCACTTAAGATCGTTGAAGACACCTTCATATTCAGATCACACATCATTAAAAATAAAAAGATCACAAGGAACACTAAGTTGCCACGGGCGCACTCGAAAACACTAATCACTGACAACAGAATTTGCAATTATAAAGAGTATCACATTTTTTAAAATTAAATGGAATTTTGGTTTTTATTCACTGCACAGGCATTCTCTAAAATAATTTGTACGTTCGGTGCACAAACACTTCCAGAACATAAGATTTTTTTCATCCAGTGTTCAAACACTACCGAAAACAAAAGATTTTTTTATTCGGCCCACAAACGCCCCCGAAAATAAGACAGAAATTTAGAAGCTGTACGAAAAAATCCACTAGCTGCCGGCCTGCCTCACTCCTTCCACCGCTTCCTGCTATCCTGCCTGCCTGCGGCACTTATGTTTATCTAAAATATTACCTTTGTACTGTGTCCAACAAGAAATTTAGAGAAATGCCTACAATTATGGAAATTTATTGTAAAAAAATGATCTAATATTAATACCGGACTTGAGTAGAAAATGCACGCAGTTGCCAACCAGATGCTTCTTGCATCAGTTCTGTATGACAACAAATAACTGGTGTAGTTTGTAAGTTACATGTAATATAAAACCTGTACAAATGATATAAATGAAGTGATTAAAAATACACATAATTAAAGGGCTGTATTTAAATACCACTGTCAATTAGCGACATCAGCAATACTGTACTCATTGAAAACAAAAGTCAGATAAATTTTTTCAAGGTTCTACAAGGTGATATTAAAAGGGGAATTGCGTAAATTATGTATCTATGAACTGTGTAACCTGTACTGTAATTAGAAATTTGTTACAGTAAGTTGATCTTATTCCTTGAATGGGTGACACGATGTGCATGCAGAATTCTGTGGAGAAACCTCTTTAAAGACAGTCACTTAAATACACGTCAACATAATAATACAATGGAATAAGACTGCCATGGTGTAAACTGGACTTAAATTTTTCGAGGTTGCATTGCTAATTTTGTTTTGTTGGTTGCGATATAACCTCTACATACTGGGGAAACGGATGTCATTTTTTCGTACTCTAGTATTTAATAATAACAATAATAATAATATAACTCCATTTACGGCGCAGAGTCCTTAAAAAGCTAATATTTCCTCAGCTAGTCATAAAACTCCCCGCATTTGTATTTATGGAACTTGTATGTTTAATCCAAAACCAGTAATAATAATAATAATAATAATAATAGATATATAAAAACTAACTACATTATGTAGAGTCTTCCTTAGGAACCTAACTGTGCCTCAGCTAGTCATGAAATTCCTCCTATTTTATGGGAACCGTAGGTTCAGTATTATAATAATAATAATAATAATAATAATGTACAATACCTAATTTCAAGCTGCAGAGTCCTTATTAAGAACCCCAGCTGACCATGAAATTCCCTACATTTCGTGGCAACAAGAAGTTTAACGACATATAATAATAATAATAATAATAATAATAATAATACAATAAATATATGATAGAGAGTTCTTCTTAAGAAACTGATTGTTCCTCAGTTAATCATAAAATTCTTCGGACAATAATAATAATAATAATAATAAGTACACCCCTTCCATCTTAAATTTTTTAGACTACCTTCCTATAAAAATCCACTACATTAATTATACATATTATTTACACATTGAATATTTATATGTAATTCTTGTAATCATCATCGTAGATCTATAATAAATGATTCAGAGGTAAAATAACCACTTGAACTTCACCCTATAGCATACCATTAAGGCATAGAAACGTGCCATGAAGACACAGCGGGACATAGCTCTGTCCATTCTGAACCTCTGCTCTAGAATGGGGTGGATGCTCTGTCAACACAACTGAATATTCTCCTGGTATCTCCCTCCTCGTTCTTATTCAGCTACTTTATGCCATAAATTCCCTTCTGCATTTTCTTGCTGCTGGACAACTCAGCTCTAATTCTTTGACATCATCTTTGCCTCACTATAAAGTTCATATTTGTACTGTTTCTAATTGCTTCCCATTTCCATGCTTTTGCTAACAAACACGCTATTCCGTTTCTTTCTCTAGAAGTAAAACATTAAATACACAATTTCTTACCCCAACTAACACTCTTACATTGATAGAGTGTTAATAAACATTTGTTTGGGAAATTTCGTGATCAACGTCAGAATAATTTAAAAAGCGATTTGTCGGAAAATGGTTGTGGGCGAGTGCCCAGGAACAAGCAGGCCTCGCTGTACGTGTAAAGACATATTTTGTGATGCTGAACTTCCGGTAACATTTCAAAACAACTATCAGTTTACTTTCGGCGAAGGTTGGACCTGATTATTGGTATAGTTTTGGATCGAAAAGAGATATGTATTTGAGAGCAGAAGATAAGTAAAAAAATTATCCAAGCAGTAGCGGCATGTGTATAGGGTGATTATTTTTATGGACAGATCGAGGTATTGTGATATGGTAACTGAGGTTGTTTTAGAGGAAACCGACGTCCACTGAAACTATGATGATATTTTTGATTTGGGAATGCTGTACAGTGAACTTAAGAAACAAAACAGGAGAGACGAGAGCGCCGTATAGGTAAACCTATTAATGAATGCCTTACAGACTTTTGTTTTTAAAACTTTAATGAAAAACCCATTAGAAACTTGACTGACAGAGCTTACAGAACTTACCGAAAACTTAATATTGATTAATTGTAGTTTTATATGCAGAATATTATTGAATAAGTTCACGAGAAACACAAAAGGGGACAGAAGCTTATTTATTGCAATGAAACTTACTTTGAAAGATGTCAATGAATAAAAACACGAAGAATGTAAGAAAGGCTGTAAACGCCTTATACAGAAGTTGTATGGACATTGCAATGAAGTTTGTTTTCGAGATTGTTACTGAATAAAACCAACAGAAACTCCACCATTACTGAAAACAACTGGTACAGAATTCCGTGTATAGACTTAATACTAACGTTCCACCTCAGTATTAATTTGGGAAACTGTTCATTAAGAGCCATAAGACACCAAGGGAGATAACAATGAGAGAGAGAGGAGTAACATTAACACTTCAATGTAGCCTTATTTTGCAAAAGGTAACTGAAGAAAGATGTAAGAAACAACAGAAGAGCTCAGATTTGCCTACAATTTCATTGAACCAGTACATTGGGAAGTTTTATCGACGATTTCTACAAGTAACGTGGTCTTGAGAATGTCTAATAACGAATTAGTTGCAATGAAGTTCGCACCGCAATTATATTTTGAGAAGTCACACTGAAGAAAGCCATTGAAATTTCAGGGGAATCGAAAACATTTTATAATCTGTGTCTGTTTTCAGTATTATAAAAATTCCCTATGATCTTCATTGCTAAATTTACTGCCGAGATCCTGCAATGACCCACGACCTCCGGCTGTTGTCCCAGGTAAATATTTCCCCAGGGAGGACTCGCTTTTAACGTATTTAGGACTAATAGCGCCCACAGCCGTAAATGTTAAATTTTATTAATAATTATAATTTTTTTTAGATATTAGCAATAGACCGTTACTTTTGTTTCGGAAGATTCATTCACGTTTATTTGTGCATCATCTAGAATGTTTACAGATCCATGGGCAGTATCTGAGAAACAACAAAGAAAGGAAACTTGTTTCATTTATGAACCGACGTTTTACCCGTTTAAGAAGATATTAAAGCAGAAACTAAAATTTTTACATATTTGCGTATTAAGAAGTTAACAAATTAATTTTGTACTGAATCATTAAAACCGGTTGGCAACGGATGCATGTGGATGTACAGATCGTGTTAGTTAAATGTGCCGGCCATGCAGAAAGTAGAAGAGAACCACAACCAGAAGAGAGGTTATTAATTTGTTTAGTTTGTTACTAGAAATAAATATAAGAGTGGTGATCTGTACCATTCATACGCATGTTGCTAACATAAAATTCTCATTTTTTAGCGTCTCTACTTCGCGGATTCTAGTGTAACTTATTTTAACTACGTAAGAGAACACAAGACATTCTTGTGGAATTAATATAAAAAAATTACTATAAACTCGCTAATATTAAAAGAATCAAGAAAACGTTCATTTCAACTCTTGTGGAGTTAAAATCAGAAATGGTACCTTAAAATTGCAAGGAAAAGTTTTATATTGTGAAGTTCAAATTTCGAATTAACATGCAATATCGCAAGACCTTTATTTAAAACATTGCTATTGTTATTATAATATGTGACCTCTACACATATGTCGGTCACAATGGTATTTTCTTCCCAGTTTAATTCACAATAATATTAACCCCCAAATTAATTATTTATATATAAAAATAGTATGCAGTGATTAATTGTGTAAAATGTTGAAAGTAAATAATAAATATTTAATTGTTCTCAAGGTATTGCATTTCCATATAAATGACTTCCTGTCAGTTGAGTCTATGATCAAATTACGGTAGAGATATGCACTAAATTCTTAGGCAAGCTACGAAAAATTTCGATCCAAACAGCTGTCAACTGTATTAAAGAAATGGGTTCTTCTCACGAAGTACTCTCCAATTCGAACAAACCATTTGCGGTTCTACCGTTAATTCCCAACACTATCAAATGCATTCATTATTTAATACAATAAATACAATGAGATCGATCAGTTTGTACATCGTAATGAAAGTGATAAATAAAATTTCTGTTATCTTGGTTTAATTACCAAGGAAAGGTTGTAAAAGAACTAAACATAATCACAGGAAAACAAAGCCTCCAGAAAATTTCTCGCGCAATGGCGTGTCATGAAGCAGATATATTGAAGTACAAAGACATAAAGGAGCACACGAAATACAAACCACAAAAGCATCAACTGAAAATTTCTTCACGAGACAAAAGAGATTTTAACACGCGAAACAACACTGAATGTTTCACAGATTTATTCCATACATCAGAAGAGGATGGGTTACACCGAACACACCGAGAAAATTAGGTGAGGAAAATCACGATATGCGATAAAGATACTAAGGTTTTGTGTTGTAAGGTCATTAACAGGGCAACTGGACCTAAACCTGCGATATATGGTGACAACGGGGATGTATCGGAGTTCCATACGTCGAATTATTTTGGGTTATGGGGCGAAGACTTCATTGAGGTAGTCGGGGTAGTGCTGTCGCACTGAAGTGGAAGAACTGAGAAACATTGTCGAAAAAATATCGATCAGGAGAACATTAGGGTCAGGCAACTTCAAGTATAGAAAAACAATTTACTGAATGTTGGACTGATCAAGTGGGAGAACTGTGTCTAAACATTCGAAAAAAGAGGGCACTGAAGACATAAGTGAAGTTACGTACATCGATTTGCAGAGAAGCATGGGGGGGGGGGGGGTTTTTAAGGCTCTTTTTTTTTTTTTGGTTCTTGGGATTTCCATTAAAAAAAACGGGGGTTTTGCAAAAAAACAACGACAAGAAATTTAAAAAAAAAAGACCA
>Ga0123357_10008118_pt1 | contig 13082 bp, 4 predicted proteins | sample TergutEmb28metaG_FD_89873 | JGI IMG/M metagenome (GOLD analysis project Ga0123357, IMG submission 89873) | Embiratermes neotenicus P4 segment gut microbial communities from Petit-Saut dam, French Guiana - Emb289 P4 | ecosystem: Host-associated > Arthropoda: Insects > Digestive system > Gut ...
CGTATTGTGGTGTTCTAACTTAGAGTTACTTACATAAGTTTAAGTAATAATTTTCTACACATAATTTTCACTTGCAAATCCAATGCCTAACTTTCATTAGGTTTTAAAACATTACATATTTCGTTCATGTTTACTATGTGCACACAAACTTGCAGTGCAAGTTTGTGTGCACATAGGTAGAGAAAGTTCATATATCGTCTCATATGTTTTACCACCTTTTTATGTTATAAATTTTACTTTACTTGTAATCTTGCAAAACGTTCCACATAGTTACGTAAGTGATTATTTATGAGCTGGTCTTAAGTTATCAAACACCTCCCCCCACCTCCCAAAGATATTGTCGATATGATAAGACAACAACTCCACCTACTCTCAGACAGACCAGTATATACATTAGCTTACAGCGAGAAAGAAGCTAGGTTGGAATGAACAGCCTCAACACAGCGATAATTAACATCACTTTCAAATATATGATTTACGAAAATGATGTCAACTGGTCTCATTTCAACCAGTCTTCATGTCCGTGGTCCTACGGAACTATGAAGCATCACAATGTGCTTTCGGTTGTGCTGCAAAACGTTTATGACACGAGCTAACTATCAAATGCAACATATTCTTATCCGGTCACAAAATCCATAACTGCATTTGTTAAGATTGCAGTGTCTTGAAGTCGTTTTTATTGCGTGTACTCGCATGACGAAATACTTCGCAGAATTATTAAGAACACCCCAGTGTAAGATCCGCTAAATTCTTGAAGTAGCATTCAAACACCTCTACATATTTCTTTGTTCATATCTGTGCTTGTAGGAAAGCTTAAAATTTCCGCCTCAGCCAGAAACAAGCGTCTGGTTAAGGGGCAACACATGATCCTTTCTTTATTGTCGCACCGTGCATTTTGTAGAGTCACTTTAATTATCACACCAACTAATGCACTTATTTGGTGTGATAAATAAAGTAAACATGATCCTTTATTTAATTATTCATGATTCATATGTCAATGCTTTCTGTAGCTCTGTTACATCGGATGGCAAGATAAGTAGAGAAATGAAGAGGAAAGGAAATTGTTGTGTCTTATGTAGAGTCACCCTTCTGATATTTTCATGTAAGGTCTTCTGTTATCCACGAAAAAAACGGTTAATCATGATAGTCAGTCCGCTAGCTAATATTTGAACTCGATAGCTACCAAACACAAATCAGCAGTGCTACGAACTAAGCCCCCATTTCCGGTACCGAAACTTACGCAAATACTGCATGTCTTGTAGCTACAAGAACAGTTCAGTGATAAAGTACAGGGGACAAAAGCTCTAACAACAGTGTTTGTTTCCAGACAGGGATTTCTCTCCCTAGAACTAAGTCTATGCCTCACTTTGATCCCTTCTACAGTCCTATCCAATGAGAACCTATGGTGCTTTCCCGATGGGTACAGTGACCGAAGCGATGTCGTCCAGTGCATTATCATATCGTATGCAAATAAAAGAAGGCATAAATTTAACTCACGCTGTTAACTCTTCAATTCCGGCCTCGGCGCACTGTATGGACTGACAGTTCTTCACACGCCACTGGCAACTGTGCACCGTACAGTCGTGAATGCACATAGGGTTACCGTCAATTTAAAAACCCCTCAGTCCTAGACAGCAATTGGGTTTGGAAACCGTGTCGCTGAAGGACTAAACCAGTGAGATTAAACATGTGGTTGGTTGTAATATTATAGTATCTCCGATGACTTGTTTGTGTGTAGAATGAGGAAATGAAAGATGTTTTGAGTTTTCCTGTTGTTTTTCTAAGACAGAAAGTGAAAGCCTCTAATAATCTTGCTGAAAAATCTACACAAATATCTTCATATTTTTGACAAGTATTCGAAATGCCGTCCAAGTTAAACACACGTCAGTATATAAAGGATCTCATTTCCGCAGACTGTTCGATACAGAACTGCTAAAACCTGTAATCACATAAAACAAGTCTCGTCAGATCACCAGTTTCGCCAGTGTAACTGTCAGACCACCTAATCGAATAACAGACTCCTCTGCAGTTTGTTTCATTGCGCACCTACAGATGTACAGCCCTGTGTCAATAAGCCAATTTCATCTCAGGGTTTGTCCCTGTTATAACCAATAGCACTTCCTCTATATAAACAGTGGACCGAGTGCGTGTATCCAAAGGCTAAAAGCTCTAACCTTCCATAAGCTTAACGTAAGCCCTCGGACAGTGTTTAATATGCATCTGAGGCTACCTATAACACCACGGCAGCTGAAATCAGCCACCACCTGTCGCACGGTAGACAGAGAGCGTCTGGCTTACTGTACGGTATAGCACAAGAGATATCCCGGATATTAAACCATAAAGAAACGTCAATCTCAGACTTCTCGTGTGAATGTCGATAAAATGGAAATTTGCACAGTATAAATAACATTTCAACCTGTTTTAAACTACGGCAAAAGAAGTGAAATAATTTGCTGTCTATTGCCGTTAACATACAATTGTAAGTACAGACACAGCAGGCATATCAAGTCGTAATTAATCACACTACAATTGTCTTCATGCCATGCAACCCTCTGTGCATTTATACAGGAACAATAACAGTCTAACACAAACCGTATATTTAAGGCTTCAGCTAAGTCTTTCGGCTTTTAATATAAACCATCATCAAATTGTACAGTAATTTAAAAGCTCAATATACCTGTTGCATATTGAATATTTACATAACTGTACATCCTAATATTGATTTATATGAAAAATCGAAAAATGTAGGCCTGGTTGTTTTAAATAACAAATTCATATAAGCCATCACCAAGATGTACAGTAATTTAAAGATTCAATATATGATACCAATTTAGAAATTCAATGTACAACATGAATATTGAATTTTTAAATTACCGTACAGCCTGGTGATGACTTGTGTAACAAACCAAATTATAACAATAAAAACAGCCAACTAGATGCAACAATAATAATTTTATTAATAATTTAAATCAGTTCAACACGTTTCGGGCGATAATTTCGCCCATCCTCAGGAGCACTAGACTGTGTTTACAGCTTGTGGTATAATGCACCGACGATGTTGCAGTATCGTCGGTGCTTTATAACACAAGCTGTAAACACAGACTAGTGCTCCTGAAGATGGGCGAATTTATCGCCCGAAACGTGTTGAGCTGATTTAAATTATTAATAAAATTATTATTTTTACAGCTAGTTGGCCGTTTATATTATTATATCAATGATATACAGTAACACACACATCAAATTCAAAAGTCCAATTATGTAGGTGTTACAATGTGCAGGTTGTGCTAGACTCTTACGGTTATTATTTAATCATTATAGGCTTCAGTCAGTGGGAAGTAGTCCAATTGAACAACATTAAACTTACTATATTCTATATTTATTTACAAAGGCTTCCTAAATGTGATAAAGTAATTTATTCAAACACAAAACATATATAGACATTAACACGTAGCTGACAACATGTTTCGGTTCTAGTGAACCATCTACAGACCCGTACTTAATGTACGGACATGGTGCATTGAGTGAGTGCGCACATTATGGGATCCAATAATGTGCGCACTCACTAAATGTACCATGTCCGTATATTAAGTATTGGCCCGAATATGGTTCACTAGAACCGAAACGTTTTGCCAACTATGTATCAATGTCTATATATGTGTTGTGTTTGACTGAATAGATTATTTTAGCATAGTGCATAACACAATGTGATGGCTCCTATCAAAGCTTCCTAAATGATTGGCGCACTTGTTAAATTGTCTCAAGAAGCCCCTGAAGTATTGGCTATAGCGTTTCACAACCCATTAGTACGCGTTTCTCAAACAACAGTTAGAGCTAGTCATTCGTTTACAAAAACGAAATGCACAGTACTCTTACCGGAATGCATTTACTTTAACTTCTTTGGCTTGAAAATCATCTAATTTTTAAAAGTTCAGGTACTGCCTGACAAAAAACCTCGCTGTTTCTCCTCTACAGTGAAAAATCCGTAACTTAAATAGCAGCCTTTTTCTGATAATCCTATGAAATACCTAAATATTCTATGGCCAAAAATTCGCCTAATGTTACAGGCAGGCGATAAATTGCAATAAACACTGTGTAACCTTGAAGGCACAGTGGTAACTATACGTACCGCCAGGTTGTACATTAGAACTCTTGAATTTTCCCTACACAGTTGATGTATGTGTACTGTACAATTCTCACAATTAACAACCATTATTTGCCACGCAGCGTTCACTGATTAACTTTCCAAACTGATGCATACTATGTCCTCTGTGAGGTAAGAAATAAGTACTTACAAATAATGTACATTAATTTTAGTCTTCAAATGGTTACTGTCTTAATACGTTCCGTCACCACTAAATAAAAGAAGTTTTAGTTTTCTTAAGGAAATATATCATGATCTCTAAAAAGGCGCTGTTACCTTGTATCTCTTATTAGAGTGACTGCAATGAACGAATGGTGGGTTTTAATACATGCAAATGAAAATTTAAAAACATGGAATTCCTTCACCACCCATGTATTGTAAGCTTCTAAAGAAGAATACAGCTCCATGGTTTTCGTTGTTTAATGTAATCTACAAGGGTGAAAATAGGTTTTGAAAAAAAGGAAATTCCTACCAATAAATAAACAAGGACTCTTACTTTTATTTCCCGATTAAAAAAAAAAAAAGGCTGATCATTTCTCACGTAATGTTTTCATTTCGTACAATTGCACTCCTCTCAGTTTGAAATAATACACACTCTCACGCATTCGCACCTACCGGAAGGACAACCACAACAAGTTTATGTAACAGAATATGTCTATAGGATAGCGGACAAACCTAAAATATTTTTACACGAGTAATATCTCTGGTTGTGGGCCGGGTAGAGTAATCGGTATAGCGACTGGCTACGGGTTGGACGGTTCGGGGATCGAATCCCGGTGGGGGCGAGTTTTTCCGCACCTGTCCAGACCGGCCCTGGGGTCCATCCAGCCTCCTGTACAATGCGTACCGGGTCTTTCCCGGGGGTAAAGAACGGCCGGGGCGTGACGCTGACCCTTCACCCCTTCTAGTCCCGTGGTCAAGAAAGAGTAGAGTTATACCTCCACTCCCCCTATGGGCCGTAAGGCCTGTACAGAGCCTCAGTGCCTGTACAAGGGTGCACTTTATTTTTTTTAATGTCTCTGGTTGCTGTAATGCCTGAACATCGATTAACATTCTGTATCCTTAAGCCAAACTTATTTATCATTTATTACGATTAAAGCACGGTATTGCGTAGCTTACCAGACGATGGCAAAACTGGGAGTTTTAGTTCGATAAAGAACAGCGAGTGTCTTTACGGACATAAATTCACATGTGCCCTGCAGCGACGGTAACTGTAGGATGAGATAAAGAAGGAGTGATAAGGAAAGAAGGCATAAAAATAAATTAGAGAAAACGGTGTAGAAGCAATAGAGCTAAAGAAAATGGGGAATGAAAGAGGAGATAAAAGTCAGAAGTTGGAGGAATAAATTTAGAGGAAATGTAAATCACGGAGCAAAAGTTTTGCTAATACTCGCTGCTACATCTATGAAATGCAATCACACCCAGGGTGCATTAATACAGATGTTTCGAATATGTGGCCACTAAGTTGTAGCCGTTTGGCTTCACTTCCCTACCACAGTCACAACTTGATTTCAGCATCATCATTATCAGTGGCACTATAGCCCTACGTAGGCCTTGGCCTCTTTGGGATCCTCCGCCAACCATTTTTATCCTCAGGTTCTATCCTCCTGTTTCTAACACCCGCCTTTCTCATGTCATTGTTTTTGGCGCAATATCCCCCACTGGACCATGGTCTCCTCATTCACGAGGTTTCTATATCACACTCAACGATGCACCACAGTCTGTAGGACTCCTCTGGACGAATGATCAGTTCGTCGCAGAGACCTCTACCTGACAACACACAACACTCACAACAAACAAATTTCGATGTCCACAGTGGGATTCGAACCCACAATCACAGCAAGCGAGAGGCCGCAGAACTACGCCTTTAGACCGCGCGGCCACTGCGATCGGCTCTCATGTCATTACTCACAACATTTAACGTGACAGTATATTCCACTGCCAATTATTAAGTACCTGTCACGATACCAAGGTCACTGCCCAGTAATCAGTGCGGCGTTTCTTCTTAGAAGATTTTAAAAAGTAGTCTTTTTAAGGGGTGAGGTTTTCAGCCTCAAGCCCAACCCCCAAGATGGAGACCAACATCAGTGCTCATTTACCTTTGAAACAGGACGGTCCGATTAGTTCTCCCGGACACCGCATAGCTTGGGTGCTTTAGCCTGCAGCCCGGACACTATTCCAGTCTAACCGCACCTAACCTACAACATACAGCAAACCAAGAACGAAACAACCAATGTGGTAATCAACATTATAGTCGCGAGCTCCTGATGATGGACATAGTAGTGCCCGAAACATGTTGAGCTTATAAGAAGTACAATAAAATAATAAGTGGCATCTAGTTGGTTTTTATACTTCAGTTATGTTAAGTGTTATTTGCAACAATACTTATTGTTACACAATAAATATAGTTGTGTTTCATGAAAACCTGTACCAGTTAATCGTTTCAAAACACAAAGGAATGTGCTTTGTAAAATTAGTCTAAAAGTGCCATAATGTGATAACTTCGGATCTTGAGGAACAACATTTTCTGTCATTGTAGAGTCGATCAATTCCATTCACGTTTAAAAAGGATAATATAGACACAACGAATTAACACAAATTCTGAAAATGAATCAGACATTTTGAGGGACAGAAATTTTTACTTTTGTTGCATCAGAGGCACGATAGGGATTATTTCTGGAAGTCACTATAACAAGATTAGTATTACGAACACACAAATGGTACAGTAGGTTTGTTGATTCTAAAGACTTCCCACTCTCTTTCACGGCTTGTCCTGTGACGTTGTGGGGTTTTTACCTTTTTCCCTGCAGACAATTTGTAAAAACAGCCTTTTCATTGTGTTTCGACTCAAATACAACCTCATTTACTACATAACATTTCCACATTTTTCTTGTCCCATTTGTTGTAATCTGAAAGCCGATAAATCGAATCCGGCGAGGATGACTAACTGGATAATGTAATACTAAGCCGCTATATCGTTGTGTGAAAAGCAGTTTAAAAAAATTCGACAAACACAAAAGACCACAGTTAAACAGTCATTTAAATGAAAATGAAAAGATATCCAATCTCCAAAATATTGCACTTATTTTAGGCTCTTTGATGATCAAAATAAAAAACTTGTTCACTCTTGTCAGAAAAGTTAAAAAAAAAATTCAGATAAAATTGGCCAAAAAACGCTGAACTGAATATTTTTTCGGTCACGTAAATTGACACATGAAGTGGCGTAAAGAGGTCGCGTAAGCTAACATGAACTTTGTTATATTTTGTGGAGTAAGTGGTCTGCGAACCCCCCCACAAACAAAATGACCGAAACACTTTATAACAGCAACTGCATACTCTAAGGTATTTGGAGTGGGCAATATCGTAAGCTTGTCTGCTCTATAAAGGAAGGCAAGATGTACAACCCTCCGCCCCACACGTTTCGGTTCACAGTGAAATTGAAATAACGTAACATATTAAACGCAAGAATATGTTTGTTTCCTTTCAGATATTATGACAAATATCAACTACGGTCCACCTTCACTTTCTACCGTCTTCCATGTTCTAATACCCAGTTTAAATTCATTGATATCATCCTAGTGTGTTTCTAGAAGGCTCAATACTGAACACTTCAATATTCCATCCAACACAAATATGCGTCTTTTATTTAGAACAGCTACATTTTTCGGTCAAAACAGACCACCAGGTTATCAACACAGAATAATACATACATACCTTGTTTTAAAACATTCTACTGATAGCATGGTGATGGACTCTTAAGACCGAAACATGTAGCTGTTCTTAATAAAAGACACATAGTTGTGTTGGATGGAATATTAAAGTGTTCATTACTGATAGTTCTAATATTTCCTTACTCATTTTCCAGCTATTCATAAATTCTAAGCAGAAATCTTCAAGTATCCTCCTCCGTTATCTTAAGGGTATTCAACTGTTCAAAAAATTTCCCTTTGTTGCCGAAGCCCGGGTTTATCATCATCTTAAAACAAAGTCCGCTAGTTAATGGTACATACCATCAGTTCAGCCACATTCGCAATCCTTAAACCCAAGATCCTGCTTGGTGATACGGCACCTAGGATGGTAATTAATTTAAATTTGTTTTACTCCTTGTCACTAATTTTCATGGTAAAATCAAGAGAAAACAGGAGCTAATAAACCCTTCAAAAATGTAACAAAATTTTTCGAATGACATTTATTAAGTCATTGACGGTCTATTAAATTTGTGGATTTCTTGTGTCATTAGGGTAAATTTTATCCCCGTGTCTCATATCTTGAAACATAGGCCTACACACTTAAATATACTCCCTACAAGACCATAATTTTGCCTTTTGTTGTATATGGGCGTAAACCTTGGCGAAGCCGTTACATAACTTTGCTGGTCAAAATAGTCTCACTACAGACTAATGGCAATAACAAACTTGAAGATTCTGTAAACAAAAGAGATTTGAAACTTGTCGAAAGTTATAATGCTAAGACAACTACAAAGTGTCGCGCTTTTTATATAGTTTTACTATACATGTATGAAAACATGCGAATAAAGTAAAAACACGTTTATAGTGCTGATGTTTCAAGATTAACAGAAGTCCTTACCCACTTGCAAAGTGCGAGGTAAATTTTGGAGCATTCGGTTAACTCATAAAGCAAATGCTGCTATACTTAGCAGTCCTCAAGTACTCTGGTGCGGCTTCTACGTCACATTACGAAATAACAGCAACTTGGATAATATACAGGAAAATGTACCTGTACATGCTCAAATGAAGGGGAACAGGGAGGATATTAACAAGACAGGCAACGTATGTATAACCTGAAAATGAGGCGCGTTCGGGCAGCCATTGCTGCAGTGAAACAGCAATAAGTATTACATATGATGAGTTTGTGTTTGTAGCCCTAGGTATCCAGCATGCAATGCGCTTGCACAGTATTGTCATCTGTGCCCTGCTTGGCTCTACGGTATTTTTACACTTTCTCTCATAAAGGCAAGGTTTTCGAAAAAACAATACTGAACACAAAATATGAGTTTTGATATTCTCTACAACTTCTGTCCGAAATCATTCTCATTCTAAGAAGAACTGACGGAGATATGATCAAAAATATGCATTGGTTGTCATGTAAAGTACTCGTTATTCCTGTCAGATTGTGATGAAACTTTGATGTTCTCGGCAGATTTTCGAAAAAAAATACTCAAATTCGAATTTCATTAAAATCCGTCAAGTGGGAGCCAAGTTGTTCTACGCGGACGGACAGACAGACAGACGGACAGACTGACAGACGACGGACACACATGACGAAGCTAATAACCGCTTTCGAAATTTTGCGAACGCACCTAATAATTATATTTTCGATTTATTAACCTTGCAATGACTGAAGGAGCAGAGGACAGATAATGAAACATTCAGCATTCATTCAAGTAAGGCTGTAAAGCAGTACTCGATCGTCCTTCTGGAAAGGTAATTTGGATTCAACATTTAAGGTTTGGAAAGTAAAGAAGGTATTGTTCCAGGAAATGGGTTCTTTTGAGTATGTAGAGTGGGAAAACAGTTAAGCAGGCAATGTATTTTGGTTGAATCGTGATATTTTCACTTGGATTGCTGCGTTGTGGCAAAATTCGTCTAAAACGTAGTTAATTCCTACGTTACAGAAAACAAGAGTCCGACTCCACTGATGTATTAGGAAATCATCGATGTGTGTTGCGAGCATTGTGTGAAACAAATTACTAGACTGTGGGCAAAATTCAGAGCTTTAATGTAAAAGGAGATGGTGTGTATAGTTAGGTAACTTCCAGGATTAGACTACGTTTCAGCAGCTATTACTGTTACCAATCCAGCCAACAAATTTAACCATCTTTTACTGAAAGCGAACTTTCATTACCGAATTAATAAGAGACGATGATCCATCACTTGAATCAGATCCATTTACCACCCTCATTTCCCATTCCCTACCTTCCTTTTTAATATTACCTTCCCTACCAAGCCGAGGTGTTAAAAGTGGTCTATTCACTTCGGGTTTTCCAGCTAAAATACTCATCACTTTTTCGTCTCATTCTGTATAAAATCTTCCTTATTTGACGGCCATAAAAAAAACACTGGCGAGTAGCGTTCCACAATTTATGATGATCCTCAAAATTTACCCCCCGCTCCCCCCCCAACCCCCAAAAAAAGACAATAAATGCCTTTTTAGACACTGATAATTTTGAGGTAACTCCACTTTAGTCTGCAATTATTAATGGCAATGACTTTAAGGATTGCTTTCGCGAGGTTAAAGTCACTTGTGGCATAAAAGTACGTTTATATCTTTTCGAGTGCTGTGCTACGTCATCCTGTGTAAGTACACGCATTGTAATGGGCCCATCCCTCTTTCTTGGGGCCCTAATAAATGCCAGAAATATTAGTTTCAAAACTACTTGGTAATCACGAGAAAGGAAATATACGTATGAACGTAATATTGAGGATCGGTCGTGTAAATATTTCTGCGTCGAAAATCAATACATTTGACACTTTTTGAGTGCGTGTCTTATTTATCCAGGATGCAAACCACATGCGCCGTATTATATGGTCATCTGTGGCCTGTCCGACTCTACCATTTTTGTACACATTATCTCATAAACGGCACGATTTTCAGAAGAAAAAAAAATATTGAACATAAAATGTGTTTTGATTTTCTTTACAAATTTTGTCTGAAAAACTTCTCGTTCTAAGAATAATTCAGCGAGACATTATCATAAATTTGCACAGGTCTTCATGTCAAGTACCAGTTATTCTTGCCAGAGATTAATAAAACTTGAATTTTTTTCATGCATTTTCGAAAAATTCTCATTTCATGAAAATCCGTCCAGAGGGAGGTGAGTTGTTCCATAAGGACGGACGGACAGACGGAAGACAAACAGAGAGACGTGCAGAAATTACGAAGCTAAGTGTTGCTTTTCGAAATTTTGCGAACGCGCCTAAAAATAAGTGAGACAATCTAATGAGAGACGAAAAGAATTTACCGTCTTATTAACCACAGTGAATGTATAATGGGGTGCCTTCGAAACGTCTAATCATATGAACTCTTCAAAGCCCAGTGTATACTCCATATCCCTCTAGGTTACACATTCAAAACACTGCATTCTGCCTACGGAACATACTTACGTGTTTCATATAATTCCCATACCAAGGTAAATTATTTCCCTGCACAGAATTAACTTACATATGCCTGTAATGTACATGGAGTGTGTTTACTGTTCGGTTCGATCTGAATCTTTATGTTAAATTTCGTCCTAAACAAAACCGAAAAACTCGCCAGAGCTTACACTCAGAACTGTCATTATTGTTACGCAAGGCAGTACTGTGTACCACCTAAGTGGTCACTGTTGTCCACACCTGTGAGAACTGCTACTGACCCAGTATCGCCTGACCCCAGCATCGTTATCGAGATATCGTGAGTCATGACGTCACATGAGAGAGAGCATGGAGGAAGATAAAAGGTCTGAAGTAGCCATGTGAAAATGGCAGCTAGAAAGTATGGGCGTGAGGGTGGGAGGGGTATCTGCAGCTACTTGGGTGCGCAGTGGGCGTAGAAGAAATAATGGCCTTACAGTGGGATTGTCTGGCGTTTCAAACTGCCAAGCATAGGAGTACGAAGACTTTCAGCAGTGTGAAAAGAAAATCCATCCTATTCACCAAATTTATATTCTTCCTTTAAGATTTACTTCTCTAACTTAAACCTCCTCTTCCCCATTTCTTTTCCCATTCTTTATTGTCGTATTTATTCTGTCTTTGGATGTTGAAGGGATCTCCGTGCGTATTCTCACATATCCTCGTCCCTCTACTTCTGTCTCGCTTTTATTATTTCATTCGACTTTCCTTCTTATAATCCTCTTATCTTTTGTTTCTGTCCCTTTCCTTACAGTTCTGGTGCTTTAGAGGACGAGTTTTATTCTTAAACTTGATCTCCCATCATTTTTCTGCCATATCTAAACCGACACTTGAGCAATTCTACGTTATAACGGAGCTTTGTCCGTAACACTTAAGACAAGAGTGCGACTGAGTTATATGCCCAGGACAATGGTTGTAGCTAGTGTTACTGCATGTTTATAGGTGGGTTTTAACCACACAAAGAATTTAAGACAAACGCTGTAATAATATAACCCACATTCACCTATCTCTTGTTTTAGGTCCTGTAGCATATAAAGAAGTATGAGTATACCTGGTTAGTGTAAAAAAAAGGTAAATCCATCCCATTACAGGCCAGAGGCGCCCAGAGGGTTCCAGGAAGTTAAGGTTCCCAGATTACGTGACAATGGCCCAGGATGGTGGTAAGGTTGTCAGCTTTACGCACCGGCCGTTTTTACCCTCAGGAAATACTCCTGGTACTAATCTCTTTTAGAGGCTGAGTCGATCCCAGGGCCATAGTGCGATCGGAAGGATTATGTCAATGAAAAATTCTAATGAAACCATCTGGAATCGAACCAGCGACCTTCCGATTTGTAGCGCAGCGCCTTAACCACTGTGCCACGGACGGACAGACGGACAGACATAACGAAGCTAATAGTCGCTTTTCACAATTTTTCGAACGCACCTGAAAACTGATGCACCTGGATCAGAACGTCGGAAGCATTCCACCGCACAGTAAAATACTGAATGTAAATGCACATACATGCCCACACACTGAGCGGAGGTCAAACCCAGAACACCAGTTTTCGGGTAATTCCACAGCCTGCGATCCTTAGACCGCGCAATATTCAAACCAATGATAATCATTGTTGTAGTGATTATACTATTGTTAAAAAGCCAAAACGGCTTCGGTGGTCTAGGGGTAGCGTGCTGGCCTTTAGTACCTAAGTTTGCGGGGTCGAACCCGGCCGAAGCCTTCGGATTTTTAGGGCGAAAAAATCCTCAGCACGCCTTCCTTCGGAGGGGAAGTAAAGCCGTCGGTCCCATGTCGTAGATTTGCGGCATGTAAAAGA
>Ga0123357_10008119_pt1 | contig 13082 bp, 2 predicted proteins | sample TergutEmb28metaG_FD_89873 | JGI IMG/M metagenome (GOLD analysis project Ga0123357, IMG submission 89873) | Embiratermes neotenicus P4 segment gut microbial communities from Petit-Saut dam, French Guiana - Emb289 P4 | ecosystem: Host-associated > Arthropoda: Insects > Digestive system > Gut ...
AAGTGAAATAAAATAGCAAGTGACATCAAGTTGGTCTTTTATTCTTATCTATCACAATGATGCACGGTTCAATAAGCATAAGACTGACTACAGGTCTTTTATCACTCTCTAAATCCCAAATGTTAAATAAATCCATATGCAGTTATCAGGAGAGAAGGAAAAACAAAAACATATATAAATAACATCACATATCTGGGATGGCACAAATTAATAGAAGTATAAAATAACCGTATAAAAAACATTTCTCTTCAAATTTCATTTGGAAGTACGTAATATTACAAAGTTTTCTCTTATAATGTAAAATATTTCAAAGTATACATGCATGCATACTGTTCATCCCATATATACATTTAAAAAGGACAACTGTATTCTAAATTTTACTATGTTCTGCCTTTGTTGAAAAATACATAATAATAAAATAAGAACCAGTAATTTTCAACATTCATTCCCAATGTTACTTTTAATATCTATGTTAACATACAGGTATCTCTCTCACGCTCGAACAAGTGAGGTCAAACTGCATCACTTGAAATGTGCGTGATGCTGAATGCATGACAAATGATCTGCTTAAATAGGCCTTTCAATTATCGCCAGGAAAAAATGAGTTTTCAAAAAGTTAAAAAAAAAAAAAAAAATTGTTGCCATTTGTGCAGGCATTGAACATTTTGTAATAACAAAACAAGGAAATATAGGCAAAGAATTTAAATAAATTTCTTATGTAAACAAACAGTAAAAGGTACATACTTTCATTTAAAATTACTACAAATTACAAAAAGTAAATAAAAATTCCAAAGCAAACGATAAAGTTATCACTGCTAGAAGCACCAACGTTCCCTATGTGACAGTAACAACAACACACAATACACAGTCATTTAAAATCTGTACATATGTCGTACGTTTCATGGATCTCGCTGTTAACTGTATTTCATTGTAGTACACAGCACAGTTTTCAGTATATAAAACTGGAATAAATGTAAAGTTAAAAGCATTTTATAAAGAGATACATTTTCAAAGTATTATACTGTTATCTCTCAGCTAGTTCCAAATGTACAAGTTCTGAACTGACATAAGAGAGTGATATGGTATTTCTATTTTATTTTATTTTGGTAAGAAACACTTCCATCCTTTGCATCTGTACTTTATGCTGTATGTCCCACAAAACTTTAAAATTCCATTTCACACATGGCAAAGTTTTACATGCACTAAACAATCTTTAAATACTATAATGATTTACAACAGTAATATCCAGCTCATGGAAATAAATACAGTAGAGTCTTGATTTTTGTAAACATCAGCGATCAGGATTTCAACAATTTGTATTTGACCCAAATTAATACCACTTTTTGATAAATCGTGACTGGTTCTGATGAATGGTGACTGGTTCCAAGGAACGACTCTTATATAAACCATAGTGACACTACAATCAGATCTCTGCATGCTGCATGTCATTGAGAATGAAAAGTAAATACAACTAAGAGTTCTCACTGGCTGAACAAGTTCTAAAGAAAGAAGCACTGAAAATAATTGATTTAAAGTATTACCACATTATCAATGCTGCTTGCCTAGAAATAAATGTGTCAGTACTCAAATTTGGCTGAAAGGCAGGAAATGGTCAGAATGTCCAAGTCTGTTCAACGAAATCACCACTAATAGAACCAGGACTGATGAAAACTATTTATGTAAACAGAAACAAAAAGCACACTTTTACTTAAATTTCTGTTATTCCTTTGATTCTTACATTTTTTTTCAGTAATAAAGGTTGCAGTATGGCACATCACATGTATGTACAGCCAGAAAAAACCCTCAAGTATTCTCATAATAAAACCAACTAGATGAACTAATTTCTCAAATTTATTTTTGGAATAAAACTCTACACGTTACAGACAGTTCCTCTGTCCATCATCAGGAGTTTTTCACTGTACACATGGCAATGGTATATGTCATACAGCTTGTGAGCAGGATCAGGACGTTCTGTCCTGATCCTGCTCACAAGCTGTATGACATATACCATTGCCATGTGTACAGTGAAAAACTCCTGATGATGGACAGAGGAACTGTCTGTAACATGTACAGTTTTATTCCAAAAATAAATTTGGGAAATTAGTGCATCTAGTTGGTTTTATTATAAGAATTTATCACGATGCACGGTCACCTGAACGTCAGATTCCTCAAGTATTATTACCAAAAAGTGAAACAAGAACTATGCTTTATTTAAACAATTAAGCAGTCATATTTCACACATGTCCAGTTTGGGCATGTGTTCAAATATAAAACTATATAATCCTGTTCAAACTGAACAGCACCACCATAAAAATTGCACTTTCGTTCAACACTTGAGCTCCTTATGTATGGAAAAGGAGACGTGTCAGGTAAAGAAAATTTATCACCATGGACGAAACGGAAATCCCACATTCATAATTTATTAAATCAAAAGAAAATATTTGTAAGACTGTTAAAATTTTGTACATCCCTCATAATATCAATAATTTTTGCTTTGCAATCAACTGAATTCCTTCAACTGATGTCAACCACTCTCTTATGCCAAACACTCTAACAGCATCACAAGCTGTTTCATTAGCCAGCAGACAAATCGACATTAATTGTACTCAAACTGCAACTATGTGTACAAAAAAGCCTGAGTGACTTCAGTCATTTAAATTACATTAAGAATAACGCTTTGCTAACTTGCTAATAATATACACAACTACATACAGACTTCTCTTGAGTAACATGTCAAGACATGTACAAACAGTCAGTCACAACTATACCAGTTTAATGTCCTCTAGCTATCTTCATGTACCTACACACATTTCATAAAATCATTTTTAAATGTATAAAGACTAAAATTTTTCAGTATTACTACTTTCTAGGCCAATATTGGAATTAATGTCATGTACTATATACTACATTTTTATTTTAATATTCTTTTGTATTGAATATCAGATATAGTAAGTTCTAAAGACTGAGACAGTAGGTGGTTTGGTACTGAACTCTGATGCAAGAGACACATAAAAAAGCATCTTGTACACCAAAGACTCAATGCATCCAAACACAATTTGGAAATAAAGTCTTCTTCACAGAATAAAGTTTTCTGGTAATATTTTTCCTTCAATTGCTACAACAAACCTGTTTAAACTATTTATGAGTTTGTCAGAAATTCTACTCACTCTGCTTCACATATGATGCTGCATTTCTTCACAGAAGGAATAAATTTTTCATACTGGCAATTTCAATATGCATATATATCTACTGCTGTCAGAATCAATGTAAATCAGGGAAGTAAATAAACCGTGAAATACAACATCGGTTGGCTGTGCCACCATCTCTCAGTGTGGTGGCGCAGCTTCACTTCCAGGCCAGACCATGTTGAATTTGTGGAGGACACAGTAACAGCGGTACAGATTTTTCTCCAATGACTTCTGTTTTCCGCTGTCAGTTTTATTCCACAAATGTTCCATGCTCATTCCATCCTCTGTCACTGATACCTTATTGTCTCAGCAATTGATAGCATCGTAAAACATCATATTTGAAACACAATGTCAGAATATGAATCAAATGAGTGAAATAACTTACATCAACAGTATCGACTTGAAGGACAAGAGTTAAGACAGCTGATTTACATCCCGAAGATTCAAGTCTTATGGGATATTATACCATGTTGAATGGTAAACAGATTCCAGTGTTTTGAAGGATCACAGTGTCTTCACTACCATGGTCAAGCAACCCTTTAACTGTGTGACTTAATGTGCATCAGTTTTTTACTTTTATAACTCCGTACACTCATTCAGACTTTTTTTTTTTAAACCTCCTGACTTATTTTGTCGTGGACAGTTTACTCAGTACACCCATTGTAGGTGAGTTCACAAAACAAATCCAAAAAGTGAGTACAAAGTTTGTCGCTTCTATCTGTCTCTCTCTGTCCATCCGCCCGCCCGCTCACCCACCCACCCGAATGGAATAACTTGGATCCAACCGGTCAGATTTTCCTGAAATTTATACTGCCAATTTTTACTGCAAGCTGTTAAGATAACTGAAGTTTGGTTACAACTGGACAAAATAAGTCACTTTATGTGACGACCTACGGATATTTATGACAACTCTGGTTACTAAAGTTACAACTGATTTTCTGGTTATCAAGTTTACCTTCATTATGAAAACCGCTGCTACTGCTGTTACCAACCTCAACGTTGTGCATTGGTTGCCAAAGTTATGCAAATGTGTCAAGAAGTGTATCACTCTATTGACATTTCATATCTTGTTAATATTTAAATCTCTGTCAGACAATACCACACCATGTACTTCCTCAGTCTTTCAGTTCATTTCAGTATAAAATTTATTTTTTACACATTTCCAAGACATTTATGCCTGTGTTCAAAATTACAGTGTTAACAAATTAAATCCATTTTTCACATAACAAATACAGCAAGAACTATTCCCTATTAGCTACACTTTTTAATAATATTAATTCTCCTTTCACAGAAACATAACACTTACTTTGTATACTTTGACAGCTTATCAAGGCACCTACATGATCATTCAGTGACCTTTCTGTCAGACTAGCAAGAGATTACACCAGGATTTTGCCTTCATTTCAACAACCAGCTGAACTTCCATTAAGTGTCAGCCTGCACCTCTGACAACAGACATTTAAAGCATAGTCACATGGGTGAAATACGTGTAGCATTTACTTTAATGCCAACCATACACGCAATTTTGTATGCACATGCCACCTATTATTACTGGGAGGAATGAGTCTCGGCATGACGCTCTTTTGTGTTACTTTATATCTCGACATAAATTGCCATGAAGAAAAACATAACAGTGACAACTGTTTCTGCCATGACACAACACAGACCATTACTCTGCCACCACGTAACACCAAAAGAAACAAGACAACACCTCGTTATTGTATTTTCAATGTTTCAACCTATACTTATGGTGCATTACAACATAATCATAATATTTGTTCATCACCTTCATTATTCTTCATTTCACGTATATCAGCACAGATTTATATATGGACTTACGACTGTTCTAACCTCCTATCACATGAATGGAGGGGGCTTTTTCTGTGGCATGCAGCAGTGAAGGAGCTGAGCTGACCATCACTACCATCTAGTGATGAGATAAAGCAGGAATGAAACTGTACCTCCATACCCCCATGTCCCTTAAAGGTGTCCACAAGGAGCACCAGATTTGGTTTCTGTTGAACTGGAAGAAATGGAAGACTCCCACTTCTGAAGTGGAAGCATCAGTAAGATTGCTGAATTCATTCACACTGATAGAGTGCTAATGATTGCTCATAATAACCGGGTGATAATGCGAAGTCTTGAGGCCTTTATTCTCCTTGGATGTTATGTGGCATAGATTGGTGACTGGTTACCAAAAATTCATGATGATGCATCAGTTCCATAGGACCAAAACATTGTCTGAAATCTTGTATCTACAGCTGCACTGGGTTTAGTCCAGTCTCCTTAGTCACCTAGTGGTCACCCTCCACAGAGCAGAGTCCTTCTTCAGCAGGCTTTGAAAATAAATGCTACACTAATATTGTGCGACATACTGTGAACTGAGGATAAGATCCTGGTACAATTTATGCACAGATAGATTCATTCAACAATACTCCACGGTACACCACACAAATACCATAACATTAAAGTACACAACAGGTGGGTAAAATTTCAGACTACTGCCAAGTGGCCATTAATTTCAAAACTGTACCCATAACACTAACGACACTGGCACTGAGTACTTATGTTTTTAAATATGAAATCAGCTATTAAGGATGACTAATACCATGATAAAATGTTGAATTCTAAAGGGTTCTGATGAAGGTATATTACACTTACAATTACAGGTTTCAAGATTTTGTCCATGGCTACTAGACAATGGACAAGGTCCAGAATCATCATAATTCTAAGTACAATGAAACATGCAAAATGCAGTCTGCACTAAATATAATTTGTAACAAAAGACAAGCATGTGTTACAATCATAAACACCTTTTTGACGTTCAAGTGACCGTGCAGCGTGATAAATTCCTATATTAAAACCAACTAGATGCACTAATTTCTCAAATTTATTCCAGAAATAAATTTGAGAAATTAGTGCATCTAGTTGGTTTTATTATAAGAAGAGTAAGAATCATACACGTGAAATACAATCACATACGTGCATCACAACCACATATGTCGGACACAACCACATGCATGTCCCATGTTTCTCTCCTGTCTTCATTATTTTAAAGGACTGTGACAGATTTTCTTGAAACATCTTATGGATATTGTCCCATTCTCTTTGCATTTTTATTTCATTACCATCAATAATAGCAAATTCAAATTTAAAACTAAGCCATCTTGAAATATCATGCAACGTTAGATCCTCCAAACGTATGTAGTACAATTTACACGTTACCAATCAAAAAAGAAATTTACAGTCACCCCATGTTTTGAGAATCTGCAATCTTACCCACCTGTTGCAATGAATAATTCCGTATTATGACCTCAACATGACACTTACTGCTGTAACAGCATATATAACACATACTTAATTAAATCTATGGCTTAATTATGGTAACTCTACCATGGTTTTAAGTGACCAACATGACACCAGCACAGTTCCAGCCTTCATCATGGTCTTCACACAGTTTCAAAATCATTTTTGCACTTGCAGCTGCATACATTTGTAATAAAATGGCATTACTCTGAAGAATACAAAGATATATTCTCCTATGATTACCATAAATGAAGGGATTCTTAACATTCCATTGTTATACAACCAATTTTAACACATTTCCTGGTCATCTGTCTTTGCTTGTATCAGAAAACAAAAACATGTTATGAGTAGCAGACACAGAGTGTATAAACAGTAAGAAATTAACAAGGAGAAATACAATTTAAACCACGGCATTAGGCAAGATATGAAAGTTGAACACCACAAGGAAAGTTCAGCAGACTAAGGACAGATTAGTAGTGATATGTGTATATGTCATTGAGAGAAAACAGCAAGATTCCTGTGAAAGAGAAGAGCAATTGCTGATTGAAGGAGGGAGAGGATTTGTCACAGGAAAACCCACTTTTGTGGAAATATCACTGGATGATTATGATAATCATTACATCATCATATTCTCTGTAAATAATTATCCTTAGTATAAGAGATTAAAAATTTTCGTTCTGCAATTCTGCTTGGTAAACTCATGTAAGATACTGTCTACAAAACAGTTTCCACGAATTAAATACTGTAAATTATATGATTACCACCTGCTGTAATTACTGTACATCTGAGAGAGGAAGTTCAAATGTATTTATTTATTTATTTAATATTTAACGTTCCATCAATCCACAAACAATTTCAACGTTTAGGATTTCTCACATTTATACAGAAGGTAATGGTAACACATCATGAGAGAGGTTCCATTTATAGAAAAGTCTCGAAAATTTCCCTGTCTCATAATTCATTCTGTTAACAGTCAAGGTATCCATTTGCATTTAAAGTGGTGTACCTTTACCTATAAATTACATTACACTGAAAGAATGTAAATTCTTATCCTGTATTTTATACTGTAGGAACATGCAGCAAATTTTTGCACCATATGCTAAACAGCAACACTGAGACGATTGAGCATTACAGATTGATTGGTGAGGCTAAGGATTGAGGCAGCTGAGGCCCACTCGAGGTACTATCCCATATTTGAACCACAAACCTCCCAAACACAAATCAGCACTGACAGCCACATACTGTACCATACAATAAAATTGTATCTTACATAGGAATGAAATTAGCGAAAGTATTATAAATTCGTACTGAAATTTGGCTCTCAAGAACTTTCTATATTAGCAAGCTTTGTTATCACTTTGTGTCTTTCAGTCTAACTTTCCGCACATAGTCTCTCCCTTCTCTAAGAAATGTAAACGCTTTGTTGTTGCTTTCATAGCAGTCATTCTCTTGTTACAACAGACATCACTCAAATTTCAGACAGTAGTATGGGGTTCTCAATTCATATAACAGTTTTGTCTCAAGAGAATAGGACATATAACATTGAAGAGGGAAGATGATTATAAATTATGTTAGGCATGGAAGTGAATGTTGCTTGTTTTAAGGTACTATCAAATGAAGACTACAGTGAAATAAAGTGAAATGCCAACTTGATGCAATAAGGTGATTTTATTGATGTATTCTTAGCTCGACATGTTTTGGGTACATATGCCTGTCATCAGGAGCATTAGATGTTGAGTTGCAGCATATGGTTTTCTGCACCAAGTTTTTGGATGGGTGGTAAACACGACCTACACAGCGGCTCTCAGGACCACCACCCATTCAAAAACTCGGTGCAGAAAACCATATGCTGCAACTCAACATCTAATGCTCCTGATGACGGGTGTATGTAGCCGAAACATGTCAAGCTAAGAACACACCAATAAAATCACCTTATTGTATCAAGCTGGCATCTCACATTATTTTACTAGGAAGATGCACAGTCAAACACCCCTTAAGACTACAGTCTTGTACCCTAAAGATGATGTGGTGTGTTCCTCAAAAATGTTATGTATTTACAGGACTACATAGCATCACATCTCAAATGACAGCAATCTTAAAACTCACTTTTGTGAGAATCTCAAACAGAACAAACTGCAGCCACAACGTGAACAGAAACTGCGACCTGTCAAGTATGAAACAAGAATGCCAACCTGCCAACTGCAATACTCAGTCAAATTCAGACGATCAAGAAACAGAAAGGATTGTCATATTATACCAACCACTAAGTTACCTTTGACACAGAAACAGAAAAACTGCAAAGAAAAATTATGAGCTTGACAGATACCAAATAACTTCTATGGTTTCTTGTATGACAGGAAATAACAATGTATTCTTCTTTTGACGTGTACAACAATCCCAAACCACACAGTGGAACATTACAAACACATGTAAGCCTCCCACAATTGTATAACAACCCCCACACTTGAGCTTCAAGAGAAATTCTATTTATATACCAAGGCAATGCAAATTGTGTTGTAGAAACATATGATATAAACTTACTGTTGAATATGAGACACATCATAATAATAAACACTTCAAACAGCTACATCTATCATGTAGTCAACAAAGTCCCAACCTCTTCTCACAAAAACTGTAGAAATAATGGTCAATAAACCAGTTTACATGCCTGATTTGTTGCAAGATTCCATTGGTGACAGCAGGAGGGAGATGCATTCAGTCTTCATGTTCACTGCACTGAGTGATGTTTCTCCATCTCATTGCTAATGAATGTGTCAGAGCTTGTTTCAGTCACATGGCACAGCCGTGCCACCATGTCATGCACTGGTTTCAGATCGAGCTTTCTCTGTGATAGGATTCAATTCCTCCTCTTGTGGCGGAACTTGTTCGTCCACAAAATTAATGCTGCCCGCCTTGTACCATACGATGACATCCATGAAGAATGCACACAGAAGGATAGTTCCGGTAGTGCCTGTTGGGATTAATATAAGTTAATATACAGTAAACACTCCCATAATTAATATGACAAAGTACATTAATGTACAGCATTTACTGTTGCTACCACTAACACACTGAGATATGTTTTTCTTTCACAGCTCGACAGCCCTTCTGGGTTTAGGCCCCCTCCTTGTTGAGGATTCAAGATCACACTTAGACACACCACACTTGGTAGCACTCCTCTGGATGAGTGATCAGGCCATTACAGAGACCTTTACCTGGCAACACACAACACTCACCAGAGACAAACATCCGTGCCCCTGGCGGGTTTCAAATCCGCAATTCTAGCAAGTGGTCGCAGACCCACCCATGCTGTAGACTGTGTGGCCACCAGGATAGGCACATTAATAGAAGTTAGTGTACAGTAATCACTGTTGCTACTATCAACATAGCAATATATATTAATATATAGAAATCATTGCTACTGTGAGATCTGAGATTCTGGCAATCTGACAGTGGTGTCGCTGATAATCCACATCTTCTGGAATGTGATGCTGTGTGCCGTGTGACTATCTTGCAACATTTTAAAGGAACACACAGCCTACATGTGCAAAGACAAAGCAATACCAAATTGCTTGACCCCAGAAGATGAAGCCTATAACCAATCCTTGATTTGTTCGTTGGCTAGATTATTTGGCTTCGCACCTCTTCCGTAATATATGTAACATGAGGTATAAGGATTGGCCTGCTAGTCTGTTCAGCGGTGAGCATGTCCTGTCTCAGGGAATATACGTGGTAGGTTCAAGGTAGCCAGGGACAAACATAACGGTACGTGGATAGGTATTAATGGGGTTTGCCATTAATGAAGATGTAGCCTCTTATTAGCTTAATCTACTTCTGTTATGTTCTTCTAATTCTTGCACAGGTACCTTATTGTTATAAACATCATCAGTACACTGCTTTTACACATACATATAGCGGCATATATCAGAGTTTTCTTTGACTGCTTCCTCACTCAGTAATGGTCTAAACACCACTAACTGCTATATGCTGTTTACCTCGAACACCAAGGCCGGTGCCTTTGTCCTTGCATATCTCTTCCCCCTTTATGACTTACAGGAACCCAGTGTCCCAAAATCTCTTTGACATGGTGGTGCCGACCACTGCTAAAACTCTCATTCCTTTCACCCCACGTTCATCTTTCCTTCTAGGACCAATGTACTGTTATAAGCCGACATGATCCTTCGAAATGTCTGATGAAACACACCCAACAACACAAGTGGTACAAATTTTAATTAATTTTTAATTTATTTTAACGCAGCATTACTAAGTGCTATATCACTGTGTCAATTTTATATTTTAATCCTATTTCAGTTCTCCACAAACAAAATCCATAATATATCATATCACAGACAACAAAACTCAAAACTGTTAACACACTTTGACATTGGTGTAAATGGGATCTTACACAACTTGAAATTCATGTATACTACATGCAACCAGTCTTTTTCATTTATTTCTACAGTAAAACCAACCAGATGCACCAATGTCTCAAATTTATTTTATTTGGAGTAACACCCTTGCTAGCAAGCAGGCAGCAGTATCTGTCTGACATACGCCTGTTGCTGCATGTATGGTTTTGAACTCCTGATGATGACTGGAAAGACCATCTGAAACATGTAGGCTGTTACTCCAAATAAAATAAATTTGAGACATTAGTGCATCTGGTTGGTTTTACTACAGAAATATATTATGATGCAAGGCCCTGTGAATGTCAAATTAGTCTTTTTAAATTTTGTGCTGTGTTGGCCTGATGATGGTCGTAACGATCGAAACTTGCTGTTACTAATGGAATTAGAAAAATGTTGTGTTCGACTGTATACATAAACATTTTGTTATTGTATTATAGTTCTACAACACAACGGGAAGTCTTCTACTAAAAAGTATTACAAATTATCAACCAAAATGGTGTCATAATCCAGAACACTGTACCCTTCAGCTTTTCATCTCACTGCAACATTCATTTAGAATTCGAACTGTTGGCAGAGGGCAAGTATGCACGAAGTGAACTAGCAGTCCTTCCTGGCAGAGGAATAGGGTGTTTATAAAATGCCTGTTTCTGTTGTTATTATTTACCTCACTGAGATATGTCATTTTATGTCTTCATACCTAACAAGGCAGGTTTCTACATAGTGAGAGAATGACTGATGTTTCATAGCACAAAACAATTCTAATTAAAAAAAAATTAAATTTGTTAAATTTTCACTCTCACCATAGGTCACCACCACTGTTCTATATACACAATCATTAATTACACCCCTATTACATTTCTCAGCCATTGCACACTTTTACGACTGCACTTGACATGCAGCTCTATATAGTGGCTTGATCCAGAATATCCCAGCAGTCAGCAAGACCAATGCTTGCCTTGTGCTCACAAGTTTCTACAAAGTTCAGTCCGAACAGAACCGGAAATTTCTGAACTTTGTGTAAAAAAGCCCTGGGAAGTTCCAGAAGCTACATGAACATAACAAAATTAAAAAAAAAAAAAAAAGTCTTGGTGTGGACTGCCAGTCTCTTGCAAGCAGTCACTACAGCATGACAAATCCTGTGCAGTAACTTACCATGATAAAACTTCCGGAAGACATCAACATCGTACAGACTGCAAGCTCCTCTTTCGCCAGATGCCATCTCCCATACTAGGCACGCAGAATCTACCACCGCACCATAAACAATCGGACAAGGTACATTGCCTGAAAGATAAATGTAAACTGAGACACTAACGAACACAGAAAATGTAATGGCACATTCAACAGCTGAAGAAGTATAGATATGGGAACCACATTCACATTCCAACTTTCTAGTTGATCATAAAGAAATTACAGGCAGTAAAGATGCAATTTTTACTGACTATTGCAATTAAAAACCAGGGATCAGAAGTGAAGGCAGAAACACTACAGCACAAGGGTTTTCAGGGACATAATATGAGGACAGTAAGGAACCATACAGTTCTAACTATACACACTAATTTCCAGCATTAAGCTGGATGTCTCAGTTCATTGTGAATAATGTTTCTGGCTTCTGTAATACATGCAGTTGCTTTCATTCCACAAGCAATCTAGTAACACAGACAATCCACATAATTTGATCCTTACCACTGTGAACTCAGCTTTGGAGTTAACTTCTTAACTTATATCCTGAAAACACCAAATAATTACCTTGATAAGCACTTACCAAACAATCCGATAGCGAACTGTATGAGGCCCAGCGCCATGGCCTTATCCCTGGGATCAACACATCGCAAAATCAGCAGCATGCTGCCAACCTCTGATGTTGAATGGATGAAGACGAATATGGAGAACAGGATGATGTACCATACAAAGTTGTCGCATTCAAGATCACAGTAGCCAATTGTAGCATTTCCTAGGGGATCTTTTGCGACATGTGACATGCTGACGCTTGTATTCCGTATGCAGAGGCATTCCGAATACTGGAAACAACAGAAAGAATGTAAGACATCTTTTACAAAAAGACAGAATGGCAGGAGGGGGGTGGTGGTGATGATGGTGGTGGTGGTGGTGGTGGTGGTGGTGGTGGTGGTGGTGGTGGTGGTGGTGGTGGTGGTGGTGGTGGTGGTGGTGGCGGTGGTGG
>Ga0123357_10008120_pt1 | contig 13081 bp, 3 predicted proteins | sample TergutEmb28metaG_FD_89873 | JGI IMG/M metagenome (GOLD analysis project Ga0123357, IMG submission 89873) | Embiratermes neotenicus P4 segment gut microbial communities from Petit-Saut dam, French Guiana - Emb289 P4 | ecosystem: Host-associated > Arthropoda: Insects > Digestive system > Gut ...
ACCGTTCAACTTTGGACATAGGTGTTTTGGGTTATATCGGTATAGTATAACATAAGGAACACCCTCCCGAAGTCTGGTCCGTTCCTCCTGTTACACCCCGTATATATATATATATATATATATGTGTGTGTGTGTGTGTGTGTGTGTAAATTTCATTTTCACCGTAACCTCTTATAAACCACTATTAATTCAGTCTTAATTGTAGTTTTATGAGTTTACAGTATATTTTATTAAAATAGGTTTTGATAATTTACAGTCGCCACGGAAGAACTTTTGGAAATACTTGTTTTCATTTAGGAAAAATGTCGACTTCTATTCCTTTTGGTATTGGTGGTACCTTGTATACTTTAGCAAAACACTTTCGATCTGTCAATAATAATGTTGTATAGAACTCGTCTCGTTCAGTTTGTGCCCACTGACTTTTTCATTTTTAGATTTCTTCTGATTCGAATATCAGACGCCCGTAAACGTCTAAGACCATCCACAACTCTCGCGCTGGACGGCACCCACATTATTCTTATTACAAAGGCTTGCTCCGAAACCTTTCTACGCCTCCTCAAAGACAACTTCAATCTTAGCCAATCTCAGTCTTAGATAAGTGAGTAAAAACCGACCATCTTTATAAAAAGTGTAATTACTTTCTCGGTCGGCAATTACAGATCGAAATTATTCGTAATAATTTTTGAAAATTATATAAATTTGATATATATATAATCGTGTTTAACACAATTTAAAGTTTAATTAAATGCTTCGTAATACGAATTTGTTACACTGTAATTTACCGTTACGGATTTGATTTTGTTACACCTTCTGTTAAGCCTCATCTTCAAGCTGATATCAGATATTATGTTCACACAATTTCATTCGACGTTGTTTCTCACAACTTTATCCTTCATCAAATTAATACCTTAGTGCTTTCTGGTGGTTCTGGTTTCGCGGTTATTTAAGAAACTTCTTTTTCTAATTTTTGTTCTCTTTTTTTGGGGGTGGGGGGGGGAGATGAATACTTTTGTTCTGGAAGGATGTTTACTAGAACCTTGAATTTTCAGTATATTCAAAACTTTCGTATGCTACTTATTTAAATACATTAAATATATTTTTTCGCTAAGGATATCAATAGTGTTATGCCTCATAATGGTCGTAAGCGATTGTAATCCATTACTACAGATTATGCACGAAGCTGCGAAATTAAAAATTATTTACATGTGTCTTTAGAACTGCTCTCTTCTGGGTTATTACACAGTGAGTAGTGGTAATTCCTTACCGAAAAATTGTCCCGAAACGTCGGTAAGAAATTACCACTACTCGCTGTGTAACAGCCCAGAAGAGCGTAGTTCTCATCTACAACGTGACGGCAGCTTGAATTCACGCCTACATCCTTCTTGATACCACATTTAACCGTATTTAGAATTAAAGTAAAATATATTCTTTTCTTGTCTGTAATCGTGTTAAATATGCTGTTATGAAGAAAGTGGAAAGCCTGCAACGAAAGTCTGGAACTGTTACAATCGTTTCTTCCCCCACGACTTTCTGTCTGTCTGTACAGACAGCCATATTTTATACAATAAACTGTTTCCATTAATGAAGCTTTACATTAACTATGGCATTTTCATATCTATTAAAACATCATTATCATGGGTATAAATTTATCCGGTATTTACTTGCGAACTGTTTCAATATCATTTTATTTTGACTTTTATTTTCCTGCGAACTGAATTGTATTGAGTTGCTATTGTTCCTTCTTTGGTTTTTTTCGTGTCTAGTTTGCGTTTGTTTGTTTGTTTGCATTAATTTCGTGGTACGTATAATGACTTTGTAACTGACCATTAGGCTGCTGAGGCAACATGTAAATACTCTAAGGCCTCAATTATCATTACCATTATTATTATCATTATTATTATCATCATCATCATAATCATCAGCAGCAGCAGCTTCTAACTACTGTCGTGTAATATAGTGCATTCTGACAGAACGCGCTGTCTTTTTTGCTCTGACGATAGAAGCAGCACTTTCTTGGAAACACTAAAATACCTTCAAAAGGATATGGTTTTACAGAACAGAGGGATGTAACTTCCATATTCACCTTCATGAAGTCCTAAGATCTCATATAAATACTTATATCATCGTGGTCGTCATTATCATCAGTATCATCATTTAATTCTGGCATTTCTCAAACAAATTACATAATTTATCGCAAACAAAACGTCAGAAACAATTTAGTACTAACTCCAGTACAGAGCCTGCAGAGCGTAAAAGCGTACTCCGTTTCAAGTTCACGTTTTGTCTTCAACGGAGTACGTTGAGAGCTGAGTGTATTTAGGAACTGAATAGGCAAGGACGGGTGGTATTTCATTCCCCACAGAGGCACTGAATTTTCTCTTCGGCATCTTGCACACACCACTTGTGGGGCACACGCAGCTGCTTATGAAATAAATTCTGAGTTAAGGTGGATGGATGATCAAACATGTCACTCATCTCCAGATATTTCGGAAATTTCAAATGCTCGGAACACATTTTCCAGATGTCACAGTACAATGTCAGATTATTTAGGCACAAAACTTCGCCTTCAAATTTTCAACTAGTGTTGCTAGATTTTACTGTATAGAAACTATCCTTTGTAAATAATTTTTAACAAGACTGGAAATGTACGGAACCTAACATTGAGGCGCTTTCGCGTAACCATGTTGCCGTGTCAAAGCAATACGTATTAAATTTTCTGAGTGCGTGTCTGTAGCCTTAGGTCTAACATGCAATGCGCATGAGCCATATTATATTGTCATCTGTTGCTTGTCTCGCTGTACAATGTCTTTTCATATTATCTCATAACTGGCTTGATTTTCGGAAAACATTCATTGAAAATAATGTGTTTTGATTTTCTGTGCAACTTTGTCTGAAATATTTCTCATTTTACGAAGAATTCAGCGAGATACTACCATAAACGTACATAGATATTCAGGTTATTCTTGTCAGATTTTAATGAATTTGAATTTTCTCGACATATTTTCTGAAAATACTCTGATATAAATCTTCACGAAAATTCGCCCAGTGAGAGCAGAGTTGTTCCATGCGGACGGACGTATAGACAGAGAGGCAGACAGACAAGACGAAGCTAATAGTCGCTTTTATAATTTTGCGAACGCGCATAAAATGGCTTAATGTTGTGTTACATTGATAGGGACACTTTCGTTCTCGACAAATTGAAAGCAATGGAAATTAATGTAGGTGCAGAATGTTAAAATTCCGTACGGTTAATTGATTTTTAATCTCTTCTGCTTGTGATGCGAATGTTTATGCAGTAAATGCAAATTAAGAGTATATTTGCACTCACACTTACAAATAGGCTTGTAACTCATATACACTTTTACTCTTCTTTCTCCGGCATTGATATCATGAGACAACTTTCACAGCTGTAGAGAATCAGAAATCCTGATAGAGTTTAATTATGAAGAAATGCATAAATTTTGGGGTGATAGAACAAGTACATTAAAAATACCATTTAAAACATTTACTCTTTTAAATCACGCTGATTATCTTCACTGTTTTATTTAATATCAATTAATTGGCATATTGACTGTGTAGTTTTATTCATTGTAGTAAACGTTCTGGCAATAAACACGATTTATCAGTAGGTAGTTATTCTAATACGGCTTCGGTGATCTAGGGGTAGCGTGCTGGCTTTTAGTACCCAAGTTTGCGGGTTCAAACCCGGCCGAAGCGAAAAAATCCTCAGCACGCCTACCTTCGGAGGGGAAGTAAATCCGTCGGTCCCATGTCGTAGATTTGCGGTATGTAAAAGGTCCCTAAAGTTACGTGGAAGTCGGAATTTAGGCAAAGTTACTACTGGATATCTTTCTCACCCACAGTTCCACCTTTCGCTGCTAGGATCTCTCGCGTCGTTGCGGAAGGAGGCACCTGGCGGCCAAAGTGGGAACGTCTAAAGGCGGGGGAAAACAATGGCAAAATACCCCCAAGAACTTGCCCAGGATGCAGTGTGCCGGAGCCATACCGGTCACATGACTGGGCTCTGGTTCGTGCCAAGCCCGGCCTTCAAGGCTGAATAATAATGAATGAATGAGTTATTCTAAACAGGGTAGTGCCTTTATCACTGTGTTGATCGATTCCACGGAAACCAAAATTGAATCTCTGATACTTTCAATATAACCACAAGACTGCAACTATGAACTGCAGTGGAATGGGTACTTCGGTCACTATTATTAAGTCAAAACTTTCCGAAAAATATAAATGATATGTTTCACGTAAAATCGTTACTAATTGTGTCAGAAATGTCTTGGCGCTGTTCATGGCGTCCATGCGGACTGTCAGTCCTTCTTGTGCCTTACTGAGCTGAAGTGTGTGTTTGTGTGTATGTGTGTGTGTGTGTGTGTATGTATGTGTGTGTGTGTGTGTGTGTGTGTGTGTGTGTGTGGAATTGGATGGAACTGGCCCCTAGCTTATAATGAATGTAGTGACAGATGTGCAGCATATATTTTCCGCCACATCAGCAGTATGTTTAGAATAGTAGCACTACGTTTTAGGAAGATTTTACAGAACGCTTAGAGGAAGAACTGTGTAATGCATCGTCAGAAAGTGGAATTGTTTCAAACATTGTTTGGCTCAAGTATGGTCGGTTAGGCCTGAGATGGAATTTTTCAGTTATCTTTTGAAACACATGTAAAAAACTGTCTAATAGAAGTGAAACAGCTTAATAAGAGAATTAGAGTGACTGGCATGCAGAAAGTTTCGTATGAGATATTAATTAGGGAACATCTTTTAATACAATTTACAAACAAAATAATAACGTTATACAACAGGAAGTTTGACATCAATAATTAACTTTAAACTTTATCGTCATTGCTTCCAGTAATTATATTCATAATTAGTAGAAACAGTTTTAATGAGGGCACATGTCTATTCTCGCCCCCTTTCACCCCTCCCCCACACACACACATGCACCTGGGTTTTACTGTGGCACTGAACAAAGTGCGAGTAATTTGTAGTTCAAGTCATTTCTTCAGTATTTTTCTTTACACAGGCTGCAATGACAAAATATGACGGAAAAATGCACCTTGTGTTTCCACCCGCTTTCTTAACATACCGGGTGTGCCAAATGTCCCTACAGGTAAAGTACAGATGGCTTAATTCTGAAGAACCTCGTGGCCAATAATGTGGTTCAGTATGATCGTTCTTGTCGACCAAGTAACAGGTGATTGGGTTATTTTTTCAATGTACAGTTGAAGTAGGAAGGCAGTCCGTCCCACTGCAAGCAATAATTCTGTTATTTTTCCTAAGGAGTATCTAAGAGACGTGACATTCTTCCTGCAGTGACTGTAGATAAATATCGCCTATAACATGGCCTTCTATCTTAAACGGATCACTTTGATCTGTTTTCGAAGGTAACTTACTAAACATTTACACTAATTCGATGTTAATATTTGCCTTTCAAATTAAAATAAATGTTTATTTCCGACCTCAAATTTGCGTTAAAACTGTTTTTACCAACAAACACTGTTGAAGACTTCTATAAGACGGTAACAGTTGGAATGACACTGGATATGTTCTTAAGAATGTTATTCTGAAATTAAGAAATTAACTTATGAATTCTTCTGTGTATGTTTTTGTTCTTTGTTGCGAGATATTTTTAAGTGTGATATGCAGGCAAGTGTTTTATTAATGTCTTTTAATTCAACGTTTCTTTTACAGCAGTTTGAAAATTTGTCAATTTTCTTTCCATAACTTGATTTTAATTTTAGATTGCCAATTTTTAAGCTTAGTATTCTGTGCTACCACACTGCGTAAAACAGTTAATATGTTATTGTTATTCCAAGGTACTTCTATTACTATGGTTCTGCAAAAATAATTTTATGCTGCATCCTAACAAAATCAGAGTAACTAGACACGTCAGTAAACTTCCATCTACCAGTTTTATTTAAAAATAACTGTAGCGAAATTAGCGACAACAGATTTGTTCAAAATAATATTTTATGGCATTATCTTTATTATATATGTAGAGTATTGTCTTACAAAGTACACTTAAAAAGAAACTGTTTTCAATACACTCTTTAAAAAGCTAGAAATCCTTCCTTAATGAAAACATGTAACAAAAATAGTATTAATATATACTAACTACGTTTGCGCCATTATTTGAAAATCTATAAAAGAGAAAAATGTCCAAATTATTATTATTATTATTAAGTACTTTAGTTACCTGACTCCAACCCTCCACCTTCCTGAGTTGTGTTTTAGTATTACTAATATTTGATCGTCGGAAATAAATATTAGCATTTCACTGTTTGAATTTTGTTGTTTCAGATCAGTACGTGTTACATCCGTTCTCGGACACACAGTCGGAACTCCATCCAGACTTTGCTGGTTTTGAATGAAGACTCTTGCACACAAATTGGCGTAAACTAGGAATGATACGCCTTCTTAATTATCTTTACTACGTAGCAATTTGAAACAATAAATTTCAAGGAAACTTCAACAGATATAAATCCAGTCGAGACATCTCAGTATATTCACGTTTAACAACAACGCCTTGCTGCAGCAGTCGCAAGACAACTACTGATCGCGTCTTGTCAACTGAAAGAATGAAGAGAGAGATATCTGGGAATTTGGGATTTTTCCGGGAAGTGTGGGTGAAAATGATACATGAAAAAGGAAAGTTATTTTGCTGAAGAGTAAATGTTTTCTGATATTATATCTGATGGTTTTTATAAAGAAATATAACCGGAAGATGAGTGTGAATCACTACTTGTAACTTGCAAAATTGATACCTGGCTTCAGATAAAGAAACACCGCTGACAAAAATGTGTTTGGACAACAATATGAAGAATACAGTGTCGAAATAAAAGAGTATTCTCTAAACGGTTGCAATATATTTTACGCCTTATGGGGGGCTTAAAGACAATATTATAAAATGGTAATTAATAAAGAAATTATTATAAACTGCATATCTTTCATCAGCAAAGAAAACGGATCATTCATATTTTTCCCATGTCACAACTCTCAAGCTTCAGGATAAAAGACATACGGGTTCTCTAACATACAAACAGCAGTTTTCCTACTTACGTCTTCTCCAATTCGTGATTTGTGTTAATTTTATAATAGAGATATTAACATATTAAGAGGAAGATGTGCATATAGGCGAATGAACAAGCTTATTTTGACAAAACTGCGAAAGAGAAACCGAGAGTGACTGTAAAATAGACCGGCTCATACAGCTTGATGCGATCGATAATGCGAACCAAAGCCACGCGCTGAACCTGTCGTCCAGCATTATTAACATGCCAGTAAGTGGACCTTAATAGAAGGTTCTATCTTGTTCACTGCCCCTTTCTTCCAAAGTGCCACAGCAGCAGTCAATTTATTGTGCTAAAATGATCATTTTTATTTTTTTCAATTTTGGCACAAAAGTAAGCTGGAAGCCGTCACTCTAGAACAAAAAATGCAAAGCTCTCGGCTGTGTGTATGTGTCAGTGCGTCAAGAGGTAAATTATGTATATCGCAGTGTAAAGAAATAATCTATGCGCCAAACAGAAGACGGGATTCTTGAAGTTGGAGAAGACAAGGGGTCAGAGTCTGAACTTTGCCCTAGTGCATTGACGACGGTACTGCATACTGGGTGTTATGGTGATAATTTTTTTTCTTTCGGACATTCTGTGTGATACATTCCCTGACTTTCATCATGAACACGATTGTTAGAGGAACAAGGTTAAATAAGAGCACCTTATCTTCGCGAAGATAAAAAATTATTCATTTACTTATATAATAATGATGCAAATGAAAACGTTACTTTATTTGATGTTTTGATAGCAGCAGACCGAATCGTGTTGATGGAAATAAAATTTATATTCACGCAGAATTATCAGGTGTAGTTTACAGGGAATATTACAACACGACAACTAAAAAATCGGAAGGCGTCATTTGATAATGTCTGGCTGGTGGCTCGTCACGCTGCTCATAGTACAGTACTGCTGGTGGATCTCCGCCTGCCCTACGCCATGCAAGTGCATGTGGAAAGGTGGAAAGCAAACTGCAGAGTGCATAAACTCGAGCCTTATAACTATTCTAGACGGAATAGATCAGGGCACACAGGTGTTGGATTTCCAAGGAAACAACTTACAGATCCTCCCAAGAGAACGTTTCCAAAGAATGGGTTTGCTCAACTTACAAAAAATTTATTTAATGCGCTGTCGAATTAAGCAAATTGACGATCATGCCTTCCGAGGGTTAACTAATTTAGTGGAACTCGATCTGTCAGAAAACCTCTTGACGGCCGTCCCAACAGAAACATTTAGTGACTACCAGTCTTTAATGAGGCTGACAATTACCGGCAATCCCATTCGCGTTCTTAAAACAGGATCATTTCTCAACCTTCCTTACCTCACCACTCTTGAACTGAGCAACTGCGAGATTGAAATGATTGACGAGGACGCTTTCAACGGGCTTGACAATCTCGAATGGCTTAAGCTTGATGGTAATCGTTTAAACAACATCCGTGGAACGCACATCCTACCAGAGTCTCTCCATGGAATTGACCTCCATCGAAATCCTTGGCAATGTGACTGTCGATTACTGGATTTGCGTTCGTGGCTTATCACTTACAATATTCCTCAGACCATAGAACCTAGATGTGTCACACCTCACAGGCTCAGTGGCGTTCTAATTAAGACAATTGAACTCACAGATCTTGCATGCCTTCCAGATGTGACGCCTACCACCCTCTACCTTGAAATTGCAGAGGGAAGGAACATATCACTGTTGTGTAAGGTGTCAGCTATTCCTGAAGCCAGAGTGTCATGGTGGTTTCAGGGACGCGTTCTTCAAAACGACTCGATAGTTGCTCCAGGACTTCACTTGTATTACTTCGTCGAGGAAGGAGCTGAAGAGAAGCGAAGTGAACTTTTTATTTTTAATGCCAACACCGATGATAATGGAACTTTTATTTGTGTGGCTGAGAATCCAGCTGGTAAAGCACAGTCTAATTATACTATCCGCATTGTCGTAAAAGAAGAGCCTATCGTCGGAGTGCCGATGTTTCCCTATGAATATGTAATTACGGTGTCCGCAGGAACGGCTGTTTTTGCTCTGTTTGTCATCATCGCCATAATATTGTGCATTGTTAGGTGTCATCGACAGAGGCGGCGCAGAAGGAAGAAGGAGCGTAGCAAAGTTGTTGCTTTACAACATGAACACCAACAGCAGGGGAAGTCTGCTGTGATAGGTGATTCTGAAAATCAGATTACAAGGATGATAAATGTGGATACCATTACCGGTCCTGCCAAAGTGAATGGTACAGTAATGATGTCAGAAAGACACCACCACGACATCGTTTTAGTTTCTACAGGAACTGGAGGAGCTACTGTAGGTAACAACTCGTCAAGGCCTGGTCTGCTGAATCCGTATGGCAGTCCGCCTTCACTGAGGAATTATCAACTTGAACAAAATCCCGATCTTATAAATGATACCGAAAGTGTTGGCAAGGAGCGGAGACCGTCTTGTAGAAGAACTGACGGTGATAGCGGCGAAGAAGGTGAAAGAGAAAATAGTGGACCTAATAGCTACCAAGAGGCCATGGAGAACATAATTCACGACTATGAGAATAATGGATCAAAGCCCATTCCACTTTCTTTGTCACACCATCAGCTGAGGAATATTGAAGGGCAGTACGCTATTCATATGTCAACACTTCCAAGGGGAAGTACGCGAGAACTGTACCAACACCATCATACTGCCGACGTCCACCTCTCTCCAGGTCGTTTCCTGGATAGTGATGGCTATCCTATGGACTACGGTCTGCCCAAGCTGCCACCTCATCTGCCACTGCATTCCACACCGCCGCAGGCACCCGCAGCTGCAGCGTTCTATAGGACCCTGCCGCACAATAGATCCAACAGGCTTGATGCAGTTTCTCCTTGCAACAGGTACTCCAGAGAAGCCGAGTACCTAACACGGTCATCGCAACCTCGAACTTCCTACGAACACTACACACCACCCGATATACGGTACACCGTAGAAGGCTACCCTTGTGCTCCTCTTCCTCCACAAACACCACCAAAACCATCACAGATAAGTCAAACGTTTTATTCTGTAGAATCCCATGGATCAGTTCCAGACAATACTTACCTGCCTTCCCCGCCTGCACCGTACAAGGGTGAACCAACTTTACCTATACCCGCACTGTCAATGACTAGCCCTCCAGGCTGTTCTTCGAACCCTCCAACTGAGAAAGTCGTGACATGGCCCGATTTGGCATACAACTGCAACATACAGACAGTGCCATCTTCTACTACAGGTGCAGTCAGTAAAAAAACGCTAAACCAAGACGCTTCACCTTCGAGCTTCAGTCCAAGTTCCAGTGGAGTAGGAGTGACATCTACACCACACGGTTCCGGTTCACAAATTAATATCGCGGATGTACCTTCTGCAGGAACACGTAATCCTCGACTGGGTCAAGAGGCAGAAGTTGTCACCTCTAAAGCCATTCCTCAGATCAGTCACCCACCCAATACTCTGCATAACCAACAAGGGATTCTCACAGAGAGTCCTGACGAAGGGTATGAAGGGGAAGGAATTGAAGGTACGGAAATTTGACGTCAGAGAAAGCTCCAGGGGGAACCCAGGAGACAAGGAGAGAGTCGGCTTAAATCTGTGGTGGGAGACATTACAAAGGAGATAAAATGGAAATTTTCTGATCCTGTGGTCAGCACAAAAGACATGAAGTTTGAGTCACAACAGGACACTCAGTGACGTAATATTCTACCTTCTTCAGGTCTCAGGAACTGTTAGGTACAGAATACGTGTGTTTTGTAAAATTATATCTTGCTCTAAGAGGGGTGTGAAATTTAATCTCCTAACTTACACTCATCATGAGAGTTCACACAACAGAAAAATTCGTAAATACTGAGGTAAGATTCAATGAACCAAATTGAAGAAATTGATTTCGAGAGTGTTATAGTTTACTTTTCTACTACTTGAGACTTCATGATAGAAACTGAAGTATAATTTTTATTGAGTAAAAATGCGAGTATACCCACGAATGTACATCTGGTCCAGTGCATTTAAAGTGCAGCAGAATATTACACCAAGTTGACAGACTGGATTTAGTCTTATCCATCACAGGCTTCATTGTGGAATGCTGACTTTTAATAGTTCGTTTGTGTTATATCTCCATTTCATTTACATTTTTGTGTGACTTAAATGGAACTACTCCAATATAAGATATCTGAAATAGATGTCAAATTCGTAAGTAAGTATTTGTACTAATGTTATATTGTTGCATCGTCAATACACACAATTAATTATTAAAAACACCACAGTGCACGCAATAAAATAAGCTGAGAAAAATCAATTTATTGCGCTTTCCAACATGGTTCGATTCTACAGAGTCGTCTTCAAGGAGAAGAAATAACATTCGCGAAAATTAATGAATTTATAAATTTATATCCCTCAGCTAGCTGACATAAAAACACGTTATTTAAACACGCTTCAGCCCTCGTAAATTTACTAGTTAATGGGGATATCTGTGTGTCAAAAATATTATAGAAATAGCACGATGTACAACGGGATGTGTAATTTACAGATATATTTATTTTTCCAAGTAATCATACATACATACATACATGTATGTAAAACATACATACATACATGTAAAAAGTAAATTAGGCTACATGTTTCGGCTTGAACAAGCCATCATCAGGCCTATAGCCAGAAGCTTAAAAAAGAGAAATTAAAACTTAAAGCAGGTGTGAGATCTCAAACTTTTACACCGTTATGATAAAATTATAAATGAATCCGAAAAAATGTTAAAGTCTTATTATAGTTGGAGCCTTGACAATAAAATACATTATTCTTACGATGTATCTTATTTTACCTTTTATTGTGAGTTGCGTGCGTCTACTTGGAAAAAGAAATTCATCTTAAATTGATAACACAACAGGGATGTCTCACCTTACAATAAGGACTGAGTAATATTTGGTACCATCAATACTGAACTATGTTGAACGATGAATTATTTCGCAGTGTATTAAAATATCCAATATATTTATAATATATTGTGAAATCTGTACTTAAATAGATCACTTGATTGCTTGTGTTACGGAATACGCAGTCTGGTTAACGTGTTTCTGATAATGTTACTAACACATAAATGAGACCATTAGAGAGTAAATACGTGGACGTTAAAGAATTATTTCAGTGTGTGACAAGTGAGCTGACACAGGGATAAAATTATTTATAAGTTCAGTAATTTCTACCAGTATTGTGTGTCCTCCTTCAAGACGGCTCTTCGGGGCCAAAATGTGTATGAAAGCGGAAAAAAATTGGTTTGAACCAGATTTAATTTATTTTGTGAACTGCGTTGCATTCTTAATTGATAAGTACTTATACTGTCTGACGATAGCATTCATCAAGACAACCTGAAAAAAATCAATTAAAACTTGGACAAGTGTTTGAAGAGAAAGAAGCGCCATCCGTTGAAAAAATGTGTTTGTGATTATTGCTGAAGTCATGAATTTCTAAAATATAATTTTTCCAGCAGCTCTACCGTAACTGTAGTAGCGAACTGATGTTTTATACAAGAAATATTCCATAGCAGCACAATGAACAAGAAAATGAATCTATTTCTATTACGTTGTATGCTGCTTAAAGTTGAGAGATAAACCCTCAGTAATGCAGTGGATGTTAGAATTTGTTGAATTGTACGTAAGTCCTTGTTTTGTGTAAGCTTACTGGTGACTGAACTAGTTTCTCGATTAAAAAGACTGAAGGGTTTCAGGATAAGAGTGCATATGGTGGTAAGGTAGATAGTGTGTTACAGGATTACTTCACCAAAACTTTGGAACGGGCAATACAATTGTGATGCTCAGACTAACAGATATAATGCAATTGTTTCTGAAGGAGGAGGGATGGGTTAGAAGACACTGTGCAAGTCCCAGTGTAATATAAAACGTAAACAATCTATCTTATGTTTATTGGACCGTGCATCATCTTGATAGTTGAGTAAAGAGAGACCAACTTGATGCCACTTGTTTTATTATTACTTTATTCGGTGCTCAACATGTTTCGGACGTTAATACATCCA
>Ga0123357_10008121_pt1 | contig 13080 bp, 3 predicted proteins | sample TergutEmb28metaG_FD_89873 | JGI IMG/M metagenome (GOLD analysis project Ga0123357, IMG submission 89873) | Embiratermes neotenicus P4 segment gut microbial communities from Petit-Saut dam, French Guiana - Emb289 P4 | ecosystem: Host-associated > Arthropoda: Insects > Digestive system > Gut ...
AGTGGAGTGGGGTGCAACAGTTGTGAGTGTGCGGTGAGGAGTGGAGTGGGGTGCAACAGTTGTGAGTGTGCGGTGAGGAGTGGTGTGGGGTGCAACAGTTGTGAGTGTGTGGTGAGGAGTGGAGTGGTGTGCAACAGTTGTGAGTGTGCGGTGAGGAGTGGAGTGGGATGCAACAGTTGTGAGTGTGTGGTGAGGAATGTAGTGGGGTGCAACAGTTGTGAGTTTGCGGTGAGGAGTGGAGTGGGGTGCAACAGCTGTGCGAGTGCGGTGAGGAGTGGAGTGGGGTGCAACGGTTGTGAGTGTGCAGTGAGGAGTGGAGTGGGCTGCAACAGCTGTGAGTGTGCGGTGAGGAGTGGAGTGGTGTGCAACAACTGTGAGTTTGCGGTGAGGAGTGGAGTGGGTGTAACAGCTGTGAGTGTGCGGTGAGGAGTGGAGCGGTGTGCAACAGTTGTGAGTGTGCGGTGAGGTGTGGAGTAGTGTGCAACAGTTGTGAGTGTGCGGTGAGGAATGGAGTGGGATGCAACAGCTGTGAGTGTGCAGTGAGGAGTGGAGTGGGGTACAACAGTTGTGAGTGTGCGGTGAGGAGTGGAGTGGGGTGCAACACTTGTGAGTGTGCGGTGAGGAGTGGAGTGGTATGCAACAGTTGTGAGTGTGCGGTGAGAAGTGGAGTGGAATGCAACAGCTTTGAGTGTGCAGTGAGGAGTGGAGTGGAGTGCAACAGCTGTGAGTGTGCGGTGAGGAGTGGAGTGGGATGCAACAGCTGTGAGAGTGCAGTGAGGAGTGGAGTGGTGTGCAACAGCTATGAGTGTGCGGTGAGGAGTGGAGTGGGGTGCAACAGCTGTGAGTGTGCGGTGAGGAGTGGAGTGGGTTGCAACAGCTGTAAGAGTGCGGTGAGGAGTGGAGTGGGGTGCAACGGTTGTGAGCGTGCGGTGAGAAGTGGAGTGGGGTGCAACAGCTGTGAGTGTGCGGTTAGTAGTGGGGCGGGATGCAACAGCTGTGAGTGAACGGTGAGGAGTGGAGTGGGGTGCAACAGCTGTGATTGTGCGGTGAGGCGTGGAGTGGGGTGCAACAGCTGTGATTGTGCGGTGAGGAGTGGAGTGGGGTGCAACAGCTGTGAGTGTGCGGTGAGGAGTGGAGTGGGGTGCAACTGCTGTAAGAGTGCGGTGAGGAGTGAAGTGGGGTGCAACAGTTGTGAGCGTGCGGTGAGAAGTGGAGTGGGGCGCAATAGCTGTGAGTGTGCGGTGAGGCGTGGAGTGGGCTGCAACAGCTGTGAGTGTGCGGTGATTAGTGGAGCGGGGTGCAACAGCTGTGAGTGTGCGGTGAGGAGTGGAGTGGGGTGCAACAGCTGTGAGTGTGCGGTGAGGCGTGGAGTGGGGCGCAGCAGCTGTGAGTGTGCGGTGAGGATTGGAGTGGGGTGCAACAGCTGTGAGTGTGCTGTGAGGAGTGGAGTGGGGTGCAACAGGCGTGAGTGTGCGGTGAGGAGTGGAGTGGGGTGCAACAGCTGCTGTAAATACAGAGCTGAAATGTGTATATTAGAAATGTTCCTCAGTAATACAAGGAAATTCAATGTGGTAATACTAGCATGTTATTGAGAAACTAAGTTGTGGAATATTTCATCTTATTCTGTATCTGTTTCATGCAATATAAATGACCTGTCACATGTTTTACAGTATTGAATTGCGTGTATCTCTACTTATAATAGAAAATTTCACTTCATGTACAGATGCATTTGTGGAAGAACATTGTGTGTTACCATCTATGTATATTCTGTTAAATGTAGGTTTATAGATTATGTTGAACTGCAAATTTGTTTCGTTATCCTTACAAGTATCGAGGCTTATATTTTTTAGTTCTTCGTAAATTTTCATGGAGATATAAACTGGTACTGAGAGCGTGTCTGTATTAAGAAAATCATTGAATATTATCCGGTACCTGACGTGGCGTTAATTGGAAACTATTTATCGTGCTCTGTCACAGTCAGTTCAATTGAATGATACAAATTGTATCAGCAGATCGGACAGAATGTGGTTTACTGACGGCGAAATTCTACTGTCGCTAACAAATACACGAAACGTTCAGTACTTCTGGAATATGACTGCGTCGCTGAATGATTCGTCGCGACGATTGCAAACCACTAACGTCACGAAACGACGGGTAACGATTATCTCGTGACGAAGATTTGTACCGCAAATAACGGAAGCCACACAACACTGCTGGGAATATATACAAAATTTTGGAAATTCGTGCCATTTAAAATGTGTTACTTTCCCTCCAGTTCAAGCCGTAACAAATCTTAACCTCATTCGGTCGCTGATCGGTACTAAATTCTTCAGGATATCGGCACATTGTGACTGAGGTACTGGAGATTGTCCTCAGTCCTTCCAAGAAATATTGAGACAGTAGTTCCTGATAAGGCATGATAGTCATTACAATTTTTTGCAATAAATTCTCCACTCGTCAACCAATCATTCCACAATACACAGTCTGAACTGTTGGAAGTGTCGTTAGATAAAACACAAATAATTATTCTCATATGTAGGCCAACACATAAACCATCGCACACAACAGTTACATTATATAAGCGATACGTTCCAGTCAATACCCACAGCCAACAACAGTTACACTATATAACTCATACGTTCCAGTCAATACCTACAGCAACAAAAGATAAACTATATAACCCATACGTTCCAGTCAATACTCACAGCCAACAACAGTTACACTATATAACCCATACGTTCCAGTCAATACCTACAGCCCACAACAGTTACAATATATAACACATAAGTTCCAGTCAATAAATACAGCCCACAACAGTTACACTATATAACCGATAAGTTCCAGTCAATACCTAAAGCCCACAACAGTTACACTATATAACCGATACGATACAGTCAATACCCACAACCCACAACAGTTATACAATATAACCCATACGTTCCAGTCAATAACCACAGCCCAAAACAGTTACACAATATAACCGATACGTTCCAGTCAATACCTACAGCCAAGAAGAGTTACACTATATAACCGATACGTTCCAGTCAATAACTACAGCCCACAACAGTTACACTATAAAACCCATACTTACCAGTCAATACCTACAGCCCACAAGAGTTACATTATATAACCCATACGTTAGAGTAAATACCTAGAGCACACAAGAGTTACACAATATAACCCATACGTTCCAGTCAATACCTACAGCACACAACAGTTATACTATATAACCCATACGTTCCTGTCAATACCTACAGCCCAAAACAGTTACACTATATAACCAATACGGTCCAATCAATACCCACAGAACAAAACAGTTACAATATATAACCGAAACGTTCCAGTCAATAACTACAGCCCACAACAGTTACACTATATAACCGATACGTTCCAATCAATACCCACAGGACAAAACAGTTACAATATATAACCGAAAGGTTCCAGTCAATAACTACAGCCCACAACATTTACACTATATAACGGATACGTTCCAGTCAATACCCACAGCACAAAACAGTTACAATATATAACAGAAAAGTTCCAGTCAATACCTACAGACCACAACAGTTACACTATATAACCGATAAGTTCCAGTCAACAACTACAGCCCACAACAGTTACGCTATATAACGCATAAGTTCCAGTCAATACATACAGTCCACAACAGTTACACTATTTAACCCATACGTTCCAGTCAATACCTAAAGCCCACAACAGTTAAACCATATAACCGGTAAGTTCCAGTCAATACCTAGAGCCCACAACAGTTACACTATATAATCCATACATTCCAGTCAATACTTACAGCCCACAACAGTTACACAATATAAGCCATAGGTTCCAGTCAATAACTACAGCCCACAACAGTTACACTATATAACCGAAACGTTCCAGTCAATACCTACAGCCCAAAACAGTTACACTATATAATCCATACATTCCAGTCAATACCTACAGCCCACAACAGTTACACTATATAACACGTAAGTTCCAGTCAATACCTACAGCCCACAACAGTTAAAATATATAACCGATATGTTCCAGCCAATAACTACAGCCCACAAGAGTTACACCATATAACCAATACATTCCAATCAATACCCGTAGCCTTGAACAGTTACACTATATAACCGATAAGTTACAGTCAATACCTACAGAACACAACAGTTACACTATATAACCAAAACGTTCCAGTCAATACCTACAGACCACAAGAGTTACACTATATAACGCATAAATTCCCGTCAATACCTACAGACCACAACAGTTACACAATATAACGCATAAGTTCCCGTCAATACCTACAGCCCACAACAGTTACACTATATAACCAAAACGTTCCAGTCAATACCTAAAGCCCACAACAGTTACACTATATAACCAATACCTTCCAGTCAATACCCACAGCCTTAAACAGTTACAATATAAAACCGAAACGTTCCAGTCAATACCTACAGCCCACAATAGTTACACTATATAACCAATAAGTTCCAGTCAATACCTAAAACCCATAACAGTTACAATATATAAACGAAACTTTCCAATCAATACCTACAGACCACAACAGTTCCACTATATAACGCATAAGTTCCTGTCAATACCTACAGCACAAAACAGTTACAATATATTTCCGAAACGTTCCAGTCAATACCTACAGACCACAACAGTTACACTAAATAACGCATAAGTTCCAGTCAATACCAACAGCCCACAACAGTTACACTATGTATCCAATACGTTCCAGTCAATAACAAGAGCCCATAAAAGTTACACAATATAAAACATAAGTTCCAGTTAATACCTACATCCCACAACAGTTACACTATATAACCGATACGTTCCAGTCGATAACTACAGCCCACAAGAGTTGCACTATATGATCGATACATTCCAGTCAATAACTACAGCCCACAACAGATAAAATATATAGCCAATACGTTCCAGCCAATACCTACAGCCCACAAAAGTTACGCTATATAACCGATATATTCCAGTCAATACCCACAGCCTACAACAGTTACACTATATAACCCATACGATCCAGTCAATACCTACAGCCCACGACAGTTAAACTATATAACCGATAGGTTCCAGTCAATACCCAAAGGCCAAAACAGGTACAATATATAACTGAAACGTTCCAGTCAATACCTACAGACCACAACAGTTACACTATATAACCCACACGTTCCAGTCAACATCTAAAGCCCACAACAGTTACACTATTTAACCCACACGTTCCAGTCAATATCTAAAGCCCACAACAGTTACACTATAAAACAGATACGTTCCAGTCAATACCTACAACCCACAACAGTTACACAATATAATCCATATATTCCTGTCAATACCTAAAGCCCACAACAGTTACACTATATAACCCATAAGTTCCAGTGAATACCTAAAGCCCACAACAGTTAAATTATATAAACGATACGTTCCAGCCAATACCTACAGCCCACAACAGTTACCCTATATAACCGATACATTCCAGTCAATACCCATAGCCTACAACAGTTACACTATATAACCGATACGTTCCAGTCAATACCTACAGCCCACAACAGATACACTATATAACAGATAAATTCCAGTCAATACCTACAGCCCACAACAATTACACTATATAATCCATACGTTCCAGTCAATGCCTAAAGCCCACATCAGTTACACTAAATAACCCACACGTTCCAGTCAATACCTAGAGCCCACAAGATTTACACCATATAACCCATACGTTCCACTTAATAAGTACAGCCCACAACAGTTACACAATATAACCCATACGTTCCAGTCAATACCTACAGCCCACATCAGTTACACTAAATAACCCACACGTTCAAGTCAATACCTACAGCACACAACAGATACACTACTTAACCGATACGTTCCAGTCAATACCCACAGCCCACAACAGTTGTACTATATAACCGATACGTTCCAGTCAATACCTACAGCTCACAACAGTTACAATATATAACCGAAAAATTCCAGACAATACCTACAGCTCACAACAGTTACACAATATAACCGATACGTTCCAGTCAATACCTACAGACCACAACAGTTCCACTATATAACCCATACGTTCCAGTCAATATCTACAGCCCACAAATGTTACACTATATAACCGATACGTTCCAGTCAATACCCAAAGCCGACAACAGTTACACTATATAAGCGATATGTTCCAGCCAATATATACAGCCCACAACCGTTAAAATATATAACCGATACGTTCCAGTCAATACCCACAGCCCAAAACAGTTACAGTATATAACCGAAACGTTCCAGTCAATACCTACAGCCGACAACAGTTACACTATATAATCGATACGTTCCAGTCAATACACACAGCCCACAAAAGATAAACGATAAAACCGATACGTTACAATCAGTAACTACATCCCGCAACAGTTACAATATATCCGATACATTCCAGTCAATACCTACAGCCCACAACAGTTACAATAAATAAGCCATAAGTTCGAGTCAATACCTACAGCCCACAACAGTTACAATATATAACCCATAACTTCGAGTCTATACCTACAGCTTACAACAGTTACACTACATAACCGGTACTTTCCAGTCTATACCTTCAGCCCACAACAGTTACAATATATAACCGATAAGTTCCAGTCAATACCTACAGCCCACAACAGTTACATTATATAACCGAAACGTTCCAGTCAATACCTACAGACCACAACAGTTACACTATATAACGCATAAGTTCCAGTCAATAACAACAGCTCACAACCGTTACACTATGTATCCCATACGTTCCAGTCAATACCTAGAGCCCTTAAATGTTAAACAATATAACACATTAGTTCCAGTTAATACGTACAACCCACAATAGTTATACTATATAACCGATACGTTCCAGTCAATAACTGCAGCCCACAATAGTTGCACTATATGATCCATACATTTCATTCAATACCTACAGCCCACAACAGTTACAATATATAAACGATACGTTCCAGCCAATACCTACAGCCAACAACAGTTACGCTATATAACCGATATATTCCAGTCAATACTCACAGACTACAACAGTTACAATATATAACCCATACGTTCCATTCAATACCTACAGCCCACAACAGTTACACTATACAACCGATAATTTCCAGTCAATACTTACAGCCCACAAGAGTTACACTATAAAAAACGATACGTTCCAGTCAATACCCAAAGGCCAAAACAGTTAAAATATATAACCGAAACGTAACGGTCAATACCTAAAGACAACAACAGTTACAATATATAACCCACACGTTCCAGTCAATATCTAAAGCCCACAACAGTTACACTATATAACCCACACGTTCCAGTCAATATCTAAAGCCCACAACTGTTACACTATATAACAGTTACGTTCCAGTCAAAACCTACAACCCACAACAGTTACAATATGGAATCCATATATTCGAGTCAATACCTTCAGCCCACAACAGTTACACTATATAACCCATAAGTTCCAGTCAATACCTACAGCCCACAAAAGTTAAATTATATAACAGATACGTTCCAGCCAATACATACAGCCCACAACAGTTACCCAATATAACCGGTACATTCCAGTCAATACCCATAGCCTACAACAGTTACACTATATAACCGATACGTTCCAGTCAATACCTACAGCCCACAACAGATACACTATATAACCGATAAGTTCAAGTCAATACCTACAGCCCACAACATTTAAACTATATAACCCATACGTTCCTATCAATACCTACAGCCCACAACAGTTACACTAAATAACCCACACGTTCCAGTCAAAACCTTAAGCCCACAAGTGTTGCACTATATTACCCATACTTTCCAGTTAATAAATACAGCCCACAACAGTTACACAATGTAACCCATACGTTCTATTCAATACCTACAGCCCACATCAGTTACACTAAATAACCCACACGTTCCAGTCAATACCTACAGCACACAACAGTTACACTACTTAACCGATACGTTCCAGTCAATACGCACAGCCCACAAAAGTTATACTATATAACCGATACGTTCCAGTCAATACCTAAAGCTCACAACAGTTACACTATATAACCGATAAGTTCCAGACAATACCTACAGCCCACAACAGTTACTCAATATTACCGATGAGTTTCAGTTAATACCTACAGCTCACAACAGTTACACTATATAACCCATACGTTCCAGTTAATACCTACAGACCACAACAGTTACACTATATAACCAATACGTTCCACTCAATACCTAAAGCCCACAATTGTTACACGATTTAACCAATAGGTTCCAGTTAATACGCACAGCCCAAAACAGGTACAATATATAACCGAAACGTTCCAGTCAATACGTACAGCCCACTACAGTTACACTATATAACCGATAAGTTCCATTCAATACCTTCAGCCCACAACAGTTACATTATATAACCGAAACGTTCCAGTCAATACCTATAGACCACAAACGTTCCACTATATAACGCATAATTTCCAGTCAATACCTACAGTCCAAAACAGTTACAATATATGACCGAAACGTTCCAGTCAATACCTACAGTCCACAACAGTTACACTATATAACGCATAAGTTCCAGTCAATAACAACAGCACACAACAGTTACACTATGTATCCCATACGTTCCAGTCAATATCTAGAGCCCCTAAATGTTAAACAATATAACACATAAGTTCCAGTTAATACCTACAACCCACAACAGTTATAATATATAAACGATACGTTCCAGCCAATAACTACAGCCAACAACAGTTACGCTATATAACCGATATATTCCAATCAATACCCACAGCCAACAACAGTTACACTATATAACACATACGTTCCAGTCAATACCTTCAGCCCACAACAGTTACACTATATAACCGATAATTTCCAGTCAATACCTACGGCCCACAAGAGTTCACTATATAACCGATACGTTCCAGTCAATACCCAAAGGCCAAAACAGTTAAAATATATAACCGAAACGTAACGGTCAATACCCAAATTCAACAAGAGTTACACTATAAAGCCCACACGTTCCATTCAATATCTAAAGCCCACAACAGTTACACTATATAACCTACAGGTTCCAGTCAATATCTAAAGCCCACAACAGTTACACTATATAACAGATATATTCGAGTCAAAACCTACAGCCCACAACAGTTACACTATATAACCCACAAGTTCCAGTCAATACCTACAGCCCACAACAGTTAAATTATATAACAAATACCTTCCAGCCAATACCTACAGCCCACAAGTGTTTCCCTATATAACCGATATATTCCAGTCAATATCCATAGCCTACAACATTTACACTATATAACCGATAATTTCCCTTCAATACCTACAGCCCACAACAAATACACCATATAACCGATAAGTTCAAGTCAATACCTACAGCCCATAACAATTAAACTATATAACCCATACGTTCCATTCAATACCTACAGCCCACAACAGTTACACTAAATAACCCACACGTTCCAGGCAATACCTACAGCACACAACAGTTACACTACTTAACCGATACGTTGCAGTCAATACCCACAGCCCACAACAGATATACTATATAACCGATACGTTGCAGTCAATACCTACAGTTCACAACAGTTACACTGTATAACCGATAAGTACCAGACAATACCTACAGCCCACAATAGTTATATAATATTACCGATACGTTTCAGTCAATACCTACAGCCCACAACAGTTACACTATATAACCCATACGTTCCAGTCAATACCTACAGTCCACAACAGTTACACTATATAACCGATACGTTCCAGTCAATACCCACAGCCCACAACAGTTACACTATATAACCGATAAGTTCCAGTCAATACCTACAGCCCACAACCGTTAAAATATATAACCGATACGTTCAATTCAATTGCCACAGCCCAAAACAGTTACACTATATACCCGATACGTTCCAGTCAATACCTACAGCCGACAACAGTTACACTATATAATCGATACGTTCCAATCAATACACACAGCGCACAACAGATAAACTATAAAACCGATACGTTCCAGTCAATACCTACATCCCGCAACAGTTACACTATATAACCGATACTTTACATTCAATACCAACAGCCCACAATCATTGCAATATATAACCCATATGTTCGAGTCAATACCTACAGCCCACAACAGTTACAATATATAACCCATAATTTCGAGTCAATACCTACAACCCACAACTGTTACACTATATAACCTATACTATCCAGTCAAAACCTACAGCCCACAACAGTTACAATATATAACCCATAAGTTCGAGTCAATACCCACAGCCCACAACAGTTACAATATATAACCCATAAGTCCGAGTGAATACCTACGGCCCACATCAGTTACACTATATAACCCATAAGTTCCAGTCAACACCTAGAGCCCACAACAATTACTAAATATAACCCATACGTTCCTGTTAATACCTACATCCCACAACAGTTACACAATATAAACCATACGTTCCAGACAACACCTACGGCCCACATAAATTACGCTATTCAACCCATACTATCCAGGCAATACCTAAAGCCCACAACAGTTACAGTATATAACACATAGCTTGCAGTCAATTCCCACAGCCCACAACAGTTAAACTGTATAACCCACACGTTCCAGTCAATACCTACAGCCCAAAACAGTTACATTATATAACCGATACGTTCCAGTCAATACCCACAGCCCACAACAGTTACACTAAATAACCCATACGTTCCAGTCAATACCTACAGCCAACACCAGCTACACTATATAACCCATACGTTGCAGTCAATACCTAGAGCCCACAACAGTTACACAATATAACCCATACGTTCCATTTAATACCTACAGCCCACAACAGTTACACAATATTACCGATATGTATCAGTCAATAACTACAGCCCACATCATTTACACTATATAACCAATACGTTCCAGTCAATACCTACAGCCCACAACAGTTAAACTACATAATCGATACGTTCCAGTCAATACCTACAGCCCACAACAGTTACACCATATAACCGATATTTTCCAGTCAATACCCACAGCCCACAACAGTTAAACTATAAAACCGATACGTTCAAGTCAATACCTACAGTTCACAACAGTTACACCATATAACCCATACGTTGCAGTCAATATCTACAGCCCACAAAAGTTACACTATAGAAGCCAAATGTTCAAGTCAATACCCACAGCCCACAACATTTACACTATACAACCTATACGTTCCATTAAATACCTACAGCCCACAACAGTTACACCACATAACCGATACGTTCAAGTCAATACCCACAGCCCACAACTGTTACACTATATAACCCATAGGTTCCAGTCAATACCCACAGCCCATAACAATTACAATATATAACCGATACGTTCAAGCTAATACCCACAGCCTACAAAAGTTACACTATATAACCGATACGTTCCAGTCAATACCCACTGCCTACAACAGTCACTCCATATAACCCATACGTTCCAGTCAATTCCGACAGCCCACAACAGTTACATTATATAACCGATAGGTCCCAGTCAATACCCACAGCCCACAACAATTACACTATATAACCGATACGTTCCAGTCAATACCCACGGCCCACAACAGTTACATTATATAACCGATATGTTCCAGTCAATACCTACGGCCCACAACTGTTACACTATATAACCCATACGTTCCAGTCAATACCCACGGCCCACACCAGTTACACTATATAAGCCATACGATCCAGTCAATACCTACAGCCCACAACAGTTACACTATATAACCCATTAACTTCCGGTCAATACCCACGGCCCACAACATTTACACAATACAACCGATACGTTCCATTCAATACATACAGCCAACACAAGAATCACACTATATAACCGATACCTTCCAGTCAATACCCAAAGCCCACAACAGTTACACTATATCTCCGATACGTTCCAGTCAATACCCACAGCCCACAACAGTTACAGTATATAACCGGTAGGTTACAGTCAATACCCACTGCCCACAACAGTTACACTATATAACCGATACGTTCCATTCAATACCTACAGCCCATAACAGTTACACTATGTAACCCATACTTTCCAGTCAATACCCACAGCCCACAACAGTTACACTATGTAACCAATACGTTCCAGTCAATACCCACAGCCCACAACAATTACATTATATAACCGATACGTTCCAGTCAATACCCATCAGCTCACAACAGTTACCCTATATAACCGATACGTTCCATTCAATACCTACAGCCCAAAAGAGTTACACCATATAACCGATACTTTCCAGTCAGTACCCACAGCCCACAACAGTTACTCTATAAAACCGATACGTTCCAGTCAATACCTTCGGCCCACAACTGTTACACACTATAACCGATACGTTCCATTCTAAACCCACAGCCCACAACAGTTACACTATATAACCGATAATATCCTGTCAATACGTACAGTCCACAACAGTTACACTATATAACCTATACGTTCCAGTCAATATCTACAGCCCACAACAGATACACTATAGAACCCAAATGTTCAAGTCAATACGTACAGCCCACAACATTTACACTATATAACCCATACGTTCCAGTCAATACCCACAGCCCACAACAGTTGCACTATATAACCGATACCTTCAAGCCAATACCCACAGCCTACAACAGTTACATTATATAACCCATACGTTCCAGTCAATACCCACAGCCCACAACATTTACACTATATAACCGATACGTTCCAGTCAATTCCCACAGCCCACAACAGTCTCTCTATATAACCCATACGTTCTAGTCAATACCCACAGCCCACAACTGTTACATTATATAACCAATACGTTCCGGTCAATACCCACAGCCCACAACAGTCACACAATATAACCGATACGTTCGAGTCAATACCCACAGCCCGCAACAGTTACATTATATAACCGATATGTTCCACTCAATACCTACGGCCCACAACTGTTACACTATATAACCCATACGTTCCAGTCAATACCCACGGCCCACAACAGTTACACTATATAACCCATACGTTCCAGTCAATACCTACAGCCCACAACAGTTACACTATAT
>Ga0123357_10008122_pt1 | contig 13079 bp, 15 predicted proteins | sample TergutEmb28metaG_FD_89873 | JGI IMG/M metagenome (GOLD analysis project Ga0123357, IMG submission 89873) | Embiratermes neotenicus P4 segment gut microbial communities from Petit-Saut dam, French Guiana - Emb289 P4 | ecosystem: Host-associated > Arthropoda: Insects > Digestive system > Gut ...
AACATCAGTGTCCATCTTCAATCACACTTCTTATCAAAACCCTGAAGTCTATATCTCACAAATTAATTCTGCTACATATCATTACATGCAAAACCATGCACCACCATATGGCATTACACAGCAACAGCATCAAGTAGCACTAGGCCATTTTCAACTACATATCTAAATGCATTAACACAATCAACTACTGAAATATACAGGCACTGTACCTTATCCCTGTGCGGTGCGCGTCCAGCTCCATAAGCCTTGTTGCCATCCAGCGTTTCTGCTGATTTCTTCCGGCAATCCAACTTCCTGCTGCTGCTGCTACTGCTGCTGCTGGGTTTGGCACCCAGCCTCGCAACAGCTGGTGCTTGAGTTGGTGTCTTTTCCACCTTTGGTTTCTCCTTGCCATATGCTTTGGTCACAACTGGACCAACTTTTCTCACCTCACTATCTTTTGCCGCTGTCTTCTTTGTGACTTTGAGAGCAGCAATCTTCAGCTTGAGACCTCCCTGTGGATCAGCAAACAAGAACAATGTAATCTCAATACGGATCTTAACACTAAAACAATTAGACATAATTAGATCTCCATCTGAATTAGTAATCACTGCAAATATCAGAAATAATATTACTTTCCTGTCTCAGTTCCTAAAGCTTTTTGAGCTTGAGCACATTGCACTGGGAGATAATGGTGCTGTTCACATTATGATCAAAACCTGATCACCCACTGTCAAATTCCAATTCTATAACCTATGAGGCTACACAAACAATATTCCAAGACAAACAGAGATCACACCTGGGAATGAGAAAGGATATTGCAGCAGGGTTTGAAACTCTCAACACAATGATGGAAAACAACAAGCTGGTTGTCATGTTAATTCACATATGGAAAGACAACACACAATATTGTGCTGATTTTACTATTGTATCTAGCATCATCACCCACCAAGACATCATCACTGGGGACTTCAATACCCCCTCCAGTCAGTGGGGCTGTGCGAGGACTATACCCATGTGCAAGGTTACAGAAGAATGTCAGAGTAGCCAATTGGCCAGAAGCCTCGTCATGCAACCTGACCACCTTGTCCTTTGCCTGCCACACAACCTGACTATACCTGGTTACGGCACAATCATACTGGCTGCCGTAAACCAGCCTGGGTCTAAAACAGACACCTGGCAGGTGTGATACTCAGTAGTCGACCTACATGCAAATGTGCCACTGCAATGCTACCTATAAAGATGTAATTTCCATACAACCAACTCTCTGGAATACAAGAAAATGACACATCATGCAAGAACCAGAAGCCTAGTGAATAACAACTCTCACACGTAACTAAGAACACTGTATCCTGTATCACCAAATGTACCCCACATGGTCAAGTATACACTTCTTTTGGAACACCATACATCAACCCTGAAACGAAGTCAAAACAGAGCAAGAAAAACAGCTCAGCCAACAAAACAACTATGAGGCAGTGCCCCCTGTCATAAACAACAGGTGTTGGTACACTGTAGTATTTACACAGGGCAGAAGACATCAGAAAGATGGTATTATAAAGTCAGCCCTAGCATCTCGTCAACCTGACTAAAGCACAGGCCTGCATCAAATCTTCCTTTAATTTCCCATCCATTCCAGATCTGAAGTGGATGAGCACAGGAAAGGGAGAAGCAAAGGAACACGAGCAACCAAGACATCAAGTTCACTAAAGGAGTTACATATGGTTTTCAGAAGAAAATGTCCATGCTAGCATCTCAAGTGATGTTTAAAGCTGCTTGCAGCAAATGATGCACAACCTGACCAAAGCCTACATATTCAGGACATCTTTACAAGTGGACCAAGCATTTCCCATCATACAGATTTGTGGACGTTCACTTCCACCATACAGCATCATTGTAATAATAATTCTGGCAGGCCTTGCCTCAAGACACCATCCTGAACTGTGTGCTTTTTAACATCAAAATTAATGACCTACTGCATGCTGCAAGGGTTTGTGCCTACCTGCACACTGATAACTTGACTCTATGGGCCACAAACAACAAAATCGTAAATCTCGATGGCTTGCTGAACCAAGCCTTAGCGTCAGTCACAACATGGACAGACTCCAACACAGTAGTCAGCATGCAAAAAACAACCTTTAATCTGAGGCCTGCTCAACCTTGAATGTGGAAGGGGCAACACTGGCAAAATTTGGTCTGCATTCAGCAACATGAAATTCAGTACAGAGAATGAAGAATGAATAAATGTACATAAAAATGTACATGATATTTTACCTGTGTATTTTTCTTTACCTTATGCCAACAAAAATCCACTACTACTAATAGGAAAAAATTATTTAAAAACACAATTCATAACCTATGCCAGGGGACTGCTACTTTCAGCATATTTTTAAAAAAAGAATTATTAATGTAATGACTTGATATATTTGTTAACTGCGACTGGGTTGACAACCAGTGGCAGTAGTATAGTACAAATTTACATGCAAACAATACAAAGAATGTATGTTTCTATAAACAAACAGCTCATAAGATTTCCAAAATGCTTCAGCATTCCATCTTGGCTTCACCAGGGAAAGAATTAAAAGTTATTTTCTCATTTCAGATGTCTCTGCTCACAACATAACAATGCATTGCAGGCAACATGCTGCCCATGAGCTATGGGTTGAGCAGGCCTGTTTTTAACTGCTTAGCTTGTCCATAAAGCTTACATGAATTCACCTGCAGGACAGAAACAAACAGCTGGCCAAGAGTAAGGTCTCTATGCAATACAGGATAAAAACAGGACAAAACGCTTTCATGGGCCACAAATGTACAAAATACCATGGGAAAGGGACAGAAATGCTCTGAATTCCTATAAGGAATCTACAGCAGATACCTTCAGCACTGCATACAGAACCTACAAGACCAAACATGGAGCATGGCAACAAAATAATGGCTACAGCAAGGCAAAACTCTCTGAAGAAACTGTGCAAGACTCAGAGCGCTACACTGCATATCACCACTGACACAACAGCTGCCCTGGAGGTTCAGAATGGCACTGAGCCTCTGCACATTAGATAGCGAAGGTAAGTGGTCAAGTTCTGACAGTGCAACAAATGAGAAAACACGTCTGACAGAATGACACCTCTGCAATTTGAAAACTGAAGGCCCTGAATATTTCTATTATTATTATTACTGTGTAAGTTCTCTAAATTAAACACAGGTGTTTTACGACAAAACTGAATTCCAGTGTTCATGATGACCTTATTGGTCACAGTTAATCACAACACCAAGATTAATGTATATACTCCAAACCAGAAACATTCATTTTCTGTTAGCCCGTAGCGATATCTAATGCCCACACTCCTTACCAGAGATCTCAAGGTTCAAGTACATACATCTAACTTCTGTGTAGTGATAAAGACAGCATATAATGTAAGCAGAAATATTGTTAAAAAGTAATTAAAAACCAGTACAATATACAGAAATGATCTTACGCACTTCCTACAATTCATAATTACTTCAGACATGTTCCCAAAGCCTTGCGGTTCCATCTGCATGTTAAGAGGCCACTAAGACTTAAAACAGCCTGTTACCAACACACACACACATATATATACACACACACACACACACATACACACAAAGGAAGTTCAATACGTAAGGTTCCCCAGGTCATAAAACTACATGAGATGTCATTACAACATAGGATGTAACTCATTTATTCCAGTCACGTATCACTTATTTTCAACAAAATCCTTCAGCGTGTTGATGAATTTGTCCGAACGTGAGACCAGTTAAAAAATTCCATCACAGTAGATATAAGACACTTGCATCTGTAACCATTCAGGAACAGCCATTTCCACGTCCTCATTGCTGTGGAAGTGGCAACCTTCCAAGTGCCTTGTTTATTTCCCACAATCACTTCCTCCACTCCTGCTGCGTTCACACATGCACTTGATGTGCTGTGCTGATCGGTACGATCATCATCACAGATGTCCTTTGACCATTTTCAAACTCTCTGCACCATTTTCGGACATGCTTGTATTAAGCCATCACCTGACCCCTTGATCAAATGGCTGTGAACTTGGATGCAGGAAACACAATTCACCCATAAAAACTGAATCACACAATGAGCTTCTACATGAAACAAATTTCCAATGTCACTGGCCTTGCACATCAACTTATTCCATGAACAGAATCTGAGTCACTGATATTTACACCATCTGTTGCATCTCACCCCTATTAAAAGCATTACCTCCTACCTAAAAATAAAAGGATTAACAAAAATGTTATACACTAGGGAACCTTATTACTGAACATGCCTTGCAACAGGCACACTTCTAGAATACATATATACACACTGACATTATTTACAGCACTTACAGTATCTGCCTCAAAACTCAGTACCTTTTCATCCAAATACCTCCAAAAATATTAACAGCACATTACAACTGCACAAATTTCCAGCGACAACCCAACAGCATTTGTAAATGCAATGTGCAATAAATTTTTTTCACAAGGCATCTGAATGGAAAAGGAAAAGGTGCACTCTATAACTTACATTCTGCTCAGGACTCACAAAATGTTAGTGACTACAAGAACATGCAAACATTCATGCCTCAAGTAAGATGTCAACTTGCGATCGTGGAGTACCAACATGCTCAATCAACCATGTTACAGTACAGCAGGAAAAGACACAAGTACCAGGAAAAGTTGCTGCTTATATTACAAACCTGATCAAAATTAGTCTCCCTGATGGAAAAGGTTTGGTGGGTATGTGAGGATCGCCCACTCGAGCAACCGCTGCCCGATGAGCAGGAGCTGCTGCCTGAGTCTGAGTCCGAGTCACTCCAACTGCACGAGCCACTTTCTGAGCCCTGTACACACATTACACACCAGTGGCTCTCAATCCGCTAGGATGCTTGGCAAATTTAAGTGTTAGTTACCACACAAAAGTGCTGCTGATTCAGACTAATTAGGGAAGAAATGCAGTGCCAACATTCTAGCAGCTAAAACATAAGTTCAATCCATTCATTCCAACACCAAATGTAATCATTGTTGGCAAACTGTTTGAAGACCCAAACAGTACATAACCAAGTGAATTTAAAGAATATGACAATAAAAAATAACAAAACCCACGGGGTGGAGTCAGGGAAAAAATTGTTAAGTTCAGGAATATTACAAAAGTTCAGGAATATTACAAAAGATATGACCCTACTTTCAAACACCAATTTTGCTTAAATCAGAACACATATTCTGTAGAGACAACAAATGGCATACAGTGCTCACAGGCTGACTGATCTTGACACACATTCTGAGCTCATGCTCCATCATATCCTGAAAAAAGCAGCACAATACACCATCGTAACATCAGAAGAAAACATAGGTGCTGTGCTTCAACAATGTGCCCAAGTCTTCTATCTTCTTTTAAATTCTGTAAGTTTCACAACACTTTTCTGCATGTGGAATCACAATAACATAACCTTTTTCATTCATGTTATTGTGATTCTACCTGATGATGGCCGAAACATCTTGTAGAAGATAAATAAATGCATAGCATTCAAAGTGTTGTGTTCACTCTGATAATAAAAACAGATATCGATTAACAGACACAACACGATGACGATAACCCCCCCCCCCCCAAAAAAAATCACTAGCTTTGCCTGAGCCAAGGAAGATGTTCAAATAACAACTGTGTAGCTGGCAACAGAAGCTGGGTTTTAGGAAGGTGACAAGGGGGATCATTCAAGAAGTTCTGAACCCTCATACAGAAAAATTAGCAATCACAGAACTCACTTCAACATGGATCAAGCAGCTCAATCTTATGACAAAGGCAATGCAACAGCAAGAATATCAAATACCAAAAAACATATGCACGTGTTCTAAAAGTGCAAAGTAGCAATTGCAATTTTGGATGAAAACGTCAAACCTGAGAAAGAATATTTGTTTTCAAGCATAATCTAGAGGATTCCCTTGACTGCTGCCATAAACTTTGCAACTTACAAAAACAAGCTACCTAACACACCAAACGTGAACAATTTTCTATCTAAAATCTGCTCAGCCTCAACCTACCATCAGAAACCCTGACAAAAGATATGGTACCTAACGAATGTTCAAGTGAAGATTTGGACGATCACTCACATCTTTGACCAAAAACAAGTGGAAGACTCCAGAATATTATGGATAATTGTAGTATCTTCCAGAGGTGGTGCTGTGCTTGTAGATTAGCTACACTCACAAGCTGTGCTTAGTTTTAGGTTGGCAGCCAATGTGGTGTGTTACTACAGCAGCCTTATTTTTTACCTCTCAATAATAATCTGTGCACCTTTGAAGCAAGTCCTCTAAAAATAAAACACTGTGCAGTGATAAGAGATGAAATGTGTTAACTATGGATCAGAAAAATGAAATCATCAAAAAAAGAGAGAGAAATATAAACTATGTGTTGAAATGTGAATATAATACTGACTCATCAATCAAATACAAGCTACAGGCTCAAGAAGAAGAACTGTTGAATTTTGCTGCTAGTTTTGAGTGAAGCATAAAAGCTACAGGTAAACATAAAAACCTCTGAAAGCCTACATTAAAGCAGTTTGATGAAGTCTCGACGGATTTGTGTGGAAATTCAGTAAAAGAACTGTGATGCCAGTGCCTTTTGGTTAGCAAGGAACAAATGGGAGTAATGAAAGAGGTTTTTTCTTTTGATGCCTGCCTTAGATGCTTTAAACTACAGCTTGGGAAGCAAAAGTTTGATGTTCCTGGAGAAAACAAATGTGCTGAGCACAATGCTACTAGAATATACTGTGAAACTTGTAAACAACTGATTAAAAATAATAATTTGGCTGACCAAATTTATGATGTGGATGAAACAGGAGGGACGAAGGTGAGACTTCAGCAAGTGGCTTTAAGCAAAATGAGGATGGAATAACTTCTTACATGTACAAATGCTGTAGGGACACATACAGTTAAGCTGCTGCTTACTGTAAGCTGCAGAGAATTGAGATGAAAGCGCAACCCATTCACATGGTAACCTGATCAGGCACAGCAGGAGTTACAGACCAGAAGTATTACTGCAGCACATCCAGTTATACTGTGTCACCTCAATGCAGTCATAGTCTAGTTTCACATGCAGCAAATGTCTTCTGCAGTTCACGAATATAAGAGCAGTGTAACACAGGAGGTTTTATACTGACATAAAATGCAGTTTTTTTTTTTATGAATACGCAAGACAGTGTAACACACACAATTTTTATTGTTGAAACCTACAAACAGATGAAAGCCTCAATAAATGCTCCACCATAATTACTAAATATAACAGATAATCCCAGTTTACTACATGATATGCCATTACAAGGCACCTAGTCACAGTATGGTATGCCATCAATGCAACAATTAACACTGAACCATCTTATTTTGTTACAAAACATTCAGCCAATAATTCAATAAGTCACATTACGTAACATGTCTGGGGGTAGAATAACTGGTTGTCCTTTGTGGACTGTTCATTTGTCCGATGTGATGGACCCTGTCCGAACTTTGAAACATGACGCACATAAAAACAAACCACAAACACAGGACACATTTGAAGAAATTGTCAGGTCTGCAGTTTTGGCTAGACAAGAAACTGGAACAAATATCAATAATTTGTTCACCAGATGTCAATTATATCTGAAAACTGAAGACCATAGCAGCAGGTTTGTGGAGTTCATGAACAGGTTCTGCTATTCATCTGGACACCTTGTACAATCGACCTAAATCACCGAAAAGAGTTTCTTATTTACCTGTTCATTCTAATGCTCAGAAAACCTTGGATAAAGAAATTTTTCTGGATTGATTTCACGGGTCAGGGAAGGGGGAGAAAAAAACCCCGTTAAAATTCAGGGTGATTCTTATAGTTTTGACACTGCTGAATCTGAATATGACAACCAAATTATCCAATCATCCACCAAGGTTAAGGAGAAGGGATTCAATTCAAAACTATGTTCATAATAAAAAAAATACAATATTGGTTTTTGATTACAATATACAATGTCAAATAATGAACAGTGCCTCTATATACAGTATCATAACTACAAAAAAATCCATTAAACACCCACTTTGTCTTCTTTTCCATCTTACATTCGCCAGTTGGTGTCTCCCTTATAAGATTCCAGCAGTAATTAGCCAATATATTTGACCTCCCATTTCCACTGTACCTCATTTCCATTTGGGAGATTTCCTGATGGAAAACTTTGCCATGTTGATTGCACATGGCTCCCATCTTTTCAGGAATAAAATCCGAATGGGAATGCGGAAAATGAAGGTTCAGTAGGTTCAATTACATGTTACATCCCACAGCACTGCATGATGAAATTAGCTCCTGCACAAGTTCACTGCAATTTTCTGCTTTTACGACCTGGAAAGTTTCTTCAGACATTTTCAAATGCCTCAGGCTTTTCTTATTGTAGCATTTAGTTTTGTACTAAGGTTGAGGCATTTGAACAGCAAAAATTCATTCTTTCATCTTGGCCTCATTTATACTGGGAAATTTTTGCCTTAAATAGGCAAACGTTTTCTTTCTTTATCCAATGCCTGCCAAAGTCCTCGAACATGAGCTGTAGCAAATCCTCAAAACCCAAAAATTTACCTTCATCTCGGACTTCACAGCCTAAATAGAGTTCGTAAGTTTTTCTCACGAGTTTTGATAGTGGGTTCCTTCATGATCTTAATATCACTTCACTGCAAATGTAACATAAGCTATTCTGCTTATTTTGGCAAGAAAGTGACATCTTGCACACAAGAAAAAATTTCCAAACACACAGTGAAACTGTTACTTTGGTACTGGTACAACATTCAGGATGCAGGGCGGAATCTGAGGTTCTGAGAGACGGGGCCACAACAAATTATCATGAGACAATTTATCACAGACATTTGTTCACACCAACAAATAATGACACTGGCATTTTATCTCAGTGACAATTTAACCACAGCAACGTGATGTGACATTTTATCACAACAATAGTTAAATTTTATCACTGTGAATAAAATGTCAGTGTGTTTGCATCCCTATACTTTGCAGTGTAATAATTATCACACTGCAAATTGAAGGTACGCTAAACAGCTGGAAGAAAGCCTTTCCAGTTTCAGAGATAGTGTGAGACAATGTTATTCCAGGAAATTAAGTGACCTAAGTACAAAAAAAATGAACAGCATAAAAAACCTTTGGCTCAGCCCCAAATTTCAGTTTTTGGACATTCAGCTGAGGCATCAACTAGTATTATCAAAATGAAAGGTGATATAAACTTTCAATCACACGTTTGAGGCTGTGGACCTATTCCCAATGAAAATCTATCAAAAATTTTTCAAGGAGGAAACTGATAATGACCAGAGTTACTTCTGTGTTTCTTGCAGAAGTTGAGTACAATCTTTAAAAAACAATGCAAGCCCCCAAACCCTATGAGCATTCTCCTTTACACAACTGTTGAAAACATCCACCTGAATCCCAACTGGTACATGAATGTGGGCTTTTTTTGTACCATCAAGTATAACCTGCCTCATCCAGCCTACAGATCGGCGTTAATAACCAAATGACTAGACTAACTTCATACGGCATATTCCTCCTTCACAAGCTACTAGTTCCTTGGCTAGTCAAGAAATTGCCCACATTTTATGGAACCTGATGATTCGTTACCAAATTCACAACAGCCTCCACATGACCCTATCCTAAGCCAGATCCATCCAGTCCATGCCCTCCCAAAATATTCCTTGAAGGTTCACTTCAATATTATCCTCCCATCTATGCCCAGGTCTTCCAAGCAGTCTCTGTCAAGTTTCCCCACCAAAACTCTGTATCCATCTCTCCTTTCTCCCACAAGTGCCACATGCCCTACCCAGGTCATTCTTCACGATCTGAGAAGTGGCATAATTTTTGGTGAGGTATACAGACTAGGATCTTCCTCATTAGGCAATTTCCTCCAGTCTGATCAGGGTGTAATTCAAAGTTTAAAGTGTCATTACAGATCAAACTTTATGAGAAAACTAATCAAATTTAAGCTAAGAGGAGAAGGAATATAGGTTCCTCCAGGGATACAGCGCAACCATCCATGCAGCCAATTCTTCAATGGCTGCCTTAGTGACAAACAGTTACTCTTCCTCTTTTGACTGCTTGTTCACCTAATCTGATGGCAAGTGACTATTACCTGTCATGCAGTTTCAAAGACAAAGCACATACCAACAATCCACACATAAAGGATGAACTTAAATTAACAGGCATGCAGTATCAGCCATTTCTAAACACAAACCTCAGTTTTTAAAAAAAGGTTTACCCAGTTTCAAGAATACCTGAGAGCTGAAAGAGGTCATAAAATACAAGTAGTTACATAGGCCCATATTTTCTGGGCGTGTTCCACATTAAACTGTACACTGAGCTCAACACTTTATGGTGCCAAACTATGAAACTGCACTGCATATGTACCTAAACTAGTCCATTATTTCATCCAGTTATGAGAACATGAAACAAATTTGGTACTCTCAGAAGTATTTCAGTGGGAATCAAGCATTGCTTTCATGAGTTTTCAAGTAAGGGCAAGGTCTGGGAACAGCTGTGCTCATTTAACAAGGAATTACTGCATTTTAATTGGTCTAACTAGCTTCACAATATACCAAATTCAGTGAAAATGTGACAATCTAAAATACTTTGCAACATGCTCATTTTTTCTTATGACACCCTCAGTGCCCACACCTAGCATTCAGTCAGTTGTCTACATTCCTTCTTCTATACTGAAACAGGGCTTTGTACATTTGTGTGTGTGTGTGTATACAATGTTTAACAATGTGGTCCGTAACTCCAAATACAAAGCATTAAATGACAGACCACTGGTGAATAATGTGCTGGAAAACAACGTGGTATGATACAGCACTGGACTTATTTAGGTTCTTATATGGCACATGCTTGGAGAAACAAGAAAAACCTGGGAAAACCTCAGTCACTTCGCAGACATCAGTCATAAGTGCTACTGCTTGAGCAAACATAGTGTAAATCTGTGTAGGTCTGCATTTTTAAAAAAGAACACCTGTCTCCATATACTGGGGTAACAGACAGCAATAACACTTGCCGCAGCAATAACAACCCTACAGGTTAACTGGCAGCCATTCCAAACTTGGATGAGATATTAGCGCTTGAATACCTATTAGCCTTTAAATAAGCAAGATGGTATTTAAATTTTCACATGTGGTTTATTAAAAACATACACTTTGAACAAAAAAAGAATTATAAAAAAAATTACATTTCTGTGGAAAATAAAACAGAGATTTTGCAGCAAGTCTTAAAAATGCAGAAAATTTGCTTGTCACCTGAATGAATGAAAAGAATTTCTAGCAGTGTTTTTCATGTACTCAAATGCAAGTCATTTAACCTTTACGCAACGGGATTTAAATGGCTACAGTCAACCTTCGCATACGACATTATTTTCGCTAGACATTTAAATTTTAGTACATGGTTTACAAAAAACTTTATTATTCCAGGAACCAAAAAAGATTTAATAATGGATTAAACAGCATTTTTGGGGACATAAGACAGAGCCATTTCTGTGTGTGTTCAAGAAATCAGTAATAATTTTAGTTAATGAATAGACAAAAAAATTGTATCGAATATGCAAAAATTTCAGTTTCCTTTACTTACATATTGGCTTGATTCCACAGTTTTTCTTAAGGAGGTCACATGTGATGTTGTTAGAAATGTGCCTTTGTGTGGTAATCTTCAAAACAAGTATTCTTAAGGCACAGTCCCAATTCACACCTACGGCACTTCCAGAACACTATTTTTGTCACACCTCTAGCCTTACAGACACAACACCTCAATTGCGTCTCAGACGGGGTAGGCCAATGTTTGCTGCCGCAGACTTCAAGCCTAGCGACACTTTTCAGCTTTAGGTGGTCTACCTAATGGCCTTGGTACTCTCCGTTCTGGTCCAACATGGTCCAGCACGTGCCAGCATATTCCTCACGAGGATAAATCGAAAATCTCTATGTGAAATCTTCTTACCCCCACAAGCGGAATGAAGGATGTAGCTATTGAGAATGGCCAGGTCTAACAGATGAAATAACAATTTTTTCGTCCACTTGAATGTGCGCCGGCTGGTGAAGTAACTGTTGGCCATTCTGTCACCCTTATCCACATGGCCCATATGATGGTTATAATCCATCACAATTTGTGGCTTTATGGCTTTTTCCTCTCTCATTGCAGATATTACCTTCCGCTGGGGCATTATGAATATTAGTCAACATGCATACGTCTCTCTTGTCCCGCCACAGTATTGCCGTCAAGTCAGCCCTGGTTCTAACGTGAAACTCTCCCCTTTTCAGTTTTGTTGTCTTCGGTTTTAGGTCTTGTGGCATGCCTTTCCTCTTCGGCCTGACAGTACCACAACAGTAAATCTGTTTCTTCACCAAATCATCAAATAATTCAGGGGAAGAAAAGAAATTGTCCGTGTATAATTTGTGGCCACGTCCTTCTATCTTTCTCGTCAGTTCTGTCACTGTCGCATGGGTTGCTGTCACGTGCTGTACTGTGTGCTGCCTGTCCTTCCCCAGGTATACTTTCATGTCATACGTGTATCCAGTTGAGTCACAAAGTTTGAACATTTTGATGCCGAAACGCTTGCGTTTTTTTGGTATGTATTGTCTGAAAATCACCCTCGCTTTGAAGGGAACTATAACTTCGTCAATAGCCAGATTTACGGAAGGGTTGTAAAATTTGGAAAATGTGTCATTTAGAATTTCAAACAGGTCTTGTATCTTCCATAGTCTGTCAAAATTTTCGTCTGTCCTATCAGGTTCATTCCCATTGTCAGTAGAATGTAAGTAACGAAGGATGTGAAGGTATCTGTCCCGGTTCATCATAGTGCCCTATAAAGGTGTGTATACCTGATCCAATGTTGACCAGTAGTCTGTCAGTTTGTCTCTTCCGTCATGTCCCATCTGTATTGTCAATGCCAGAAACACAAACATTTCAGCTTCAGTGACATCAGGATCAGGAGTGGGTCCATCATCAAGTCTGTCTAAATAGTCGTGGTAGTAGCGATTAGTCTCCACCACCAGCAGAGTGATAATTTCTGCAAAATACAGAAGAAAAACACTAAGTG
>Ga0123357_10008123_pt1 | contig 13079 bp, 7 predicted proteins | sample TergutEmb28metaG_FD_89873 | JGI IMG/M metagenome (GOLD analysis project Ga0123357, IMG submission 89873) | Embiratermes neotenicus P4 segment gut microbial communities from Petit-Saut dam, French Guiana - Emb289 P4 | ecosystem: Host-associated > Arthropoda: Insects > Digestive system > Gut ...
TCACCAGATAGTGATCTGTATCACAGTCAGCTCCCCTAAAACTTCGCAAATCCAGTACACTTGAATGCCATCTCCTATCTATCAATACGTGGTCAATCTGGTTATGAGTCATACCATCAGGGGAGGTCCAGGTGTATTTGTGAATGTTCCGGTGAGGGAACATCGTGCTCTTAACCACCAGATTTTTCGATGTGGCATGCAACACGACTTACCACCACTAATTTCATAACTCTGAACGCCTGATGACACGTACAAATTACGAGCTGCATTCCGAAGTTTCATAAATAGTCCTTTCATACAATCTCCTTCTCTTTCACATTTTCTCCTCAGCTAACTCGCACAAAATATGTGCTGAAATTTCTAGTCTTTTAAGAATTTATAACTGAGTGCCGAATATTTGGACCTAGGAGGGATGAGGAAACGGGGGAATGGAGGAGATTCCATAACGAGGAGCTAAATGATCTGTACTCCTCACCGAATATTGTGCGGGTGATAAAATCGAGAAGAATGAGATGTGCTGGGCATGTGACGCGTATGGGTGAGGTGAGGGGGGTGTATAGAGCCTTTCTGGGGAAACCGGAGGGAAGGAGACCACTGGGAAGACCTAGGCGTATATGGGTGGATATTGGGATGGATCTCCAGGAGGTGGGATGTGGGTATATGGACTGGATTGGGCTGGCCCAGAATAGGGACTGGTGGTGGACGCTTGTGAGCGCGGTAATGAAACTTCGGGTTCCGTGAAATGCGGGGAATTTGACTAGCTGCAAACCAGTTAGCTTCTCAAGAAGGACTCTGCACCATGGAGTAAGTAAGTAAGTTCCACCGAAAGCCTAATCAGTCGCTGTTCTCGCAGGATAACAAAACATCCCATAAAACCCGCGCGAAATACAGGAGATCTCAGGACAGATTTGCACTTCTAACCGTTGGAAAGGATTGATTACTGTACATGTTTCTATTTTTTATTTTGGCACAACAGCCCCCAGTGTGCCAGGGCCTCCTCATTCACGAGTTTTCTAGATCACACACTACCACGCACCACAGCCGGTAGGACTCCTCTGGACGAGTGATCAGCTCGTCGCAGAGACCTCTACCTGACAACACAAAACACTCACAAGACAGACAGACATCCATGCCCCGGTGGGATTCGAACCCACAATCCCAGCAGAAGAGCGACCGCAGACCTACGCCTTAGACCGCCCGGCGACTGGGACCGGCAATTACTTTACATAGAAGGATCAAAATTAGTTTCTGGAATGCAGCGATAGAGAATGTGGACGTTTGAGGGAAGTCCGTGGCGGTTGATAGATGACAGAAGATCAGTACGGCAGCAGGGAGGAAGGTTACAAGAGCAGCGAGTGAGCCGAGGTCATGTGTGAAGTAGGACAGACAGCTAGCTGGAGAGGGAGAGAATTACGGGTTAGCATAGGCTAGGAGATGTTGAATGTTAGTGCAAACGGGATTGTAGTTTATTAGGAATTTGTCGGTGTCAAATTTAGTGGGGTTTTCAAATTTGCTGGGACAGTCAAAATTTCAGGGATTGGCATTTTTTTCAGATCTAAATCAAGAGGGGGTTGACACCATGTTAGTTAGGGTAGCACATTAAAATTGCCCTGTAGCAGAAGCTCAAACGGGGTTGACATATATTGGGTTGAGTGACACTGCGTCAGACATTAGGAACCAATGGGGAGAGAGAACGAAAAATTTTAAAGTTTTGCGCCTATGACGGGATTGATAAACATACATAGGACCAATCAGACCAGTTAGGACAACCAGAGTACGGGCATTGTTTGAACAAGGGAACCAGCTTTGATAACCAAAACGAACGACGCCCAAATATTTCGGTTTTCCCAGCGAAAAGACGCGTGATCGCACCACCCCTCATTTCGGCCAGATTTACAGACTAAATTATGTAACTAGAAATTGATTGTTACAGCGGGGTACAGTGCTCAAGTTATTGTGTTAAATTGGATGTAAGCGGTTATGCCAAATATAGGAACATGTCAATGACCATTAAGTTTCAAATTTGTGATGTGCAGCGAAGACGCTAAACGTCAAAGCGATCCGTGCTACGTCTATCGCCTATCAGCAGAACATGTAACAAATCTACTTTACACTGACTAGTAATAAATCAGAGCGTATACGGTCTTGGTGGGGAAACCAGACTTAAGGAGACCACTGGGGAGACCTAGGCGTAGATGAGTGGACAATATTAGGATGGATCTCCAGGAGGTGGGATGTGGGTATGTGGACTGGATTGGGCTGGACCAGGATACAGACTGGTGGCGGACGCTTGTGAGTGCGGTAATGAACCTTCGGGTTCCATAAAAGGCGGGGAATTTCTTGACTAGCTGCAAGGACTCTGCACCATGGAATAAGTAGGTACGTAATAAATCAGACAAAAGATATTTCAGATTATCAACTTAGAAATAAATCTACTTAATGGTTCTTCTTTGTTAATTTCACAACACTCAAGCCACTTTTAGTCCCTGTAAATTAGGTTTCAAGGGAAAGGACTTGAGTAAGTTGATCCGGACGGTTATACAGTACTACTTTTCAATGGCCGGAACTGCGACCTGTTCACTTCGCACTGCGACCAGACCTATTGTTCAGCGTTTTCAAACCTTGAAAAATGAGATTTCAATTCGGTCCACTACCTCGCGCTTTATTTCCTGCAAATTGTATGAAAACTGTAAAGTATGTATATGCATCATATAGAAAACCTACACAAGATTTTAGATTAAACCACGGTACCTTATGTTCCTTTGCTTCAGTGAAACATCCCCAAATAATTACACACTGGTAGTTCACTATGTGGGCAATGTAATAAATCTGACATTATATGTTAGGTGGTGTTAGTAATCCATCATCATCGTGGAAAGAACGTTAGGATATTCCTTAGAAAACAAAAGATACATATTTTCTATGTGGAGTTGCGGACAGCTAGCCCTTTAAGGACGAAACATAATCGCTTTTAGTTAAAGACACAGTCCGTATCGCGCAGAAAACACTCACTATCTCGGTTTTAAAAACCAGTCAGTTAACAATGTATAGAGAAATAATCGCTCATTCCTCTAAGATCCATATAAAATCCATACTCTACGTAGGCATAACGGAGAATTTCTGAATGTGGAAGCTATTGGTGCGCGAAGTAACCACTAGACATCAAAGGTTAAAGCAACTGCCTCCGCAACATAGACAAGTATACGAAGCGAATACAGTGCATAAAGGATTTATTTGCTGGTTATTTTTGTGAGTTTACGCCCACTCGTTGTCGAATTTGCACAGTATGTGTTAACATGAAACTGCTCAAGCACCAATTGTCAAGCTCAATACTGCAGTCACGTAACAGGTAATAAAAGCCTCAGTACGTACAGATGAGAACTTCGGCTCTAAAACGTGTTTTAGGGTAGAGGCCAGTTGACATGTGATTGCACACGCGCAGAAACCAGATTTCGTCTTCGGCGAAACGGACGAGTCCATTTAAATCGGCGGGGGGCGTCGACTACTAGCAGCCGAGGTGTGTGCATCAGCAGTAATGATGCTGGATACATCATGTTCCGGGGTAGTGTGAAGGGTACTGGTTACCCACTCCATTCGCCAGTTTCCCCTTCAATTCCACTCCCGTGCCCAACCGTGTGCCATCACATTTCAACTGGAGTCTACGTGAATGTGTGTAAATTACGACAAAAGTACGCGGGTGACAACGGTTAAGCCTCTGAAGGGCCGAAACGCTGCTGCCCCAAACAGCTGGGAGGTTCATGCAAAGAAGTGGGTAAATTCCCTAGGAGGGAAACACTTCCGGTGCGTTGGAGCGTTAACTGTACCCAGACTTTGATTTAGTAAATAATTCTGAGAAAAGCAATGAAAAAATCAAATATTTTAAAGTCTCATTTAAGCATTTTTACCTTAAAAATCCATAATATTTCTCCGTACCAGAGTAATGGTCGGTTATTATTTTTTTAACTACAACTGTTTCTTCGGCCTCACCCCGTATATCACACGGGAGACCGTGCCTCAGTTTCAGTACCAATGACTACTAGATATAATAAGTGGGCCCGGTAGCTCAGTCGGTATAGCGACTGAGCTACGGGCTGGACGGTCCGGGATCGAAACTCGGTGGGGACGAGAGTTTCCGCCAGTCCAGACCGGCCCTAGGGCCCACCCAGCCTCCTGTAAAATGGGTACCGGGTCTTTCCCGTGGGTAAAGTGCGGCCGGTGCGTGCCGCTGACCACTCACGCCCTTCTAGTGCCGCGGTCATGCAAGAGTAGAGCTATACCTCTACCCATCCTCTGGGCCACACCGGGTCTATAACGGGATCACTTTACCTTTTATATACATATATATGTTTAGCTCATATATGTATGTGTTGGAACGGTAGCTCAGTCGGTATAGCGACTGACTAGGGGCTGGATGGTCCGAGATCGAATCTCGGTGGGGACAAGAGTTTCCGCCAGTCCAGACCGGCCCTGGGGCCCACCCAGTCTTCTGTATAATGGGTACCGGGTCTTTACCGGCGGTAAAGTGCGGCCGGGGCGTGCCGCTGACCACTCACCCCCTTCCAGTACCGCGGTCATGGAAGAGTACAGCTATACCTCTACCCACCCTCTGGGCCACACCGGGCCTGTAACGGGATCACTTTCCCTTTTTTTTTACTAGATATAATAAACGTAAGTCTTCTTGCAAAGTGTCTGTTACTTTTGTCCGGCATTAACGAAATTCGTAGGATGTCGATAATTCTCGGGGGGGGGGGGACAAGCACCAAGCTTCACTGAACTCCGTCCGACGACGGTCGCAGTGTGCAATGCGCACAGTGGGAAGGACAGAAATTACGAGGCCAACAGTTGCCTTTCACAACGGCTTTGCTAAAGCGTCTACAAATGAATCTTAAAGAAAATAAAGGAATGTGGTCTGCATTTCAGAGGTAACGACAGGGACCAATTATGGGCTTCAAATTACAGTAACCAATTAATACTGGGAACCGCTGTGGCACAGTGGTTAAGGTGCTGTGCTAGAAATCGGAAGGTCGCTGGTTCGATCCCAGCTGGTGTCAGTGGACTTTTCGTTGACCTAAAATCCTTCCGGTCGCACTATGGCCCTGGGGTCGACTCAGCCTCTAACAGAAATTAGTACCAGGAGTATTTCCTGGGGGTAAAGGCGGCCGGTGCGTAAGGCTGACCTTACCACCATCCTGTGCCGTTGTCACGAAATCTGGGAACCTAACTTCCTGGAACCCTCTGGGCCTGTCCAGGCCTATAACGGGACTGCTTTACCTTTACCTTAATTAATGTTTATTATTATGCCGACTAATGCACACGTAAGTAGTATAAAATTTATATTAAACTTGCTCCGTTCATGTTTCGGTGTTCTTACACCATCCTCACGGAGCTTACGGTTGTGTCAGCTAAAGTTACGAATTACTGAATTGATGATACACAATACTGATGTACTAAAATTAATTAAAATGATTAATACAATACTGATGTACTAAAATTAATTAAAGTGATTAATACAATACTGACGTACTAAATTTAATTAAAACTATATGCATTGTATTTTATAATTTTAATAATCCCAAACTTTAGCTAACAAAATTTGTAAACTCCCTGAAGATGGAGCAAGAACACCGAAACGTGTTGGAGAAATTTAACATAAATTTTATACTACTTACAAGTGCATTTGTTGGTACACTAATAAACACTGATTAACCAAAATGCACGGTACAAACACAAAAACAAACGGCAACTAGACTTCGGATTCTATAATATTCGAAAAGGCTTGCGTAGTTGAGAAACAATCAGCTTCTCAAGGACTCTGCTGTATGACGTCAGTGAGACAGCTAGGCAGGCATGTATTACATACTAATAAATATTAATGACTTTCTTTATGTTAATAAGAGCAGTTGTATGAGTGCCAGCTGACTTCGTAATACGTAGGTGCATTGGTTACCGCAACTTCAGCGCAGTGCAGATACTGTGACCCACGATTACTTACTTACTGTCTAATAAAAGGCAAATTATTGGTGTCAGAAGACACGAAGTGGACTGTACGGGCACCGTTCAACGCATACCGTCAAGAAAATCGTTCAGAACCTCGTGCAATATATCGCACCGCTGGGCCCTCGGCAACTGCGTGGTGTACGAGACAGGAAATGTACGTATAACGTAGCACTGAGGCGTTGTCGGGCTACCGTTGCTGCTGTGGGACAGCAATAAGTATTACATGTCGTGAATGTGCGTTTGTAGCCTTTGGTATACAGCATGCAATGCGCATGCGCCCGCTCTGCAATATTCTTACACATTATCTCACAAACGACACGATTTTCGGAAATAAGTTATTGAACGTAAAATGTGTGTTTTGATTTTCCTTACAACTTTTGTCTAAAACATTTTCCATTCTAAGAAGAACTGAGCGAGTCATGGTCATAAGTGTGTATCGGTCTTCAAGTAAAGTACTCCGTTAATTCTTATCAGATTTTAATGAAACCTGAATTTTTTTCGATGAATTTTCAAAAAAAATAATGAAATATAAAATTTCATGAAAATCCGTCCATTGGGAGCCCAGCTGTTTCATGCGGATGGACGGACAGACATGACGAAGCTAATAGTCGCTTTTCGCCATTTTATCAACGCGCCAAAGGAATTTACTTTAACGCGGGAGTACACAGATTCACCAACACGATACATGATGCCAATTTACCGTAAACTGAAAGTAATCTCGTGTTATATGTGCAAAATGAAAACGCCTGCATGACTCTGGGTAAATGACCAGCTTGATGCACAATTACGATATATATGTTTATTATTATAATCCTCTACATGTTTCGAGCAACTCTGTGCTCATCATCAGGAGGTCAAATTGTATTAACCTTTAGGCACCATACATCCTATATATAGAACAGGCGTACCGCTACTCCACAGAGTACGCTTTTTATATATTTAGTCACCAAATATAATTAATTATTTTTTTAGACTTTCTCTCACCATCTTCGTTTATTCCTCCACAAAATGTCGTGTATTTCCTAATGTTACTCTTCTTGGTTCATAAAACATTCACATTTTACATAAATGGTGCGCTAAACTGTAAATGTCCAGCTCCAGGGCCAGAAGGTTAATACAGCATCTGGTATAGTATTCCCTGTAAGTGACCGCCCGGTGTGCAGGTTGAGAAGGAACTGGTTGGTTTGTGTAGGAGTGCGGACAGTCAACACTCCTACCCAATCCAACCAGTTCCTTCTCAATCTGCACAACGGACGGTTGAGAAGGAGTTTCTTCTCAACCTGCACACCGGATGGTTGAGGAGTTCCTTCTCAATCTGCACACCGGACGGTTGAGGAGTTCCTTCTCAACCTGCACACCGGACGGCTGAGTTCCTTCTCAACCTGCACCGGACGGTCACTTACAGAGAATACTATACCAGACACCGTATTAATACAATTTGACCTCCTGAAGATGAGCACAGAGTTGCTCGAAACATGTAGAGGATTATAATAATAAACGTATTATATAACATAATTGTGCATCAAGTTGGTCATTTACCCAGAGTCACACCAGGATGCACGGTCAGGTAACATACGTAAAGCTTGCATGTCTGTTCACGAGTTACACAGAAACACCCTCTGCTCGTACAACAAAAGAAGTTTCGGAAAAATCAGGTGTAAGCTTGGCGAAACGATGATTAGATAAGCGCATTATCAGTGGAGTTCGTGTGCTTTGCGCGCTAACGGAACAGCGGGTAACGTTATCTCTTCGTTCCAGAATGACACTCGGCACAGATAAAACTAGTTACACAACATAAGCAGACGTAACACGTTTGGTGTTTTAGCTACTATTTTTTCCCTATCTTTTGAATTCATGGATAATTTCAAGAAATGCAATTAACAATGCGAATATTTTAAATGTTCCTTTCCATGCTTTACAGACATTACATTACAGAGGTGCTGATAAGTCCTTAGCCCGACCAGGAAGCAAACAAGCTAATGTTTCTGTCATAATGGCGTGAATTTCCTTCGGCGCCTTGCCTTGCAGGAAAACAAACTTGATGACAGCTCGCATCTCGATGTTGTTGACATCGCGCACGTCCCTGACATTCTTCCGAGCTTGTTTAATTCTGGTCGGAGCACCACGGTAAAAAAAAGAAACAACCCATCCCTCAATGTAATCTAAAGACAATCGCGTGTCGCTTTTGTCGTTAGCGTGGGACTATATGTTACAGAATTTTACGTCTAGATCGTCAACTGTTTCTGCGGCCTCTATGGATCTGCCATACTTACCTCGCAAACTGTGAGATTTCATACATGTACGTCAGCAACAATTCATGTGAAGAGTCCGCTACTTCTGTCCGATTTTTCGGTCCAAAGTTCGAGCTTTCTCAGGATAGGGACAGGTGGCGGACACTTGCAACTGCGGTAATGAACCTTCGAGTTCCATAAAATGCGAGGAATTTCCTGGCTAGCTGAAAACCGGTTAGCTTCTGAAGAAGGACTCTGCTCCATCGAGTAAGTAAGATTGTACTGAGTCATTTAATGAGATGGCTGGGGTTGAGGTTTTTTTGTTACCTTTCAGGGATTAGAACTGTGGCTGAAAAGATGAAACTCAACCTAAGACCTGGTTGTACATTCAGCTTCTCTCAGTATTTAGATTGCAGTGAGTCAGGGGCAAACCATCCACATTCACAAACACTCGATAGTGGGAAAACGTCATAAGAGGCAGTTGTGAGCACACAGAACGGACATATAGCCAGGAGTCAGACACGTGGTTGCGTGTGAATATTAGTTTCAAAGACAACACGTCACATGACAGTTACCTACAACTTACTTACTTACTCCATGGTGCAGAGTCCTTCTTGAGAAGCTAAACTGGTTTGCAGCTAGTCAAGAAATTCCTCGCATTTCACGGAACCTGAAGGTTCATTACCGCACTCACAAGCGTCCGCCATCTGTCTCTATCCTGGGCCAGCCCAATCCAGTCAATATACCCACATCCCACCTCCTGGAGATCCATCCTAATATTATCCACCCATCTACGCCTAGGCGCCTAGGTCTCCACAGTGGTCTCCTTCCCTCTGGTTTCCCCACCAAGACCCTACACACACCCCTCGCCTCACCCATACAAGCCACATGCCCAGCCCATCTCATTCTTTTCGATTTTATCACCCGCACAATATTGGGTGAGGAGTACAAATCATTTAGCTCCTCGTTATGCAATCTCCTCCACTCCCCCGTTACCTAGTCCAAATATTCTTCTCAACACCATGTTTTCAAACACCCTCAGCTTCCTTTCCTCTACAACCACCTTGTTCATTTAACGTCTGATCCGAGACTGCGCACTATCATCATTGATAACAAGGTTTCTTAACCAACAGGATCTCGACTTCGAAGAGTGAAAGTTCTCACGCGACTGTACCTAAATAATCTGCATATCTTCACTTATGTAGCTACTTTTATTAAACTATTTCACGTGTCATTATCAAACCTGAATTTCCATGGAACAGAGCCCTTCCTGAGTAGCTAACATGTCCTCAGATAATCTACAAAATCCCCGCACTTCATGGAACCCGAAGGTTCATTACCGCATTCACAAATGTCCGCCACCTGTCCCTATCCTGAGCCAGATCAATACAGGCCATGCCACGCATCCCATTTCCTGAAGATCCATCTTAACATTATCCTTCCATCTACGCCTGGGTTTCCCAAGCGGTCTCTTTCCCTCAAGTTTCCCCACCAAAACCCTGTATACACCTCTCCTCTACCCCATACGCGTTACATGCCCTGACCATCTCATTCCTCTCGATTTGATCACCCGAATATGTGGTGAGGAGTGCAGACCATTAAGCTCCTCGTTATGTAGTTTTCTCTACTCCCCTGTTACCTCGTCCCTATTAGACCCAAATACTCTCCTCAACACCCTATTCTCAAACACCCTCAGCCTACGTTCCTCCCTCAATGCGAGCGACCAAGTTTCACACCCATACAAGAGCAACAGGCAAAATTATAGTTATATATATCTTAATCTTTATATTTTGGCACAGCAAACTGGAAGGTTAAGAATTCCTGATCGAATGATGGCAAGCATTCCCTGTCATCAATCTGCTCTTTCTTCACGAATGCAATTTTTATTCCGTTCTTCCCAAATACCTTAACTGTTCCGCCCTTCCAAATGACGTATTACGTATCTCCATGCAGTGATTCTGAAATGCATGCCGGTTGTCGACTCAAAACCATGTACTCAGTTTTCTCGGTATTTATTCCAAACCAATCTCCTTACTGGCGACAATAAACATTCTGCGTTTCTAAAGTGAACTGTTTCCATCCCGTTGTGTATATATCAAGTTTTATTAATTCCAACCGTCTTTACACAACAATATTATAGGTTAGATGTTTAGTTAAGCAAGCTACATGTTTCGGCCTTCATGGCCACCACCAGGCTTACAAAAGATTGGTATCAATTAAGGTACAAAAAAGAGAGGGTTGCTGTATCTATGTGATCCCACGGTTTACATTGTCTTTGCATCTACTTAAAATTTAGTTAATGGGGTTAAAAGACAAATTGTATAAAACTTATTTTAAAATATTTTGTGGTTTTTACAAACGATAGAAGTTAAATTCCAGCTATCCTGCATTGGACTCAGGAGTGTGGGGTTATTGGGGCGACCGTTTCATGTATATGAGGGTTGGCGTGCACAGTTGGGGTCATGCACTATGTGTTACGTCGTTTTTGCAACTTTGATCGGATGGCGTTACCAGCGACCGTTTCGTGTAATATGAGGGTTTGGGTTGCACAGTTGTGTTTCTCTTGACAGTACCAACGCGTCCCCCCAATACATTAATATCATCAACGAATAACGTCATGTACAAGTAAGCTGTTTCGTACACACTCGCAGATGACGTGTGTACATAAAGCAGATGACTTGAATGCATGACGTGAACCGTAACCACTTGGCAGGCCTCCCTACTGTAAGGTTCGCATGCCCAGTGGAAGCTACAGAAGCTACACACCGTGTAGACACATATCGCATTAACACAGCATTAATACAGGGGTGTTGATAAGTCCTTAGCCCGACCAGGAAGGAAACAAGCTACATTCCCCGCATTTTATGAAACTTGGAGGTTCATTACCACATCCACAAGAGTTCACCACCTGTCCCTACCCTAGCCAAATCAATCCATTCCTCTGCCCATTACACTTTTCACAGGCGCAGCTTGTTTCCTTCCTGGTCGAGCTAAGGACTTATCAGCACCCCAGTACGGGTTAACAGCGACAAACACTACGAGAAGTTAGAAGCGAAGAGGACGCTGGGAAACTGAAAGGTCTGAAAGATGCGGGCGTTGTCACGAACAGTGACTTCACTGCAGAACTAACCGATGACACACACCATCCGGTCTTGGGAGAGGGGTTCGTGTGGCATTATCAGTTTATCCTCTCTTCCCTGAGATCAAACGCTCCTCGCTCTAACACCTGTTAAGTTGAATAACTTCTTCTTCGGCGTACCGTCGTATATTCTGGTCAAAAACTAGTTTCACCGCTTGTCCATTCAAATTAACAGACTGAAAGGTACACACCTCTCTTTGTTGACGTGCGTCCCACACGCCTCGCCCATCCCGTGCTCCATTATTACCCCAGCAATATTTTCTTGAAATACAAATCATGAATCTCCTCAGAACGCAATTTTCTGTACTCTACTGTACGTCCTCTCGCTTGGGACCATCTAATTCTACCTTGGCGTGAAGGACCATGTTTCACACGGACATGAAAACAACAGGAAGTACGTCATTGACTTTAGAGGTTATTACTTCCGCTTAATAATTCCCAACCTTAGTGTTTTCGGTTTTTACTTGTTTGTGTCTCTTACTAACCAACACCACAGAGGAGTGCCATTTCAAAAAAAAGATATCGATAAATTAGGCAACTTGCACGTAGCGTGCAATGTTAACCGAGTTTGCAAGGTCCCGCCTCTGGGTCTTACAGAGACAAACGAATTTACATCACATTGATGATAGCACAATATTCTATACTTTACTTTACTCTCAGATTGACGACTTACAAAAACAAAACAAAAAAAAACTTCGAAAGTAGACTCCAGTTGAAATGTAATGGCACACTGTGACGCACCAGAGGGGAAGTGAAGGGGAAACCGGCGAATGAAGTGGGTAGCCAGTACCCTTCACACTACCTCGCAACATGGTGTATCCAGCATTACTAACGCTGATGCGCACACCTCGGCTGCCAGTAGTCAACTGAATTGACGCCCTCCGGCCGATTTAAATGGACTCGTCAGTTTCGCCGAAAGACGAAATCTGGTTTCTGCGCGTGTGCCATCACATTTCAACAGGTCTCTAAAACAACTGTAATTATATCTGATTATTCAATTACTAGCTGTACTCGTGCGGATAATTCGTATCAAGAAACAGTAAAGCATTCAATCAGTACGTAATGGAGCATCAAAATCTTTAAAAACACTAAAAACTGTAGGTATTAATCTCTGATGTTGTGAATTTTCTTTCGGAGATCATCGTATCATAAGCAACGTGTACATTAGAAAGAATAACTTTTCACTACGTTTCAATAAGAAACAAATTGCTGAAACTGACAGTCCTTCCTCAAGCGGTGGGCAAAGGAAGTACATGAAATATGGTTAGCTTCCCTTGGCCTTCGCTTGAGGCAGCAATGTCAATTTCTAACGTTAGCTCTTTGGTAAAAACCCAATAATTCTGAGATGGAATAAACAAAAAAAAATATATAATTTTGACGTAAGTCATCCCCGTTGTGTTGGTTCAATAACAAAGAATTATTGCGCATTACACATACAGTCGAACACAGCTATATACTACAACTATATAGTTGTGTTCGACTGTATGTGTAAACACAATTCTTTTCTCACCGTTGCACCATGCATTTCGTACAATTACTTTAATTGTCAAACAACAAATGCACTTACATAAAATAACATACTAAAACACTTAAAATCGCTCCGACATGTTTCGATTCTTAGATCATCCTCAGGGAGCTACGTTATTCCTTGCTAAAGTCACTTCAAAAGCATTCATAAAATTCCTTTATATTAACAGGGTGTTATGGCTGCA
>Ga0123357_10008124_pt1 | contig 13077 bp, 10 predicted proteins | sample TergutEmb28metaG_FD_89873 | JGI IMG/M metagenome (GOLD analysis project Ga0123357, IMG submission 89873) | Embiratermes neotenicus P4 segment gut microbial communities from Petit-Saut dam, French Guiana - Emb289 P4 | ecosystem: Host-associated > Arthropoda: Insects > Digestive system > Gut ...
ATGGCGGCACGATGCAAACGGGAAATTCAAGCAAGTCTATGCTGGGGACGGCCCGGTGTATTCGCCCACGCTCAATGGGTATTTCATCGCGGTCGACGAAGGTCGCAAATTACGCATTTCCGATGACGAAGCCGGTTTGCAATTGTGGCTCACCAGCGAGGAAGTGGAGCGAAAAGCCAAGGAAGTCTCCTGGAAAGCCGAAGCGATGGAACGAGCCGAAAAATTGGCGGAACGAAAAGCCAAAGAGGCGGAGCGGGCAGCCAAAGAAGTAGAGCGAAAAGCCAAGGAAGAAGCGTTGGCGCGCATTGCGGAGCTCGAAGCGCTACTTGCCAAGAAATGAATTCGACGCGTAGGGGCGCCATTCATGGCGCCCAAATACATTGCGGCCGCCCGCGGTATTTGGAAATCCATCCCAACCATGCTACACTTCGCAGTCATGCATAACGAGCGCGAAATGCATCGTCGAGCGAATCGGCTGCCGAAGAATTGGAGTGATTGGGATCTGTTCGAGGGGAAAAGGCCCCAATCCACGGGTCACGGTGCCGCCATCAAACTGATGCGTGACATTCTCGAGTACTGGGCGCGCTCGCAGCCCAATACCCACGTGGCCTACGACTTAGGCATTAATTGGATGAAAGATTACCCAAAGGTTGGCCTCGATCCGGATATATCCGTGTTTCGTCAGGCCTTGCCGCCCAATCCACATGCGGCCAACGTGTACACGTGGGAACCGGGGTGCTCGCCGCCGATTTTGGCCATTGAAATCGTGGATACCATTGAAATCTTGGAATCCTTGAGCGAAGACACTCCTCCCAAAGATTACGAGAGCATGCCCGACAAGTATGCAGAGAGCGGAACGCAAGAATTGTGCATTTTCGATCAATTCCTTGACAGGCCTCACGGCGCTTGCGGCGAATACAAGGACGGGCCGCATCGCTTGCAGCTATGGCAGCGCGATGAACGCGGGGATTTCAACCGCGTTTATGCGGGCGACGGCCCGGTGTATTCGCGCGCGCTCAATGGATATTTCAGGGTGGTCGACAACGGCCGCAAATTGCGTATTTCCAACGACGAAGTTGATTTGCGGTGGTCCACCGAGACCGAAGTACTGCGAGCTGCAAACGAAAAAGCGATGGTGAGGATTGCAGAGCTAGAGGCTCGCATTGCCGAGCTTACCAAGGTACCGCGGTAGGGGCACCCCTTGTGGGTGCCCTATTATGAGGCGGCCACAAGGTATATGCGTTTTATTCGCCAACGGCCCCTACCCGCCAACGTTGGCCATCACCCGCAAGGCTCCAAGCACAGCAGCAGCTACGGTTTCGGTGCGCAGAACAAAGCGCCCGAGCGACGCAGGCACGAAGCCGCGGGCGCGGGCGTTGTCCACCTCGCGATCGGTGAGGCCGCCTTCAGGACCGATCGCGAACGCGATCGATCGATGGTGAGCAAGATCATCGGCAAGCATGGGGCCGAGCTCTTCGGTCGCATGCACATCAAGGCAGTAGCGTGAGTCGGCGAGCTCCGCGGCTCGTGCAAGCGCAGCATCCCAATCAAAAATGCCCTCGATGCTTGGCGGATCGGCTCGCCCGCACTGCCGCGCCGCCTCGAGAGCGATGCGCGAGAATCGTTCAAGCTTGCTCGCTGCGCGCACGTCGTCGCTTTTCACGACCGACCGAGTGGTGCGCGCAACGATGATGCATGTGGCGCCAAGCTCGCTTGCGTCGCGTACCACGGCGTCGACTTTGCTGCCCTTGGCAAGCGCGTAAACGAGCACCAATGGCGCACATGCCACAACGCGTGGCAGGCGGACATCGCCTACGCTCACCACAGCGCTCGCTTCTGAACAATGCATAATGCACGCATCTGCTTCAGCGTGAACCACGGGATCGAAAGCGACGAACCCGTCGCCGTTGCCAAGCCGGTGCACGCGGCAAAGGTAGTGCGAGGCTTGCGCCGAAAGCACGCGCGACCCTGGCGTAAGATTGGGCAGAGCAAGTCGCACCTTAGGGCGCAGCATGCTGCGCCCCTACATTGGGTTTGGTGTCCGTAGGGGCGCCATTCATTGCGCCCGCCCGCAGCATTTTGGAATCCATACCATTGGCCCATCCGAGGGGCGCGATGAATCGCGCCCCTACGGCCCCATGGGTTGGCGCAACGCGAGAAGAATCCATTCGCCAGCCGCCTTTGGCATCTCTGGCATCATGTCAGCGTAAGCCGCAAGCACGTCGTCCTGCTGCGAAGCGAGAATGCCTGAGAGAAGAAGCAAGCCACCCGGAGCAACGCGGCTTTTTAGATCGCCCGCCATGGCGATGAGCGCGCGCGCCTCGATGTTCGCGAGCACGAAGGGCGAACGGGTAGCCACTTGCTCGATGGGTGTTGTAGCTGCTTCGACACGCTGCTCGAGGCCGTTGCGAGCTGCGTTTTCGCGCGTGACCGAGATGGCGTCGGGATCGCAATCGATGCATATTGCACGATGAGCTCCGAGCTCGAGGGCGACGAGCGCGAGGATGCCGCTTCCGCAGCCAACGTCGAGCACTGTGACGCCAGCGAGTTCTTTCTCGTGCTCTTCGATGGCTTGCGCGACGAGGCGCGTGGTTTCGTGAAGGCCCGTACCGAATGCGCGGCCTGGCTCGAGCACCAGCACTTTTTCGCCGGCTTTCGCCTCGTACGGCTCCCAGGGCGGCCGCACGATGATCCGATGAGTCAGGGCATGAGGTTTATAATGTATTTTCCACGCATCACGCCATGCATCGCCCACCACTTCGTGGTACCGCGCCGCCATCGATGGCGGCAGATCCGCGATGGCATTCATCGCTTCTGCGTGGGTAGCAAAATTTGCTACCATCGTGATGGTGCCGTGGGCCTCGTTCTTTTCGAGGGTGGTTTCGTCGCGCTCTTCGATGCCTTGGGCGCCGAGGTCGAACAGCTTCGCGCTTACGTCATCGACGTGCTCGGGCAACGTGTCGACATGAACGTTATGGTAGCGTGGTTCGGTCATCGTAAACTGGTTGGCTAGTGTGGCATGGCGCGGCGCCTGTCGGGCGCGTACCAAATGCGCTCTGCCGGCACGGAAACAAGAAGTGCACGCCTGCCCTCGACATCGCGAGGCACTTTGCGGTTCGCGCCGAGAACGAGAGCGGTGAGTCGCCCGCCGTAAACGCACCCCGTATCAAGTCCCGTTGCCCACGGGTGAAGCTGCAAGCCCGGCGCCGCGTTGTGCCCAAAAACGATGTGTGGCGGCCCCACCCAGCGACTGCCCCAAAGAACTTGCTCTTCGCCATGCTGGCCATGGCCATTGCCTGCGGCAACGGTGCGGATTCGCATCATCGTCTGCTGCTCTTGGTGCTCGAGCGCAATGCCTGGAACGACGCCTGCATGCACGATACACAGATCGTGCTCACGAAAAACAGCGCGCACGAGCGACGATTCGAGCAGCGTCCAATCAACGGGCCGGAGCGATCGGGCAAGAGCAAGATGAAGGCTGCTTGGTGAGTTGGCTGACGCGCCTTTTTCCAGGAAGCGCAAATCGAGGATTTTCTGTTCGTGGTTGCCTCGAACCAAGATTGCGCCGGTTTGCCGGACGATGTCGAGCACACCGAGCGAGTCAGGACCGCGCGCAAGGATATCGCCAACGAAAGCAAGCCTGTCGCCGCTCGTGAACGCAATGCGATCGAGCAAGGCTTCGAGCTCGGCTCGGCAGCCGTGCACGTCGCCAACGATGATGGTGCGGCCGGTCAAAGTCGCCGCCGGTCAAAGTCGCCACATGGTTTCGTCGTCGAGCTTGGCGCGCTTGGGTATGACGATGATGCCGTTTTCCGTCACGAAAAACCGCTTGCGATCGGCCTCGAGATCGAAGCCGACCTCGACACCTGCCGGCACCTCGACGCCTTTGTCGATGATGCACCGGCGAATTTTTGCGTGCCGACCAATGCGAACGCGCTCGAAAAGTACGCTTTCTTCGACCTCGCTGAAGGAGTTGATGCGGCAGCCAACCGACAGCACACTTCGGTGAATGCGCCCGCCCGAGATGATGCAGCCGTGGCTGACCATGGAATCGGTGGCGATACCAACGCGCGCGTGGGCTTCGTCGCGGAACACGAACTTCGACGGCGGATCGTGCGTCACGCCGGTGCGAATGGGCCAGCGCTCGTTATACAAATTGAACAGCGGGTGGATCCCAATGAGGTCCATCTGCGCTTCCCAATAAGCCTCGATGGTGCCGATGTCGCGCCAGTAGCCGAGCGCGCGCTCTTCCTCGCCAGGCACGCGATTTTTGGCAAAATCGTAAGCGAAGATGTCTTGGCCGTCGGCCACCATACGCGGCAAAATATCGTGGCCGAAGTCGTGCTTGCTCGACTCGACGCTGGCGTCGCGATTGAGTTCGTGAATGAGATCGTCGCTGCGAAAAATGTAATTGCCCATCGACGCAAGGCACATGTCGTCCGACCCCGGCATGGTTGGCGGGTTTTTCACTTTTTCGTGGAACCCGATGATGCGCCCTTCGAGGTCGGTTTCGATGACGCCGAAGTCGCCTGCTTCGTGGCGCGGCACGGGAATGGCCGCAACGGTGGCAGCAGCACCACGCGCGATGTGCGCGTCGATCATTTGGCGAACATCCATTTTGTAGACGTGGTCGCCGCCGAAGATGCACACGATTTCCGGGCGCTCGTCAGTGATGACGTGCTGGCACTGGAAAACGGCGTCGGCCGAGCCTTTGAACCACGAAAGGCCTGTGCGCTGCTGGGCAGGAATGGCCTCGATGAACTGATCGAGAATGGGCGACAGTCGCCAGACGCGGGCGATGTGCTCTTCGAGCGACGCGCTTTTGTACTGCGTGAGGACTTTGATGCGCGAAAGACCCGAGTTGACGAAATTCGACAACACGATGTCGATGATGCGATAGCGGCCAGCAAACGGCACGGCGGGCTTCGCGCGGTCGAGGGTGAGCGGATAAAGGCGCTTGCCCTCGCCACCGGCGAGAACCATTACGAGCACCTGGTTCGGATCGAAACTGGGCCCTTGAGCCTGCATGATTTGGCAGAACCAGAATAGAAGAAGTCGCGTCTGTTACGCGATGCAAAATGAATCGCTCACGACGGAAAAGCACCGCATGACCAAAAATGCCGTTGACCTCGATGATCGGCCAGGTTTGGCTCGATCGGTTGAGCTTTAGGTGGTACATGTAGGGGCGTATGGCCATACGCCCCTACCCGCAGCCGCCAACGCTGGTACCCTTAGGGCGCAGCACGCTGCGCCCCTACAATCAATCATGGAACATGCCTAATTCCAAATGCGCGCTACGACAAGGTGTTCCACGGCAGTGCCGGCGGTGTTCGCACCGTGCATACTGCCCACAACCACCGTGCGCATGCCGTCGGGCATGTACACGGCTCGCAGGCCAACCCCAGTGGGACCGGTCAAGGCGGTGGGGACGGGTATGGTAATAACGCCTTTATTGCCAATGGACGTATCGGGGGTCAAATTAGACGTGTTGTAATAGGCAACGGCCATGGAAGCGTTGCTTGCCGGCGGGTACTGGCCTGCAACGAAGTAACGGTTGTCGGGTGCGGGTGCACGCGTGATGCCGCTAGAACCGGCAGAAAACGGCAAATCCACCTTAGTTGTTTGCTTGCCGGTTGGGTCGATGCGAACAAGCGAATAGGTGCTTGCGCCTGTTTTGCCCACGAGCAAATCAACGCTTCCATCGGTCTCGAACAAGGCATCGCTCAAAGCCTGCCAGTCCGTTGAGTACCATACTCCGTCGTTGTTGGGTCCGTAGTTCGGGTCAGGAGTACAAGGCGATGGCTGACTGTATCGATCGACGCCTACGCCTACAATAAGGCCGGTCGACAAGTCCACACCGTAACCGGCAAAAGCAAGCGCGCCATTTGGAAGCAGAGACAGATTGGTAATTTGCTCTTTGTTGCTGGTATTATCCCAAGGAGATCCTGCGCAGCCGGACGTGCTTCCCTGCCCATCGGGCGGCTGCCCATTGTCTGGGATTTGGAGGAATGCGTAGGGTTCGGAGCCGTCATTGGTAACGTAAGCGACTCCCCCAGCGTAGATGTTGTGATCCTGTCCCACAGCGACGGCATATGGGTACAAATAGCTCCAATCGGCAGGGATTTGGGGTGATGCACGCATGGCAACGTAGCCTGGTGTGTTGGTTGCGTTGAATGTTGGGTCGGGGGCACCGTCAGCCGTGTAGCGGCTGATGTTGTATACCATATTGTTGACCGCCACGGCCGTTACGATGCGACCGTCTGGATCTGCGGCCACGCCGTAAATGGGCCCGGTAATAGTTTGTATATTCGACCCAGAAAGCGTTTGGTCGACCACGCCATCGGCCTTTAGGCGAATCACCGCGCTCGCGGCTCGTAGGCCCGTGGGCGACATCTGGTAGGAGGTCCATGCACCAATAAGGATTGTGCCATCGCTTTGCGGAGCGACCGTATGTATCTGATAATAGTTTGTCGTGTTTTCGATGACACCACCAGCCGCAAACGTGGTATCGAGCGCGCCTGGCTGACCGCGAACGAAAAGCGGCAAATTCTCTTTGTCGGACGCTTGCCCACCCACCGCGTGGCCCTGAATGGCCAGACCATCCAAATTGCCTTGGGCAACCGAGTCAGGCACGCTAACCAAGAGCTGGCCGGTGTTCGAGTCCGCTGGAATGGTGAGCGAACCCACCGTAACGCCTGGCGGCACGCTGGTTGTCGTGATTTGAATGTCGCTTGCCGTTTCCCCGCCTCGCGTGATGGTAATGGTCACGCTGCTGGTTTTGCCTTGCACAACATACGGCGGTGTTGCCGGCGCCACGAACAAGAATTTTTCGGGCCCAGTAGGAACGAGCCCGCCACCGGAGTCGGTGTCGCCACTGGTTTGCCCCGATCCGCTATCGGATGTTCCGCCATCCGATGAACCCGATCCGCCGCCGGGCGCGGGAGCGTCGCCAAATGGTGTGGCGCATGATGCAAGGCAACCAGTAAGAACAAGTAATCCATAAAAACCAAGCGTTTTCATCGTCATCCCTCAATTCCAAATGCGTGCTACGACGAAGTGTTCCACGATAGTATTGGTGGCAGCGTTTCTCCCGTGCATACTGCCCACGACAATGGTTTGCTGCTTGTCGGGCGTGTACACGGCGCGCACGCCAACTCCAGTGGGACTGGTCAAAGCGGTAGAGACGGGTATGGTAATGACGCCTTTATTGCCCATGGACGTGTCGGGTGTCAAATCAGAATTGTAATAGACAACGGCCATGGAAGCATTGCCCGCCGGCGGGTATTTGCCTGCAATGAGGTAGCGGTTGTCGGGTGCGGGTGCACGCGTGACGCCGACGTAACCGCTGCCCGTGCTTTCCGTATAGCTACAATAATAACACACAAGCGGCGAATCCGCCTTGGTCAGTTGCTTGCCGCTTGGGTCGATGTGAACAAGCGAATAGGCGGTTGGATTTGTGCTCGGGCTTAGGACATCGGGGTTTGGGCTTGCTTTTCCCACAAGCAAATCAACGCTTCCATCGGTCTCGAACAAGGCATCGCCCACGAATTGCCAGTCGGTAGAATACCATACTCCGTTGGTTCCGTAGTTCGGGTCAAGATTGCAAGAGGTTGGCGGCTGCAAGTATCGACCGATACCTATGCCTACACTGGAATTGCCGGTCGAGTCCGTGGCGATACCGGCAAAGGCAAGCGCGCCACTCGGCAGCAGTGACAGACGGGTCATATCCTGATATAAGCTGTTAGTCGTCCAAGACCCTGGGCAGCCGTATAGGTTTCCCTGCCCAGTGGTTGGAATTTGGATGAATGCATAGGGCAAATTAGTGCCGGTGGCGGGAACGGAAGCGTATCCGCCATAGTAGATGTTGCCATTCTGCCCTACGGCAACAGCATAGGAGTAAATAGTCTTCCAACCGGAAGGGATTGGGGACGATGTTGCGTACGTCTCAACGAAGCCTGCTCCATTGTTGAATGTTGTGTCGAGGGCACCGTTGGCCGTGTAGCGGTAGACCCTCATTCCTATCGGCGTTACAATATGGCCGTTGGCGTCTGCGGCCACGTCGTGAAGGGATCCGGGAATATTTTGTATATCCGACCCAGCAAACGTCGTGTCGACCGAGCCATCGGCGTTCAGGCGAATCACCGCGCTCGTGCTCGCGTCGGTGTTGTATGCACCAATAAGGATTTTGCCATCGCTTTGCGGATTGGCCTCACGTATATGATTATAGTCTGTCGTGTTTTCGATGGTGCCGCCAGGTGCAAATGTGGTGTCGAGTGCGCCGGGCTTGCCGCGAACGAAGAGCGGCAAATTCTCGGTGTCGGAGGCCTGCCCACCCACCGCGTTGCCCTGAATGGCCAGGCCATCCAAGTTGCCTTGGGCAACCGAGTCAGCCACGGTAAGCGAAAGCTGGCCGGTGTTCGAGTTCGCTGGAATGGTGAGCGGGCCCACTGTGACGCCTGGTGGCACGCTTGTTGTCGTGATTTGAATGTCGCTTGCCGTCTCGCCGCTTCGCGTGATGGTAATGGGCACGCTGGTGGTTTTGCCTTGCACGACCTGCTGCGTGTCCGCTGCCACGAACGAGAAATGTTCGGGTCCAAGAGGAACGACCTCGCCACCGGAGTCGGTGTCGCCACTGGTTTGCCCCGATCCGCTATCGGACTTTCCGCCGTTGGTTTGATCGGACCCGCCATCGGACTTTCCGCCATCCGATGAGCTCGATCCGCCGCCGGGCGCAGGAGCCTCGCCGAATGGCGTGCTGCATGATGCAAGGCAGCCAACAGTAATGAGCAGTCCATAAAGACGAAGCGGTTTCATTTTTAAAAAATCCTTATGTAGGGGTGCCATGAGCGTACTGCCGCATCGTGCGGCATGAAGTCTCTCTTTGCGGTTGGGTTTTGTTTTTTCGGCAAACCGCACCTTTCTTCCCTATCGGCCGCTCGCCGAAAAAGTTTCGCCCATTTCGTAGGGGCGCCATTCATGGCGCCCACCCACCGCGCGCCACGCACCGCGGCCCCCGCGGCCACCGCGGCCCCAACCGGGTGCCGTGCCGCCGCCGCGTCGCAACCGCCACCAACAAAACGTAGGGGCGCAGCATGCTGCGCCCCTACCTGCGCCCCCCAAAAGATTTGTGCCCCTGGTTGCCCGCGGCATTGCCGCAGTTTGCGGCAATGCCTACATCGGCATATATCGGTGGCGCGACGCCAAGGCTAGCGCAACGCCAAAAAAACCGGCACCATAGAATTCTCATGCCCGCCAAGGGACCCGAGTTTCAGCCAGGCACTGTGATGCCCGGCACAAAGTACACCGTTGTCAAGCGGCTCGGTGCCGGTGGTATGGGCATTGTTTACCAAGTCATCAAGCCGCCTGCGATTCAGTGCGTGCTTAAGTTGATGAGCTCGGAGATTTCTCCGCACCCGTCGTTTCGCGAAAAGTTTCTCGATGAAGCGAGGATCCTCGCGCAGCTCGAGCACCCGAACATCGTGCGTGTGTTCGACTACGACAAGCTCGCTGACGGAACGCCGTTTTACGTGATGGAGCTACTGCACGGTCAAACCGTGCGCGACGTGCTCGAAGCGAAACGCATCGACCCCACTGCCAAGAAAAAGTACATCCCGCCTCGCGCCGCGTTCGAAATCACGCGCCAGCTTCTCGAGGCGCTGCATTGCGCGCACACGCACAACGTTGCCGTCATTCATCGCGACATCAAGCCTGAAAATATTTTCTTGCACATGCCAAAGCATGGCGAGCCCACGGTGAAGCTTATCGACTTCGGCGTGGTCATGCTTTCCGACAAGCGACCCGACGGCGTGTTCGCAGGCACGCTGGGCTACGCCGCGCCCGAGCAAATTCGCGGGCTGCGCGTCACGCCGGCGACCGACTTGTACGCCGTGGGTCTCGTGCTCTACGAAATCCTCACGGGCTTCAATCCGTTCAACGCGTACGACAACCTCGAACGCGTGCAGCTTGCACAGCTTCTCGAAGTGCCTCCGCCGGTTTCGAATTACGCGCCGTGGGTGCCCGACTCGATCGTGTCGCTCATCGCCGAGGCGCTCGCGAAAGATCCCGCGGCTCGCCCGCGCGACGCGTACACGTTCGCGCAGAAGCTTCGCGATCTCGAAACCGCTGACGACGGCGACGGCGCCGCTTTGCCAGGCGTGGGTCCGCTGACGAGCGTGCTCAGCACCGTGGGTGCTGCGGCCGTGTCGAGCCAAGAGGTTCCCGCAGATCATCACTCGCCGCCATCCGATCAATCGCTGCGCGCATCCGATTGCCTGTCCAACTTGCCCTTGCTCGGCGTGCCCGACTCGAGGCGCTATCACGGCTCCACACTTCGCGGGCTTGGCAAGAAAGGCAGCAACGCGAATCGCGCCAATGCGAATGGCGCCAACGCGACTGCGGTGCCTGGTGACGACACGCTGCTCGGTGGTCTCGAAGCGGGTGGAACCGAAGTGCTCGACCCTGCGCTTGCACCGCTTTCGGCCAAACCTGTCAAGCCAATCAACGTTGCCGAAACACTCGCCGAGCATCCAAGCAACGGCGCTTCTGGCAAAAGAAACAGCATCGACGCGTCGGAGGCCGTGGCGCGAGCCGCTGTCTCGCCTGCCTTGCATTCGTCAAAGCCACCACGTCGATCATCGAGGCCACCACCGCTCAACAAGGCTAAAGCCAAGGCCAATGGCAAGCGCGTGGCACGCGAAGGCGACACGCTCGCCACGCATTCTTCAGACTTGCTGCTCCTTGGAAAGCAGCGCGCGCGGCGACGAATTTTGGCGCTTGTCGCGGCCACTGTTTTGCTTCTCGCTGCCGGCGGTGGCTTCGCGGTGATTCACCGGATGCATAGCAACGCCGAGGCAGGAGCAAGCCAAGCAAGTCAAGCAAAACCAAATGCGCCGGCGAGTGCGGCCGCGCATTTGGCTGCCGTGCCATCAGGGTCGGCAGGCGCTGCAACAACCACATTGGCTCCATCAGCGAATGCGAACACAAACCAGGCTGTTGTGGTCGGCGCTCCTACCGAGAATGCAAACGCAAACCAGGCTGGCGCTGCCGGCTCATTGCCGGCCCCGCCCACCCCGGAAAGCCCGCAAACGCGTCGAACGCAGCAGCAACAGCAAAGAGGGCGTGGCGGACGACCGCCGCACTCTGAGTCTGGGCAGGGCGCTCATCATGTGGTAGCACCAACGACCAGCGCCCCCACGAAGTCGGAAACGGAGTTCATTCGCAGCTTTTAAAGTGCATTTTTGAAGTGCAATTATAGTGGCGTTGCGCTTGCGATGATGTAGCGTTGCAGTCAATCGCATGACGAACGATAGCGCCGACATGGCTAACGCGGACGGCACGGCGACGGACGGTCGGCGTGAAAGTCTGCACAACGCACACAACAACCATTCCACGCCGCATGCAGCAGCCAATGCAGCACACGCTGCTCGCGCTGCCGCCATTGCAGCCAAGCGCAAAAGCGTAGCGGAAGTCATCGATGCTTTCGGCAAGCCGGGGCGTGAGCTTCGGCGCATCGAAGGCAGAAAAGATTTTCTTGCATACTACACTGATGGCGAAAGCGCGCCGTTACCGAGCAACGCGGTCGACGAGCTGCGCGAGGTGCCGGTTATCGACGACCCAGTCATGCCTGCGGATGACGACGAGTCCAGCGACGCCAACGATGACGGCGATGACAGCGACGAGGCCGCCGCGTCCAGCGAGGCTGACGAGTCGAGCGATTCGGCCGACACTGTCAAGAAAAAAATGTTGGTTGGCAAGCTGGCGTGGCTCGAGTGGCTTCAGCGGCCAAGGTTTCGGTTCTTGCGTCGCTTCCCCAGCCGCGCTGCCCGCACGGTCAAGGGTTGGGACTGGTCGCGCCAGAACGTGGTGCCCATTGCTGCGTCCATTCTTTTTCCACTCGCGTTCGTGAGCGGCGTCACGTATCTTGTAATCTACACGCAAGCGATCGATCGCCTTGGTGGTAAAAGCCACGTGTCGCCAACGACAGCGGTGCAACCCGCAGCGCACGCTTCCCCCGTTGTGCCTCTCGCCGCGCAAATGGCGCCCATGGCGCTCGACGGCACGGCGCCACGCGAAGCTCGCATGCAGAATGCAACGAATGGCGCAGCGGCTCCTGCGTCGCCGGCACCCGCAGCGCCAGCACAGCTCGCGCCGCCAGCGCCGGCACCCGCAGCCGCGCCAGCACAGGCGGGCCAGCCCGCAACGCCAGCGCTCACAGTGGCCGGTGTTCGAACCAATCCGTCAAGCGATCGCGCGAGCGTTGCGAGCAAGCCAACAGCGAGCGTGAGCCGGCGCATGCATGGTACACCGAGTGCATCGAAGCACAATGCCGCCATGGTCGATAACCACGACGTTGTGGTGCCGAAGGGCATCGACTTCATTCGCGAGTTTTAGAGGATGTTTACTAGCCTGCTACGCGCCACGATACCTGCGTTAGGCCCTGCGGTGCCTGCGCACGTACCACAACGTACGCTTACGCGGGCTCCTCGGGCCCGCCTTGGTCTCGCGTCGCTCGCGACGGCTAGTAAACATCCTCTTGATCGCCACATTTTTTTTGAATTTTTTTTATTTTTCTGAGATTGTTTCACGACGTCGAGCAAGTCGAGTTTGAGCTGAGGGGGCTTAGGTCGAACGATGCAACGAATTTTTCTTACGACATGCCTGGTAGGCAGCTTGGCAGCAGCAAGCGTAACGGTGAGCCATGTTGCGCGCGCCGATGACGTGGCCAAAACGGAGGCGGAATCTCGCTTTACCGAGGGTCTCGATCTTGCCGATCAAAGCAAGTACGAGCAGGCGCGCGTAAAGTTTTTGCAAGCGGCCACCGTTCTTCAAACGCCGAGTGTCATGTTCAACCTCGCGCGCTCCGAACAAATGACAGGGCACGACGTGGAGGCGATCGAGCACTATCGCGCTTTCTTCAAGTCAAGCAAATTCGACTCGCGCATTACAGACAAAAAAAGGGAGAAGGCAAAGGAATACATTGCCGACCTTCTCACCAAAGTGGGCCAGGTCGAAATCGACGCGCCCGACGGCGCGCGCATCTCAGTCAATGGCAAGGTGCTCGACGAAATGCCCAGTGAG
>Ga0123357_10008125_pt1 | contig 13077 bp, 11 predicted proteins | sample TergutEmb28metaG_FD_89873 | JGI IMG/M metagenome (GOLD analysis project Ga0123357, IMG submission 89873) | Embiratermes neotenicus P4 segment gut microbial communities from Petit-Saut dam, French Guiana - Emb289 P4 | ecosystem: Host-associated > Arthropoda: Insects > Digestive system > Gut ...
AGCAAGCCGAAATATTCAGTGCCTGGTATTAACCCTTATCCTGCTAACGTGGAGAATATGGTGAGCTCCTAATAATGCCAGCAGTTGGCAGGTGGGATTTAACTCGGCGTTTAAAGGGTTAAAAGGAGGAACAGAAATTCTCGGAGAAAAGCGTGTCTCATTGCCGCTGTGTCCCCCATGAGTCGCACACACAATGGACTGGGACACCTGACGGCCGGATCCTCCAGACATACAGGCACTAACTGTGGTTAGAAGTACAACGGCTACTGGAGAAGGTAACTTGGGAAGATGTTGGTTTGCTTCAACTAAGAGGTCAAGGTTTGGTGAATACTTGACCGAGGAGGCGGATTAAGCAGTGGCAGGGTTGTCTGAAACGAAAGACTATAGACTGTTCAGTAGTCAGTCCATGTACTCTCTGTTCTGTGTAATTAGTCAGTACAGGTGTGTCTTACCGTTTACAAACATTGAAGCCTTTCTAATTGTATTCTTTCATTGGGCGGTCCTCTAATACATGTTTTAAGGTAGCGCACTGAAGTTAAAGGACGTGGTTGTCGGAGTAGATGATTAGAAGTGTTTGTGTTTTGTGAGGTGGAAGGGCCCACAATATTGGCCACAAAACACACATTGTGCTATTCACTGTGGTGTCGCTAGCGAGCCCATTTTGAAAAGCAGCCACTTTCCCTAAATTTCCTAATTCCGTAGTACTGTGTGTGGCAAAATTAGATGATTGAATTTTCATGACTCTGGTATACTTTCGGCTTTGCCTTGCATCCGAGTATGATTTGCATCACAGTTCAGTAGTCATCTGTTCGTTTGTTATTGCTTTCTGTTACGTGCCGCGCAACATAACCAAACAAACAAATAACATTAGAGCTGTCGCCCTTGCACTTGGACGTCCGGACGACTTCTAATTAGAAGTGAAGGCCTGCTGCACAGATCATGTTTTGTTAATGTATGCTAATTGATTCTTGTTATGGTGACCGTTTCCTTGATCACCATTATCACAGCACATTGCACTAATCTGATCGTGTTGCAAGATGTGCAAGTGTGTATGTTGCAGTTCAATGCACATTTTCTCACACTTTGCCCACAGACCAATAACAGTCACCCACAAACAGTAGATGTTTCACACTGCACAAGAAGGAAGTAACTAATATCATCCTCCCGTATGGAAGAAATCCGTCTCCTTTCCTGGAACCCGAATGTACGTTTCCAAATTCGCTGTCCGTCCCGCTCTGGATGTGTCTGTCCCACATTTGCACACAAGCTGCACTGTAATGTGGTCTGGTCTTGCTGTTGCAGGTTTTGCGACAAAACGTTTGTGTGCACTTCGTTTTTCTCTCAGGCGCAACACATCGGCCTCTCCAGTCCAAGTCTCATTCTCTCCCTTGACCTAATTACAATGTGTACCTGTCGGTTGTATTTATATAGCAACACTGTCGTCACAGCAAATGCCAAGTGTCAGAACAATACCTAGGGCAGATGAAATGTTACGTATTTGTTAAGCCAACAAGTACATTTACCAACAAAAAGTAATATACTCATACGTATGTATACACATGTATATACAGACATGTGACATTTATGTATATATATATATATATATATGCATACATAGATGTAACGTGTCTGTTTTCTGTCGCAGACCCAAAATATAACAAACAAACTTACTGTGAACGGTATTCGCAGTCTCACCTGTACGGCAGACATTTTGTGTGCTCCTACAGTCCTGATCAGCAGCATTTAACTACATTATGTCAGTGTCTCACTGTTTAATTGTTAGTTTATTCATGTCTCTCTTATCCAGCTGCTCTGCATTACCATCTCCAGTCTAACCAGACAGACAGACAACAATGAGGCGCGTTCGTGTAACCACTGTTGCAGTGGAAAATCAATAAGTATTATATATTCTGAGTGTTTGTTTGTAGCGTTTGGTATCCAGCATAAAAAACGCATGCGCCATGTTGTCAACTGTACGAAGTGAAACAGCTTGGTCGGAAACCTTAAAAGCGGTTGCAGGTTGGCAGAACGCGACGTAGTTAATTGGACAGTGTCAAAAGGCATAATGACATAATGACATAATGATATAATGACATAATCCGACGCCGGACGGACTCCAGTGGCGGGTCCTTCAGCTTGTACATGTACTCCAGTGTACTTCTCGCACACTTGTATCGTGGCTGCGAATGTGTGTGTGTTTTTGTCTGTATAAGAGACCTTGCTAGGGGCCGATCCCCCATCCAAGGGGTCGTAATAGATATCTACAACAAGATTCAAAAATCTCTTGGCCCCTAGGGTTTTTGAGTGGAAAAGATATATTTTGGTGACAGAAGGGTGAAGTGTTCAGTACGGTACGATAGATTGCCACTGTCACGTGATTCGTACGTTTGTACTGGCTCAAGACTCGTACACATTCTGTTCTACTGAACAGTCCATCAATCTGACGTCACTACATTAATATACAGTAGTCATTTAATTATATATGTGTGCGTTCCCCGAGCAGTTGTGTAATTTGAAGGGAATAAAACGATATTGAACATGATGATGCGGTTTTGCAACCCTATCTGTCGTATGATGCACCCCCGTCTACCCACTCACCTCCACCCCTCCTTCCACCGCCACACATGATTTAACAGGGATGAGTTTCAGCAGTCGGCCGGCCGCAAAACAGTTATCACTGATACGCCTTATTTACTATTCATGGTGCAGTGTGCAGTGGCTGTTGACTGCTACGGTCAATTTAGGTTGCTGTGACAGCGGGGTCACTGTACACCTGTACGGGGCATGCGCAGTTAGGCACAGCATATTACAGCGGTGTGCCGAAACACGTAGTCTTAGCAAAGAAAATTATGCTGAGTTGAAGGGGCATGAAGGAGGAATGTCGGTTCATCGCCCGGGAGGTGCGTGCATCGTGTGTGTGTGTGAGTGTGTGTGGTGTGTGAGTGCGTGAATGCGTGTGTGAGTGTGAGTGTGCGTGAGCGTGTGAGTGTGAGTGTGTACGTGTGTGAATTCGTATGTGAGAGTGTGTGTAGTGTGGGTGTGTGTGGGCGTGAGTGTGTGTGAGTGTGCGTGTGAGTGTGGGAGTGTGTGGGTGTGAGTGTGTGTGAATGTGTGTGTGACAGTGTGTGTGAGTGTGTGTATATGTGGTGTGGGTGTGAGTGTATGAGTGTGTGTGGGAGTGTGTATGTGTGGTGTGGGAGTGTGTGTGAATGTGTGTGAGTGTGTTTGTGTGTGGTGTGGGTGTTTGTCAGTGTGTGAGTGTGCGTGAGTGAGTGTGTGTGTATATATATGTGGGTGTGTGTGTGGTGTGGGTGTGTGTGAGTATATATGTGTGGGTGTGTGGGTGTGTGTGTGGTGTGGGTGTGTGTGAGTGTGTGTGTATGTGTGGTGTGGGTGTGTGTGTGACTGTGTGAGTGTGTGTGTGTGGTGTGTGTGAGTGAATGTTTGTGAGTGTGTGTGGGTGAGTGTGTGTATGTGTGTATGTGTAAGAGTATATGAGTGTGTGTATGTGTGAGTGTGTGAGTGTGTGTGGGGATGTGTGAGGGTGAGTTTGTTGGTGAGTGTGTGTAAGTGTGGTGTGTGTGGGGGGTTTTTAATATATTTATTAGCAGCATGCTCCACTACCATGTGGGGGGTGTGATTGTGTGTGTGTGGGTGAGTGTTATTTTGTGTGTGTGGGTGATTTTGTGTGTGTGTGTGTGTGGGTAAGTGTGTGTGTGTGTGTGTGGGTAAGTGTGTGTGTGTGTGTGTGTGTGTGAGTGTTTGTGGTGTGCGTGTGGTGTGGGTGTTTGTTTATATGTGTATGTGGTATGTGTTTATGTTATGCGGGTGGTGTGCGTGTGTGTGTATATGTGTGTGTGCGTGTGTGTATGTGTGTGTGTGGTGTGTGTGTGTGTGAGTGTGTGTATGTGAGTGAGTGTGTGTGTGGTGTATGTTTGTGTGTGTGTGAATGGGTGTGTGTGCGCGCGCGTGCGTATGCGTGTGTGTGTGCGCGCGTGTGTGTAAGTGTGTGCGTGGGTGTGTGATTGTGTGTGTGTGTGTGTGCGCGCGCGCACACACACACGGTGGAACATGGACAGAGTCATGTTGGAGAGACAGGAAGTGCTGCTTGTCGACGGCCAGTGAAAGTAAGCCGGTAGACATGACACGGAAGAGTCTCTTTTCGGGCACAAATTCCAAACCTACACATCTCTGACACGAAACAGAAATTTTTGTAGTGTCTACCGGGTGTTAGTTAACTCCCACTACTCCCCACTCGAGTAGGTACTAAATAGGGTGAGACCACGGGGGTCCTACTATCGTTTTTTACGGTCTCCGCGATCTCAAATTTCGCTGCCACCAGGTTTCTGACAAGCCGTTTCTGTATGCACTATGCTGTCCAGTTATCATATTAAAATAATTCCCGTAATTTAACTACTCAATTAGTTATCGTGAATTTCACACACGCATAAACAATTTTAACCGTTAAAACGTCTTAACCATATAGTGCGTCTAATCCTGATGAAGTGTACCAGTTTTCTCATAAGGCAATCACTTATTCAAAGGAATGTTTGGGATTTGATTGTATCTAAATCTTCATCACAGCTTACGTCCCAGTGAGACATAGACAGACACGGGTTACATTTTAACTAACTATAATATACAAATTTATATTCTATAAAATATCTACATGATTACATACACAAATAAACTAAGACCTACACAACTGAAATCTCTCTTTACCACATTTAACCCAGTGACATAAAGGCAAATCATTTATGTTAATTCAATTTCTCCGTATAACACAAATTTGGAAACAGCAAAATAAGTTAACAAACACTTCCAAATCGTTTTCTTGTTCTCCGAGCTGTGGACGTATTACACAGCACTCACCTGGTAAGAAGTCTGGGGCGTGCGGCTCATCTTGAGTGCTAGCACAGAGCAGCGCGTTTTACGTCTCCTTTCGTTGAAACTTGGATCACAAAAGATACTCTTGTCGGCCTTACAGGTCGCTATACCAGTTCATAAAATGCATAACTCAGAGCCATTAAAGGTTACAGAGTTCACTTAGCAGCAGCTTATGCACATACGAAAGGACGTGCTGTTACTAGGGAATTTGCATATACAGTCTTCTCGTTTTTAATTTAAAATTTCTACTCACTCAATGTACAAAATACTAGCTACAGTGTAAAATTATCAAATGTTATTTCAAGTTCCAAATTTTTTAACACTAACCAAACGTTAATCTGTCTAGTTGAGTAAAGAGAGACCAACTTGATGTCACTTGCTTTATTATTACTTTATTCAGTACTCAACATGTTTCGGATGTTAATACATCCATCCTCAGAAGCTTGCGAATAATTCGTTGAGTTATTTCATGGGTTGTATCAGGTTCGATGTGTGTTGGTGTTACGTTGCAGTTTGGCTATGGTGGTGTGGTATCCGTATGCAGGCTGAAGCAGTGCTTCAGCCTGCATACGGCCTGCACGGTCCAATAAACATAAGGTTAATCTGTCTCTTTCCTTCTATGCAATTCTGTGCATTACACATTGCACTTGTCTCTCCTCTACAACTGCTGCAGTTCCTGCCTTTTCGAAAGATCTAGTAACAAAACTTTACTGTGTGTAAAGTCGGCTGACGTGAAATTCTCATTTCCATCCTACAGTTCAGCGCCAGCTGTTACTCCGCACTGCATTCTCTGCCTAACCACTCCCCGCTCCCCGCGTTTGTAGACCAACTGAGAGCTTCAAACTGTGTGCTTTTATGCATGAAGAATACCGACTTTGAAAACTTTCTTTCAACCTAAGGGCATGGGCTGCCCTTCTTCACTTTAAAAATTACTGAAGTCAATATTATTAGTGTTATTATTATTATTATTATTTAATAACCGGTTCGTACCTCACAGAAAACACATACCTTTTCCACCACAAATATGAACAGATTAGCCCTATTTACAGAAATAATCTCCATTTGTTTATGAGTTTCATGCGACACAAAAGGAGAGCTATAGCTAATGTGTGCTATGAACTGTAATTAATGTGTTTTGAAGGGTTATAAATTCAGATTCGGGAATAGTTTTTCGCGGTTGGCAATCTGCAGCTGAAATATGTGGTGCTAGAGTTCTCGACTCGGGTATTTGTCTCGCGCGGAGAACCTGTCCATGTCATGTGACTGTAACATAATGGAGAGGAGGTTCTGTAAAGTCTGCCGTCCTGACTTAAAGGCCAGACGGCTGAAATATGCGTCGAAATGGACCGACGGAAACGTTAACTTGAAAATCGTACTGACAGATTGGAATCGTTTAATTTTCGCGTTCGCATAAGATGTATAGTAGTAATGCTGAGTAGCGTTAATATGGACAGTGGTTACACGTGTCGTTTGCAAGTATTTGTGCACGTGTACTTATTACACGTACCGTTGTTTGTCGTTTAATAGCACACTTGAGTCACGTAGTTTATTTACGAGTTTTAGTTTGTTTCAGAACGAACCGATTATATTCTTCGCGACCATCAGTCACTGCAATGCATATTTTGAATTCCTACAGTCTTGCTTTCAATTTAACTGTACACACGCACAGACTGTCGATTTTCGTAGCAAATCTGATCTAACTGGATAATTACGTATTTCAGACTCACTCATAGAGTAAGCTGCCTTGCTTGTGAACAACAGAACGCGCAGTTTGTTATTGTGTGGTACTGCGCATGCGTATGAGGAAGCAATATTATCTGATTTGCAGAAATATCGCTATGCAAGGCTTTTTCGTTGATGTGACAAAATGTGGATATCCATGATCAGAGTTACGCTAAGTGTCTGTCATCCGCGAACGTTACAAATGTCATGATGAAATGTGCGTGCACACACACACACACACACACACAAACACACGAGTTCAAAATTCTCCAGTCAGAATCAGTTCACCATTTCTCCATGCTCATTCATCAGTCTTTCACTGTCGCTCCATAATCTTAGCCATTGACCGTCAAATGAAGCACTTTCTTTACGTTTGTATGCATGTATGTGTATGTGTGTATGTATGTATGTGTGTTTTGTTTATTTATTTGTTTCTTTGTATGTCACTTTCTCACGCCATTTCCACTGAAATATGCACTGCTAGCATCTATACGTTAGAAACTCCCCCCTAAATTATTTCACTGGTTTGAGGAAGAGAAACGGGCATGAAGGTACGAATCAGTGAATGTTCTTTCCATTTCAAATGGTCTGTTCCTGCAGTAGTCTGTGTCTGTCTGTCTGTCTGTCTGTCTGTATCACCCGCGTGCTATCGCCTTTAAATACCGCAACCAGCCGACCGTCGTGTCACCTGGACCCACCGTGACGCCCCAACTGTACACTGGCTTAAGAATTGTCCATTTGTTCTGAAGACTCGTGTGATGGAATTCCAACGAAAGGCTGTCACAGTCAAAACTGCTCCTTTGCTTTACATGTTTCGGTTTCTTCAAAAGCAATCAATAGAAAGAATAGCAAGAAATGCACGGAATATAAAATCAATAACAATGCCTTTGGAAAAATATTGTTGAACTTCTTTATAAGTGTATGGATCGTTGGCTTTGGGGTTGAGTGCCTCGTCTGGCTGCTAGCGATTCATGGCACTCCCTTCTGGACAATGTGAGTGGTCAGTCGAGTATGACGAATTCATCGTCCGTGATCTGACCGATGAAACTGCCGGGCCTTGGGGACTTGCATACTGTGGGTCACGTGCAGGCGGGGCTCAGAGCATGCTGACTGCTACGATAGGCAGGGCAACAGCAGTTGCAGGCCTGATTGTAGCAACTGCCTAGAACTGGTAGTAGATAGACACACCACCGAGCACGAAGCGCTGCCTCAGGAAGAAATTGCTGTCGACGCAAAGTAATTGCATTCAGACACAAAATGCAAAAAATTCTAAATTATGTAGGTTTATAATGCTGAGCTCTGAAACAAAGAGGGTAACAACATTGAGACCCAACCTGTAGGCTGAACCAAACTTGCTGGTCCGGAGTTTGCCTGCCGTCTTTGTAAAACAAACACGTTTATTGCTTTTGGCGTTTATTGGAATCATTAAATTTTCACACAACGGAATGTTCTGGATAATGCTACCACTTGCGCGATTTATAAGCTACTGGTGCTATAGCCATGCACGGGTCCGACATATCAGTATTCATATTTAATGACGCACCTCTCCCGTGCAACTGCATTGTGTAAGTAAAACTTAATACCAACCAGCTGTGCAATGATTTTATTGGTTAATTATTGCCCCGAAATGTTTCACCCTCAGTTCTTGGCCATCTTCAGAGATTTCACTAGTTTTTCGGCTTGTTCAGCTCACGCTTCAACTTGTGTGGCATTAATTCTACTTACATGATTAAAACTGTATTTAAGATTACATATTAAATATATTAAAACAGTTTGCGGTTAAATGCAACGTACAATTATAGAATTGTTTATATTTATGTAATTTTGTGTGTCCAAACATCTGTGTTAGTCTTTCTTCAAGTGAGGTAAGTCCTGGAATCCAGTTTCAGGTACCAGGTTTTCAGGCTACGAATGAACACCCTGTAGGTTACTGCACAGGGTGTTCAGTATTATGTATATATATTAATATTCAGTTCATCTGAAAAAGGGCACAGATATAGATTCCGAAAGTCCCAGTTTCTGTGCCAGACACCAAAACTATAACAAATTCCAAACATAGTCTTGCTACTTAGCCCTCAAGTTCGAGTGGTAACTATCTGTACCACAAGGCTTAACATTCTAAAGTTCTCCAACACTCCCACACATTGTGTATTGCACTTGTTTATCCATACAATTGAGCCGTTTTTCCCTGCACAGCGAAATTTGTTCTCTTTTGGTATGAAGTGAATTTTTAAATGTAATTCTGACTAATTTCAACCCAACACAGATAAAAGAGGCTTCAATATGGCGGCAATCAAATGACGACAAATCAGTTGATTAAGCTGCTTTATATGCAGATCCTAGACCAGAATAGGCCTTGTGTGAGTTCTGATCTATAATGAATCTGTTTTGCGTCTTCTGCTGACAGAGCGGAATTTGGTTAAATAATGACGGAGAGATACTTACCTGTTGTAATGTAGCTAAGCACAAGTTACAGAGTTGTTATGGAAAATGATTTACCAATCTAAGTACCGGATACTAATCGACTTGTGAACGTTTGGCAGCCGTGACTAAGGGTGTGCTCCCCCAAACCCGCAAGCCCACATCGTGAAGTGTGGTGTGGACTGGTGTGAGAGAGTGGCTCACTGTTATCAAAGTTTACCTACAGCTTACAGTCCATGAAAGCTGTGGTTACCACGTAGGTGACCGAACAAGCGGTCCGTACGGAGGACGCCCTAATGGTCGTTGTGTCACTGCGCAGGATTAAGCATGGTGGTAGGGCGAGATTTGTGTTTCGCTGCTAGTGGAGTAGCTGGTGATGACAGGGTTCACGGCCGGACCCCTTATAACACAGTGGTTAGGTTGCAAAGTTTTAAATTTGTTCACCCACAGTACTATGTCAAGCTTGCTGTCTTCAGTGATGTTACAATTTAATTCATTGTTTCCACGAAGAAAGGAGAAAAGAAGATAAAGATAAGAAAGGGACAATAAAAGGAAAAATGTGTAAAGAATGAAGATAAAAAAGAAGATTCCCCAATGAATTTTTGTTGTACTCTTTTTATGAGTGGAAAAGAGAGAAGGTGACAGAGGAATAGATGGATGGGTAAGGAGGAAGGAGAATAACGGATAACAAAGACGGAATGTAGCAGAATGCACGCAAGGCTGGATTTAATGACTTCATGAAGTGATTAATTTTGTAGTTTAGCGCTTTAGAGGCTTATAGTGGAGTGAAGGTTACACAACAGAGGGGAAGGGGAGGGTATAGATAGTGAGGAACAGGAAATAAGATGGAGGGGAAATGCTGCGATTATTAGAATGATGATGATTGATGAAAACGACGACGTTAATGGTGCTAAGGGGATCGGTGTGTTCGGCGAATGTTGGGACTTTGGTGTGACGGAAAATGGGATGCGTAGAGAAATGAGCATTGCAACCGTATTTATGTCCTGTTGTTGGGGAATTCTGAAACAGTTCGATTATCGGTAATTTCGGAATTATCTTTATTCCGTTCTGTCCTGTTGGTGGAGGTGGCACGTTTCTCCAGAAATCTGCTGACATCTACAAAATACAATAGTGCGGTCAGTATAGCGACTCGCTACGGGCTGGATGATCCGGGGATCGAATCCCGGTGGAGAGGAGGTTTATCGATCCCGTTCAGACCAGTCCTGGGGCCCACCCAACCTCCTGTACTATGGGTACCGAGTCACTTTCTCCGGGGTAAAGTAGCGGGGAGTGGCGTTGACCACCCACCCACCCCATTCAGCGTCGAGGTTAAAGAAAGAGTAGAGCTATACCTCTACTCCCCTTCTGTTCCTTCGTGGTCTGTTAAAGAGCCAACTTTACGTCTTTTACCTACAAAATACACTGTGTCCCTTTCAGTAGGCCGCTGTCTGAATGCTTGTAACTACGTACATTGACATTTGAGAGTTAAAACTAAAATATATTGACACATGCCAAGCTTGGCTAAAGTCAGACGTCCATAACGAACACTAAATGCTGACCCACATTCACTCCTGCTCACATCTGGAGGCCAACTGAAACGGATTGAAAAGAGTTGAAGGAAAAGTTCTGGACAGAACCGTCAGTCATATTGTTCTGGCTAAAATAAACATTTTTCAGTTGATCATACGAGTATTGAGATATTTGGAAACGCTGTTGAGAGCACGCCTATCAATTTCTGTGTTACGCCTGCATTTCCCATCTTGTTACATTGTTGTCTCGAATCTCCGAATCCCGATTTATCGAGGTCCCCTTTTGTCCGAGCCGATGCCTTGAAGCCTTTTAGTGTTTTCAAAATGAGAGGGAAGGTTTTACTTTCGTTACGATGCAACTTAACAGTGTATATTGTATTGATATTGTGATGTTGTACTGCTGTACTGTTGTACTGCCGTCCTGTTGTACTGTTGTACTGTTGTACTGCTGTACTGCTGTACTCCTGTCCTGCTGTACTGTTGTATTGTTGCACTGTTGTACTGTTGTACTGCTGTACTGCTGTACTGTTGTACTGCTGTACTGCTGTACTGTTATACTGCTGTACTTTTGTACACATTGATATTCTGACACAGTGTTATGAACACAGTACGTACTGACACATTGCGCGTCATGCTGTACAGTAATCATATGTTCCAAATTGTCATCTACGTAGTCCAAGCTCTCCTGCCATTGGAGGTCACCTCAGTACAGTCCACTTCAGACTGTCCATACTGTACTCTGCTTTGTTAGAACACTCGCACCACGTCACAGTATTTTCTTTAAACATTATTCAATAAACCGAAACACCATGTTTCAATTTGCTGTAATAGTGACACCTCTTGGAGGAATTTCGCAGACGCCCTTTGCCACTAAACGCCGGTAAGAATAAAAAGTGCCCATAAAATGTATACATTTTGACATAGTGTAGGTTTTGACATTTGGCCGCCTCTCGTCTGTCAGTGATGAAGTGGAAGCGGCACGAAGCGAACGGACTCAATTCCATGTTGTATCAACGCTAAAATAATATCGATATGGACGTATCGTCCACTGCCCTATAACACTTCACGCCGTGGGGTTTTATAAAACACCGGCTGGATGTTACCTTTAGCTGAATGTTACCTTTAGCTGGATGTTACCTTCAGCTGGATGTTACCTTTAGCTGAATGTTACCTTCAGCTGGATGTTACCTTTAGCTGGATGTTACATTTAGCTGGATGTTACCTTTAGCTGGATGTTACCTTTAGCTGAATGTTACCTTTAGCTGCATGTTACCTTTAGCTGGATGTTACCTTTAGCTGGATGTTACCTTTAGCTGGATGTTACCTTTAGCTGGATGTTACCTTTGGCTGAATGTTACCTTTAGCTGCATGTTACCTTTACCTGAATGTTACCTTTAGCTGGATGTTACCTTTAGCTGGATGTTACCTTTAGCTGGATGTTACCTTTAGCTGAATGTTACCTTTAGCTGGATGTTACCTTTAGCTGGATGTTACCTTTAGCTGAATGTTACCTTTAGCTGGATGTTACCTTTAGCTGGATGTTAACTTTAGCTGAATGTTACCTTTAGCTGGATGTTACCTTTAGCTGGATGTTACCTTTAGCTGGATGTTACCTTTAGCTGGATGTTACCTTTAGCTGAATGTTACCTTTAGCTGTATGTTACCTTTAGCTGGATGTTACCTTTAGCTGAATGTTACCTTTAGCTGGATGTTACCTTTAGCTGAATGTTACTTTTAGCTGAATGTTACCTTTAGCTGGATGTTACCTTTAGCTGAATGTTACCTTTATCTGAATGTTACCTTTAGCTGGATGTTACCTTTAGCTGAATGTTACCTTTAGCTGGATGTTACCTTTAGCTGAATGTTACCTTTAGCTGAATGTTACCTTTAGCTGGATGTTACCTTTAGCTGACTGTTACCTTTAGCTGAATGTTACCTTTAGCTGGATGTTACCTTTAGCTGGATGTTACCTTTAGTTGGATGTTACCTTTAGCTGAATGTTACTTTTAGCTGAATGTTACCTTTAGCTGGATGTTACCTTTAGCTGGATGTTACCTTTAGCTGAATGTTACCTTTATCCCAAAATTGACTGAAAGAAAGAAAAATTTAACACGTCAAAAACAAAACTGTAGATTCTTTAATAATTGTAGCTACAATACACATATTGTAACTACAATACACATATTGTAACTACAATACACATATTGTAACTACAATACACATATCGTAACTACAATACACATATTGTAACCACGATACACATATCGTAACTACAATACACATCGTAACTACAATACACATATTGTAACCACGATACACATATTGTAACCACCATACACATATTGTAACCACGATACACATATTGTAACCACGATACACATATTGTAACCACGACACACATATTGTAACCACAACACACATATTGTAACCACGATACACATATTGTAATCACGATACACATATTGTAACCACGATACACATATTGTAACCACGATACACATATTGTAACCACGATACA
>Ga0123357_10008126_pt1 | contig 13077 bp, 9 predicted proteins | sample TergutEmb28metaG_FD_89873 | JGI IMG/M metagenome (GOLD analysis project Ga0123357, IMG submission 89873) | Embiratermes neotenicus P4 segment gut microbial communities from Petit-Saut dam, French Guiana - Emb289 P4 | ecosystem: Host-associated > Arthropoda: Insects > Digestive system > Gut ...
CGAAGTTAGTGCCAACTTTTGCGGATAGAGGGGTGTCACGTGGTTAGCGCAACGGGTCTCCACGGCCGTTAATCTCTGTTTTCTGAACCTGGAGCCGCTACTTTTTTATTCAAGTAGCTCCTCGGTTTGACCTCACGAGGCTGAGTGGACCCCGTTCCAGACCTACTACTACTCAGAAAATCCGGTAGCGCCGGGGATCGAACCCGGGACCTCTGTATCTGTAGCCAGAAACTCTGACCACTAGACCACAGAGGCGGTCACATATATATATATAATATTATATATATAATTCTGTATATAATGTTTTGTTTACTGACAGCAGAACAATATTTTACAAATTGTTCTGCCTTGATTTTGTTGAGTGGGAACAACACATGTTTGGTTTCTACAACATTATTAATTTTGTTGAACGTGGCAAATACTTAATCAGTTTTCATGTATCCTCTGTTATTTCAGTTGACTCTAGGGTCAGCAGTTCTAGGGATCTTTTTATATTTTATTTCGTTTTGGTTGAAAGTAAGGGCATTAATTCTGAGGAATTATATATATTTTCCTCTCTTATTTCCTGTGAATCTTCCTTCAGTTTCATTTTCTTGAAGACAGGGGCAATATCTCCCTCGGTATACATAAGTATATTAATTCCGTAAAGTTTCCTCCGTTACATTATACTTAAGTTGGCCGTAAATGTACATGATTATACATTTACTTTAATTGAGTATGTATTGGTTTTCCATTTTCTTCTTTTGTATTCCTGAGTGTAAGGACAGTGATTTTTTATAGACTTTCGAGTGTAAGAAAATTTCTTCTATTGGTTCAACGTTTTCCTTTCCTTTCCTTTTTGTTGTCTGTAAGGATAATGCATACGTCTAGATTTCTTTCTACGTGTATCCTCTTCTGTGTTTGTTTGCTGTATGTGTAACACTTTTTTTATTTGGTTGCTGTTAACCCTATCAAAAGAGTGTGTTGTGGCAAACAGACTTTCTCTCCTTATTCCTTGCTTACTTACATATTGCTTTTAATGTCTAAAGTCCTTATAGCTAATAAGCATTTTAAATAAAATATTTCTCACATACCACTTGGATGGGAGGTGTAAATGTGTACAAACAAATAAACCAAACTTCTCCATTAGATGTTTATTAAGTTCAGTAGTACTACATACACAACACCTGTCAACACCAGGGCACCCATGCTGTGGAGATGCATATTAATATTTCACCACAAAATGTTGCAATATTTCTCACGCATATTGACCATCACGCCAAAGAGATGTAGCTTACAGATCCGCCAAGGAGCACGTGTTTGAATTCTGTTGTATCCAGCCAGCACTGCGCAATTTTATAATAACATTTTGGTTTCATGGTAATATAACCTAGTTTATCCATGGTAAAGTAACCCAACATGTTTCATGGCAAAATAACCTAACATGTTTCATGGTAATATAACTTAGAGTATCCATGGTAACGTAGCCTAACATGTTTCATGGTAATATAACCTATAGTAGCCATGGTAACGTAACCTAGCTTGTTTCACGGTAATATAACTTAGAGTATCCATGGTAACGCAACCCAACATGTTTCAAGGTAAAATAACCTAACAAGTTTCTTGGTAATATAACCTCGTATATCCATGGTAAAATAACCCAACATGGTTCATAGTAAAAACTTAACGTGTTTCATGGTAACATAATCTAACATGTTCGATCGTTTGAAGGTAAAAACTTAGAACGTTTCATATAAAAAACCTAACACATTTCATGGCAACATAATCCATCATATTCCATAGTAACGTTACATGTGTCATAAATTAACGTAATATCTTTCATGGTATAAAACTAACATGTTTCATTGTAATGTAACTTAACATATTTCTTAAGGAAATTAATTGCTTGAGGGTTGTTTCGCCATGCATCTTCCTCATGAAAGAAAGTGAAATGCCAACTACAACAAGGTCATTTTATTGATATATTCTTAACTCGACATGTTTCGGGCACATACGCCCATCGTCACGAGCATTAGATGTTGAGTTGCAACATATGGTTTTCTGCACCGAGTTTTTGGATAGGTGGTGGTCTTGAGAGCCGCTGCGTAGGTCGCAGTGCGTAGTGCTATTCGCACGGCACCATCCGCACCGTAAACACGACCTTCGCAGCGGCTCTCAAGACCACCACCCATCCAAAAACTCGGTGCAGAAAACCGTATGCTGCAACTCAATATCTAATGCTCCTGATGATGGGCGTATGTACCCGGAACGTGTCGAGCTAATAATATATCTATAAAATTACCTTTTTGTATCAAGTTGGCATTTCACTTTATTTCATTCGAAATTAATTGCGTTTGTGTGATTAACCAATTTTCAGAAAAACTCGTATGTCAATTAGGCCTACGTAGACATAATAAATCCTTACATAGTTGCATATATTGCGATGGCCTTGAACTTATTTTAGGGTAAACCAGAAGATTACGATTATAATCTTTCCAGGAATAGTTTAGAAGATTGATACAGATTTTGGCCTTATATGGTAACTCATTGCTTAGCGTGGGATTCGAATTATATATGGAAAGACCTGATGTTTCCAATAATTATAAATACAATAGTTACCTTACGTTTCTTCCTGCCAAAGCACCTTCTCATGAAGACAGTACAAGGCATAAAGAAAATGGTAAAACACATTAGGCTCAATTTATAATAATAATAATTGGCCGGGATACCTCAAGGAAAAAAACAGCTTAGAAGAGCTAGACATGGATGAGACGATAATTATAAAATATCTTCCAGTATGAGAACGGGAGGTGGCGTGGAATGGATTGATCTGGCTCAGGAAAAGGAGAGTGGCCGCTTTTTGTGAAAGTGGTGATGTACTTTCGAGTTCCACATAATGCGGGGAATTTCTCGACTAAACGAGGAACAGTTAGCTTATGAAGGAATTAGTTCCTTAGTCAGTTACTTCGTTGACTAGGAGTTATTAACAATAATAATTTATGAGCAAAATCGTACTATCAGTTGAGAATTCTGGCCTAAGAGTCAGGTCATGCTGCAGTTCAGTCTACAAATAGCAATACTCTCTGCCTCTTTTTAGCGGATACCAACGTGCAGAGGTACAATTGTGTAACATCTAAAGAGAAGGTCTATAGGACCAGAAATTTACTGAGCAATGAGTAGGCTGAACTCAGCTTGGAGCAGCTTGCCTGTTGCTACTGTTTTCTGCCCTTACAATCCAGCGTCTTGGCTAATTCATTGCCAAGTAATGAAGCCTCGCCAAACGGACAGCGTAGTGGATAACGAAACCTTAGGCTCAACATCCGATTTATTGCCCCTTGGAGATGAGATCAATACGTTGTCCCGAAACGTCGGTAAGGAATCACCAGCGTACGCTGAGTTATATCCCAGAACAGCGCAGATCTCGTCCTATGTTATATTTATTAGGCGTCGAACTTTATCCAAAGGCTGTTAATATGTAATGGTTTCCATCTTTTAATTGGTTTTGCCTCAGTTCTGGTGGACGTTAGTTTGAAACACGCTAAGCACTGCTAGCAGCGTATTTAGTGGGCAACGACTGTTTTTTTCCATGCAGGTAAAGCGGCCAGAGCGTGAAGCTGACACCTGTACTCTATATCCCACTACCTCCCGCCTGGGTTATGTAAGTCCGTCTCTTGTGAGTGTTGGTGCTCTCAGGTAGAGGTCTCTGCGACGAGCTGATCATTCGTCCAGAGGAGTCCTACCGACTGTGGTGTGTCTGAATGTGATCGTGAAGCCTCGACAGTGAGGAGGTCCTGACCCACTAGGGGCTGTTGTGCCATAAGAAAAGATGTACCATTCACGTATCCACCTTCAAGAATCGGTACTTCTTTTAATATTATTCCTTCCTTGCGTTGATAACAAAATATTACACAAGCCAAAGAAATTCAAAATTTGTCTCTCATGCTTATATTGCATTAAAACACTAAAATTAAAAACTAAAAAGCACCTACACGATCGGAACTTGCAGAAGATTCAAATTTTAAAGTTAATGTGCGTGTATTAGTGTAATAGAAGCCTCACAGACAAATTATGCATTTACTCGTATTTGGCTTTTGTAAGGTTTTACACGATGTTTAATTATTCACTGGGACTAATTTTTGTACAGTGTGACCTTTTTCAAACGGAACATGAACACAACGGAAAACTGTCTTTAGCGGAAAATGTTATATTTATGATAATCTGGAGACCCGACGATCCGTAATTGAACGGGACCTTCTATCAAACAAACATTTTGATCCATGCAGGCAGGTTTCACTGTTTTGAACAACACTGAGCATATAATACAACCCTTTAATACACCAAATCTCGCGCAATGCACTGTATTTTCTTGATCCTATGCTTTTCGGTGTTAAGAAGAAATGCGGTGATTACATGACAGTTTGAAAATAAAAGTGCGGTATTGAACGTGGTGCACGGTATGGTAAAAGGTAAAAGGTAAAGTTCGCCCTAGAACAGGCCACGAAGGCCCAGAGGGGAATGGAGGTATAGCTCTATTCTTTCTATAACCTCGGCGCTGGAAGTTGTGGGTGGTCAGCACCACCCCCAAGCCGTTTTACCCCCGGGAAAGACTAGGTATCCATTGTATAGGAGACTGGGTGGGCCCTAGGGCCAGTCTGGATGAGTGCGGAAAACCACGCCCCTACCTGGATTCGATCCCCGGACGGTGCACAGTATGTACGATATAAAATTCTGAACATTTTTATACGTGTTGTCTTTTAAAACATCATGTTTCATTGAAATAGGGATGGAAAATTTGGATTGCTGTTTCAACAGGCTCCTATTACACATTACAAGCCGTATATTAGCCTAAATAAAATGACAGAAAGGAAGGCACATTCTACATGCAATTGTGTCACGGATTGTTACACTTCCTTACTGTGCACCAGATATGATCAGCACTGCAGCTGCCAGCTTTTTTACGAGGCCATGACAAGATGTGCCTCTACTCCTCCACATTAACGCCACTTGTTACTGATTCGACATATTGGTTGAATGAAACTAGCAAGCAGTCCTCTACAACTAGACAGTAAATATACATACTTACTCTGTTTATACTAGGAGTATATCTACTGCAGTGCCGTAATTATAAATATTCGTCGTGATGTGGCCTAGAATGCGTGCTGGTTATTTCTTGTATTTTATATCTGTATAGTCGAATGGGAAGTCGTTCAAGGGCTCTTTCGAAGAATACGTCACGTGAAATGAAATCGGACTTACCATGCAAAGTTTATTAATATTAAGTTCAAGGATATTCCATTCTCACTTCCTCTTTGCGTTTGACTTATTCCAGTGTTGTATCTACAAAAGTGATATTTGTTAGACATTACAACAAATTATCGTATCCTGGTAACATCCCAGTGCAGATGTTCAAACAAATATCCGGGGTGTAGCCTTCCTGATATTTCTAAAATGCCAAAGTAAAATGACGCGGGTGATACCTTAAACCAACACATCACTTGCAAATAACTGTTAATTTATTGTTCACCAAGTGGACTGCCATTCGACGCAGTATTATCCAGAATATTGGCGACGTCCTTAAATAACAAAAAATGGTAAAGCGAAATAAACAATTTAATTAATTAATATAATAGTTTAGACCTATTATTAACTCTCGTTACTGTAATTATGCTAGTATTTAAGGTGTAAGCTGTTAATTACAAACCTCCTATTGTTGCATGATACGAAATATGTAAAGCAACATAGGATCACAGCATGTAATCACTTGTTAATTGTAAATGTAGCTAACACGAAGCATCAGTACAGCATCTAGCACTACTGCAGAACATGCATCAGCATAACGTGATAGGAGATATCTAGTTCGTACATGATGATAATACAAACATAATACATTTAGGCCTTCATAAACAACTAAAGTAGAGACTATTAACAATAAGCATAACCAATGTTTCCTCACGTTACATAACTATAGGATATAATTCTAATATTTATATAACCAAATGGTATGCAAAGTAATAATTATAGTTTTAATATTTTCCGTGTTTATCTTGCATTATGCACACATTAATAACGTTTATTTCTAAAATATGTAATTCGAAAATGTTAAAATTTTTGATCGCCCTGTCTGCACATGTATTTTCTTAAAAAAAGTGTATAAATGCCTATCAGTGCCAGGCTTTACAGATTCGGTGGTAAAAGAGCATCCAAGAATAAAAACATTATAAATTATTCAAACGTTTCAACGAACCGTTAACAAAATACAACAGTGAAAGGTTCATATTCGGTCACAGAGAAGCAGAAGAAACGCGGCAGGAATTAGCATTAAAATCCTTGGCTGCAAAAGTAACTTCGCTTGAAAGATACATAATGATACAGGAATACGCGATAGGTTTGACACCCATAATGCGGTTGATGACGTCACTACAAATATTACAATGTTATCATATGAAAAGCCGCTTCAAATTGGAGTTGAAATTCAAAGCTTCGGCCGCCTGTTCTGACTCTGTCCTCAGGGTTACGAACCAAAGCTTGTACAGTAATGCGTCGCTTAACGACGGAGATACGTTCTGAGAAATGCATCGCTAGGCGATTTCGTCGTTGTGCGAACGTCATAGAGTGTACTTACACAAACCTAGATACTATAGCATAGCCTACTACACACCTAGTCTATATGGTATAGCCTATTGCTCCTAGGCTACAAACCTGTACAGCATGTTACTGTACCGAATAATGTAGGCAATTGTAGCACAATGGTAATTATTATAATATAATATTACAATATTATAATCTTTTGGGACCACCGTCGTATAATAGGTCCGTCGTTGACCGAAACGTCGTTATGCGGCGCATACCTGTATTTTAAATCAAATATGAGGCAGGGGATAGCGGGAAAAGATTTTATGAATTTATTTGCTGTGATAAAAATCCCGTTACGGGCCTGGTGTGGCCCAGAGGGTGGGTAGAGCTATAGCTCTACTCTTCCATGACCGCAGCACTAGAAAGGGGTTAGTGGTCAGCAGCACGCCTCGGCCGCACTTTACCCCCGGGAAAGACCCGGTATCCATTTTACAGGCTGACTGGGCCCCAGGGCCGGTCTGGACGGGCGGAAAATCTCGTCCCCACCGGGATTTGATCCCGGTCCGTCCAATCCGGCCCACTTCTTTGCTGTGATATTCACACATAATAATAATAATAATAATAATAATAATAATAATAATAATAATAATAATCAGGAAAACATGAAGTGAAGGAACTACAGAAAACAGCCATATTGGGCACTGCACACATACTTCGGAAAGCACTGATGTAAAATTACAATAGATTCAACACTGAAACTAACGACATAAGCATCATGAATAGTAACAACAGAATAGCTGCAACACTGTATTCCGTAGGGACACAGCTTTTCTCAGGAATATAAGTATAAATACCCTGCATAAAGGAGATGATGATGATGATAAAGATAATAATAATAATTTTCATAGCCTGTCTATTTAACCAACAATAAACCAATCAATATTCTTGAAAAACAATGTAGTAGTCTCTAAAGTATTCAAAATTTCACGTTCCTCTAACTTAGGAAGCTTAATATAATAAGACTGTGTCTTAATGCCACTAAATGTACACAACAGCCATTGTGTGGAAGCTAACCTTCCCTCAGATAGTCGAAATGTTACCACATTTTTAGAGCCTTGAGATTTTGTTTCTTCTTACCAAATGCTGGGTCATTGGCCTTTACCTTCAGCCATGCAAATCCACCCACCCGAAATACCTGAGATCAGTTTCATTTTTTTTTATATGTGCTTAGTTTTGAAATGTGATGCTAGAGAAGGACGGAGAAGATCAGTTGGACCGATTGTCTGAGAAATGAAGAAGTATTAGATAAAGTCAATGAGGCGATGAACATCCTGTACACAATATAAATAAGGAGTCAAAATGGATTGGTCACATCTTGCGTACGAACTGTCTTCTAAACCTAAATACTGAATTAAAAATAGAGGGAAGAGCATAAGTGACGGGAAGACGAGGAAGAAAACGTAAGCAGATACTGGATGACCTTAAAGAAACTTGAGGGTACCGGAAATTGAAAGAGGAAGCACTAGATTGCACTGTGTGGAGAACTCGCTTTGGAAAAGTTTATGAACCACTTGTCAAACGGACTATGAAACGGTGATGATTACCTGCTTACTTCTCCAGAGTTATCTCTTTGCGTAAGGTTTTGTGAACTTGAAAATTGTGTGTATTTCTCATTTTAGTTATGCTCGATTTAAATACACTGTGGGGAGGATAAAATTAATTTGGCTTGTAAGATGTGTGTGAGTGTGTATGTGTGTTGTGGAAACATCTTTATGGCCCAGAACGAGGACCGGACAGTAGCTGTTAGTAACGTGGTAACCAGCCTCCTCTTCCATGAAAGTTGATCTCTATTACGCTTTAAATGGAAGACTGTTGCTTCATTGACTTTGTGACTTCGTCAGTCAGTTCTTGTTAAGGTACAAATCTGATACTTGCGCATGTGCAAGGTAGAGAAATCACTGGTTCCTCTCACGTGTTGTTCCTTCCGATTTCAACGCTGAAAAGACAGCTTCTTCACACTTTCCTTGAGACTAGCTAATGCAGACTGTGAAGGTGTTAATGATCAGTGGTCTGTCTTTGACGTAAGAGACAAAGGAGTAGCATTTGAAGAAATGTGTTTGTTTTAATGGTTCCTTGTCTGTGTTGTGTGTCGTTTAGTCACAATGATTACTGTTCCTGTACGCACTCTTAAAGGGCAGGTGTTCTGGTAGGAAGTAATGCTACGTAATATTTGGAGGTTGCGGGTTCGAATGTTGGACTGAAGAGTGATTATCTTCTCGGGGTAATTCGTTAATGAAAGCATGTGGGTAGTACCTTACACGTAGGCTACGACTTCTTGCATCTAAACCATTGATAGTTCGTCACTTATCACCCTTCCATTTGCTACTTTATAGCTTGCTGACTGGCTGCTTATTTTGTAGTTCAAGACAGCAAGCCAGGCAATCTACGTATAACGTAATAACGTGGCGCGTTCTCATAACCATTTTTGCCGTGGAAAAGCAGTAAGTAGTACAGATTCTGAGTGTGTGTATATAGCCTTAGCTATCCAGCATGTAGATCCATTCGTCTTATCACATTATCATCTGTGATCTGTCCATCTGTAACGCATATTTTTCACAATATCTCGAAAGGCGAAATTTTTCCGAAAATGGGTTTTTGATTCTCTCTACAACTTTGAAAGTTTCTCATCCTAAGAAAAACTCTGCGTCATATTATCATAATTACACGTAGGTAATCACGTGACGTACCGTTATGTTTGTTAGATTTTAATGAAATTACAATTCTGTCAACGGATTTTCGAAGTTTCAATGGGATCCGAGATGTTCCATACGGACGGACGGATGGAAAGGCAGACAGACAGACATGACGAAAGTAATAGTCGTTTTTCGCAATTTTGCAGACACTCCTAAAAAAGGTGAAATTGTCCTTGTCTACGCATTGCAGACATAAGGGGAAAAGATGTACAGAGAAACGCATTTTTGTCCTTGGCACTAGACGAAAGAATGGGGTCAAAATCACACCCAGGCAGTTTTAACCACTAGAAAAAGCGCGGTGATATTGAGTAGGAGGCTGGGTGGATCCCAGAACCGTTCTGGGCGTATAACGATAAAAGAAATGTCTTTTGTCCCTGAGGGGATGGAGGTGCAAAGCAATGAGTTAATTTATATCTAAAGAAAATTCGAGGCGGTTTGTAGGGAAGTAAGTGTAGAAAAATAGATGGAGATAATTTGCTGACATTATCTGCATCTTTCCGCATTCTTTGTTTAGTTCTGTGCGGTGATTCTGGTCTGAAATTACCGTTCCCTAGCAGAAAATTCATCGTATCGTATTCTGCTAACCAACAGTTCTGTAGGGTAATAAGTCTCTGGTAAACACATCTGATCTCGACCAGGCAAATAGGCACCCTGGGAATGGAATTTTATTGTTGTCTTGCCTCTTCCACCATTCTATATTCGGCAGATTAGCTTCAGATTCTTTGTAACTGCTGTCCTTCCTAATTATTGTACTGTCACCATACATGGGCCACATTTACATTGCAATCGTAGCCACGTGCTGTACTCTGTCTTTTTCTCCATACCATTATTCTTCAAATTTCTAGTACAACAGACCCCCTACGAATTGTAATCCATTATGAGAAACACTACAACCCGCAACAAGTTTTATAACTTATTGGCACTATTCAATAAAGTATTTTTCTCTCCAGCTTATAGCAGGACAAGAATAAACTTACGGACACACTGAGGCGTCATCGCGGACGACTAGGGTTCCTCGAATCACACCTTGAGAACCATTTCTCTACAAGCCTGTTTTAAAAATTAAATGCCAGGAATTTTTCTGTCCCGTTTCTTTTTTGTAGTTTATTTATTCTCACAGTAAGTAATGATTTCTTTCCTCTAACATTTTTAGCCGAATGATCTTTGTATTGGTGATGCGGACCTATTTTCTTTTATATAGAAACAAACTTTCAAAATATCATCTTTATCGCTTCGCATGAAGCACTACAAGAAGTCGTTAAATAACCTAATGTTTAATCAGTCAGATAAATAAATATTAACGAAATCTCATTGTGCAAAACTGAAAATCCTGTTTTTATCGAATATGGGTAAGCGTGACGTCATAAACTGGACTTTTTACTTTGTGGTGCATGTACAAAATTTTCAACAAAAGCGCTTTAGAAAGATTCTGGCGATTTTATCTCCTATTAACACACGAAAAAGAAAAGCTTTCAAAGAGCTGGAGGCCTAGTCTTGTGTGGATATCATGGAGATGTGATTATACATTAATCACAGTACAACACAAACACATTTATAGCGAAATGGGTATTTCATGTTCATTTGCGAAGCTGCTGGTTCTTCTCGTTTGCCTCATCCCCTCCTTCCCATTTTCCGGTCTCATCGCCAACAGAGAGCAGCGCGTTCAATACTGCAGCTTCTCGTTTTATTGCGCAAGCGCAGTGAATCTCCCCTTTTTCCGGCGATAACAAAACGCATCACTGAAAGCGGTGCTCCAACTATTTGTGATTGGCAATCATCAGACCTCCCCTAGAGCAGCTCCACCCCCGCACAAAATCTTTGCAAACAAAGACACAGTCCGCCATTAAAACAGTTAATGTCAAGGAGAGGAAAGGAGGGCTGTGAAATTATTCCTTTATACCTGCGGATTGATCCAATTTGCAGGAGCAACAAATGCTGCACGCAGGGCGAGCAATCAATCGGGCTGGCTTGCAGCTTGGCGTTTCACAGTTCCTGGTTCATGACTGAACTATTAGCTACTGAAAGCTCAACTATTACTGTACTTACCTATCGCTTCTTGCATTTAAAGATCTCTGAATTTTTTGCATACAGAATTTATTTGCGGGTTATATAAGATTCTCATCCGAAGAAACAGTAATTATTTCAGCAAGCAGCACTAATCCTTCACTGAAATGGACACCCACTGTTTGTCGTGTGAGGCAGAAATTTGATTTTAACAGATAAAATGAGGATAAGGCTTAGAATTCCGTATGGTATGTCATTTTATGTAATATCTAGACCGACAGGTCAAGAAAAGTATTATGTTCTATGCACAGCCTAATTACCAATTGGTTACTGTGATTTAGTTATTAGCTAGAACATACGCACAGCAAATTGCAGTGTGATTATAACCTTTCTTTCTTTATATATTTACTTATTCATTTCTTATTCTTATCTCTTTCTGCATACTCAAAGTAGGTGTAGAGGGTTGTAATTACATCTGATCATACTCAGTGGTAGACACACACACACACACACACGCACACACACTTAGTAGGAATCTCTGGACGAGGGATCGGCCCTTCACATTAACCAATACCTGACTCCAAGCGAACGGCTGTAGACCGCGCGGCCATCGGGATCGGCAGCATAGACAAAACATCTACTGTAATCTGGTTACACAGAACGGGTTATTCTTACATTTCATAAAAATTACGCCAGGTGGCAGGGATTCCCGAAAATAATCTGTTGTTATGAAGCAAACAGGAGGCGCCAACGCGGCTGTCGGCATTGCAGCACGATATTTCGCTTATAACGTCTATAAAAGTGTCGGTTAAGAGATTTTCAAAATCATAGCGGAAATATTCAACACTAGAGTGATTTCACAGTGTTCCTGTAGGGCTGTAGTATATACACATTGATCGTTTAGAAGGTTACCTCTAGAGCTCCTAACCAGATACGATGTATCTTAGCGCATCAAAGTTGCGTTGTATCTAACACTAGCAGGACCTGCCTAATGTATTTATATGGAGTAATATTTCTAAATCTTCACGTTCTAAGTGAAATGTTTTCTTTAGTGCCGCTGCTGTGACATTTTGGAGCAGTGGTGAAATTCCTGAAACTTTGAGATAAACATATTTTCCCCAGATACAGAGGGGAAGTCCTGGAAATTACATTATCAGATTATTGTGTTATAATTGATGTCGATATTGTGATAATCTGTGAATGACAATGGAAATGAAGCGAACTCCCGAAGCTTTGCCGAACTGTGGAGGAAAAATGAACCTCAGACTATGGACAACTTTCAGTAAATTTGAAGTATTCCATGACTCAGGGATTTGTTCAGCCTCTCAATGCGGCGGCCTGGCTTCAAGCGCAGTCGGACCATTTGGGATATGTGGTGGGAAAAAGTGGCAGTGGGAAAGGTTTCTGTCCAGCTGCTATCGTTTTCCCTTGTCAGTGTCGTCCCATTGGTGCTCCATATTTATTCGTTTGTCACCGACCCTGTATGAATATAGAAACGGACTGCGCCTTGAAATAGCGCGCTTAACAATATATACAGCGAACGTTTGAGGTAACGTACTGATCACTGTAGAGCGTTCGCCTAGCCGTTGGTGCAGTGGAAACGCAAAAGTCTATTTTCTGTTTTTTTTACATTGTCTCACAAACAGCACTATTTTCGGGGGGGGGGGGGGGTCATTGTTTGGCGTAAAAATATTCCCCTTTGTTTTTGTTAGACTTTTTTTCGAAAATACTTCTTTTCAAAAAGCTTTTTTACTAGCCATATGTTTAC
>Ga0123357_10008127_pt1 | contig 13077 bp, 10 predicted proteins | sample TergutEmb28metaG_FD_89873 | JGI IMG/M metagenome (GOLD analysis project Ga0123357, IMG submission 89873) | Embiratermes neotenicus P4 segment gut microbial communities from Petit-Saut dam, French Guiana - Emb289 P4 | ecosystem: Host-associated > Arthropoda: Insects > Digestive system > Gut ...
GCACAAGGTGGCCCGAAACATGTTGAGCAACCTATAAAGGAGAAATAAACATAATACCAAAGTGACATCTAGTTGGTCTCTTTATCCACATTGAACTACGATGCACGGTCAACCATACATCAAAATAAAAAAAAATCTTGGCCCTCTTGGGATTCGAACCCCGGACTGCCCAGCCCCTAGCCTAGTCAATACCCTCACTATGCTATCCCGCCTAAAATGACCTGAAAGTAACAAGGCTTATTAAGGTCCATTTACACACTTCCGATTCGTGCCTCATCAGAGTCCGGGCCGTTCAACGATTTACACCTTTCAGAGCCTTGTCGGTGTCATTACCGACTTTTGCTGAGCTACAACTACCAGTTGGCAACCACGTGTTTGTTGAGTACGTACATGAGAATTTGTGCTCGTGAAAAATTACAAGTGATCGCTTTGATTGTAGCAGAAGTACGGGAAGCGATGAGTAATCGCATGGAAATAAAATGGAGTGCTGGGGGCAAATATGCAACTTTGTTTTAAACAGCGATCCCATACACAAACTAGGCACGTGGGGGGGGGGGAGGGCGCAAAGTGGTAGTTTACACATAACTGGGCCGTCGGCGGTACGTCTCTTCGCCGTCATCAGAATATCGTTCTGGGAGACTTTTAGGCAGTGAAACCTTTTCGGAAGCCACGGACCAGGATCTATGTACATGTTACTATTTATAATACATCAGGTTCACTTGGTTATTTGGAAGACGTGAAGAAAGAAATCGCATGGCTGAATGTTGTGCACATTATTCATAGGCCTAAAGCAAAGGGTCGCCCCAGACGTGTGGGCGCCCCGGGCAGGCTAATAGTTTGGCGCCCCTTCAAACTGATATTCTTTAAACTCTTTCGGTCTACAAGAGAGACGACGAATATTTATGACGGCGCGTTGCCACACTACGGACGACGTCAGAGAAATTCTTTCGCGCGAGGAAACCTCAGTTTACCAGCACCGTATTTCTTATTATCCCAGTTATGTCTTAGCGAAGATTGGCGTCCCGGGCAGCTGCCCGGCTGGCCCGCCCCTCAGTCTTTTCCTACTAATGAAACAGCAACTATACTATTAAAACAGATACAGTTTTCTATGTCCATGCCATGGAGGGATGGATCCACTCATTCTTAACCACGCCCCGGCCGATTTATACAAGGGAAAGCATTCCGGCACACATTGATTAGAAACCTGGGTAAGCCCCAGAGCCGGTTTCGAAATTTTGGAGTCAAAAAAACTCCTGTCCGTATGGCGATTAGAACCCCGGGCCGTCCAACCCGTATCGCAGTCGCTATACCGACTACGCTATTCCGGATTAATACAGTCGTGTTATGAAAATTATTTACGCAACTCAGCCCAAATGATGTAGAAGTACACATCAGTAACAATGAACACATCAACTGCGTATCGGAAATACCGAGCGTCACTGTCGAAAAGCTTTTTCCCCTTAGCTCAATAAATAAACAAACGCGATGGGAAAACTTCAAACTGCATTGTCCACGACAATTTTCCAAACATGAATCACGTGCCCGTTACGGGTGAAATCAGAAACAAATGCAAGAGAAGCAAACTTCAAACAGAACTCGCCATTTCTCGCGCAAATACGCACTACACCCCAAAAATTCCAGAAACGGATACAAGAACAGTGCCAGATTACAGAAAGAGAAGTGAACACTGTACACCTGTTTTCTCTTCAAAGAACACACGCAACAAGCTTTCCTCCCGCAGGAAACCCAGATAAGCCAGTGCATGTTAACCAGCAACACTTACATAACAGGCACTGAACTTAATTTGTTTTTTGATTTTCCTTGCATTATTATTGATAGTTGTAGGGTACACTGTGATAATGCATTGGTCTCTGGTACAGGCACAGCATGGGGCGAATAATTTGGGCAGCAAAGGTGTGGCTACAACGACCGACTGGGGTGGACAGCGGGTGTGAAAGATCCAATCTGTGAACTCTGCAGCCACGAACAAATCACCGCTTCAAAATTTCGAGAAGAAGGGGGTGAAGGAAAGGAAAAAGAAAGAAGTTAGAAATAATAAGAATTCAAATTATGTACTTCTTGACTCTGTACACAGACTTTACCACGGTGTTCTTTACTTTCATAACGTCATATATTTTCACGGCACGGCTGAAGGGTACTTCGATTAAACTCCCGAAAGAAAACTACGGCAATCCCTGTGTCGAGTTTCGCGGAACTCACAAATGTTTACCAACATTATGTTCAGATCCTTACAACGAATATCAGTCAAACAGCACAATGAATGTGGATCTTAACGAAATTCACAAGCATCCATTAAGTATTTATGCCCATTTCTTTTGCCGAATTCTATCCAAATCGGATGAAGAATGTAGAAAGTGCGGAAAAACTTGATTTACGCCCTTCAGTAAAGCACGGCTTCCACTATATCGATTGTCACGTAACTCGGAACTACCCAACGACACCAAGTGGAGACATGCTACACCGAATTTTCGCTCAAATCGGTTAAGAAATATAAAATGTAAGGGTATAAAACTGTTTACTCCCCTAAGTATGACTGTGAACCGTACACGGACAAACAACACGGCACCACGTTCTTAATTTTACAGTTCCAGCTCACAACGGGAAAAACCATTAACAAAAACCATAAGCATTCAACTTCGAGGTTATGCAGCAGGAAACAACTCTTCCCATTTTCGGCACATCTGCTGCCCTTAAGAAAACGGAAATAATAATTTTTACAAAATTCTGAGTTTTAAATACATATACTATTAGTGCACGGAACTTCTGTACATGACGACAGTTGAAAAAAAGAGGTCCCTTTTTTGATCCACACTAGCTAGATATCTTCCTCATACGAATATTTTTGTATTAGTACACTTGATGATGGTCTCAGACCGAAACGTGTAGTGTACTTGAAACACATTGGATGAAATGTATAAAGTTCATGTGTTAGTCTGTCACATATAACGACTCATGCTTGCTCGACAACTTCTTGTAAAGAACTCATACATCGTATTCCATAAAAATGTGACAGACGATTTGGTTTTCAATACTAGGACACATACACACACACACAAACACAAACACACACAAACGCACACGCACACACAAACACAAACTCACACAAACACACACACACACACACTCACACACGACTGACGGACATAGGTTATGTGCCCTCCACACAAGGCGTTTTTTATTACGTCATAAACACCGCCTAAAAACGAAAACACAACAGCACGTACACGGACAGTAAACCACGACAAAATCTGTCATATTACGAGCAAATAATAAAAAAAATTGAGATCCTTCCTCTTCCGTGATGTTACGCAGTGTACGTTGGTAGTTGTTTAACCACATTTCGGAACAGACAGACAGGCCAAAACTGCTCAACCCTTCAAGATGGGAATGATAGGATGTCCCGAAACGTCGGTAAACGGCTACCAATATACGCTGCGTAACATCCCTTAAGATCGAAGGCCGCAACTACACCTCGACAGAAGACTGAAAGGTCGAAAACAATAAAGACTGCCTTAGAATTTGGCGACAGAATCATGGAAAACTAAAAAAACTAAAAAAAAAGTATTCCATTGCAAATTTGACATTCAGGTGACCGTGCATCGTGATATATTCTTATAATAAAAGCAACGAGATGCACCAATTTCTTAAATTTATTTTTGGAACAGAATTCTACATGTTTCGGATTGGTTTTCTGTCCATCATCTAGCACTGTACACACAACAATACATATACCTGTTGCTGTGTGTACAGTGCTAGACTCCTGATGATGGACAGAAAACCTGTCCGAAACAATCCTTCAATCTGCCTCACATATATTCATCAAACCACATACCATTTTAAACCACACAAACTCAGTGATTTATATTCAAATAAATTACTAAACTCCACCAATCTGCGGCTAGTTGTTATTATTATTATTATTTATCACCTGCATGCAGCGTATTTACAATTATATACCTGAAACAATCAATGCAGAAACATGGGTATACAGTTTTGCAGTTGTTCTGTAGCTATAATTTATGTTACGTGTAATGTTACGCGCCATGTTGAATGTTTTGTACTTTTATATCAGTACTTCCCACCGCACACGCGCAGTGCCCAATATGGCTGTTTTCTGTGGTCCCTTGATACCGTGCTTCTCCCGCATGCTACTCAGGTACTGTCTGACTAATCTTCAGATGGTTCCTGTTGCGCCTGTTATTCCTGGTATCACTTTTACTTTCAAATTCCACATTCACTGTTATTTTTATTGTAAGTTTTTGTATTTTTAAATCATTTCAGTTTCTTTCTTGACCACATTTCTCTATCCTGAATTTCAATGTTCATTAACAAGCACTTTTATTATTATTATTATTATTATCATTGTTGTTGTTGTTGTTGTTGTCATCTTTATCATCATCACCATAATTCCTTTCCCCGAAATTCCAAGCCCCAGTCTTGTTCTGGATACCGTCTACTCCAATTCACGATTTCCGATACATTCCCAGTCTTTCCAAGAATATACCGAGATATGTTAAAATGCACCACGACTAATTATTCCTACTACATAAGCTACTACATTCACCAGTCATCTACCGTTCGACCTAGCAAGTTTTGCAGCTGAAAAAGAATCGTTAAATAAACCAAGCCAAGCAATCACAATGAATAAACAGTTACTATATAAATGGGAACACGTATAGCTCTTTATTGAACATGGCGACAGGAAAGTTATTTTGGACCCTCCTAGCGTTTGCATGCAATAGTAGCTTGATATCAAGTTCCATATCATTGAAATACATTGGTCACAATTTTCAAACAAATCGTGTAGGAAATCAAGCAGAACACCTAACCTACTTCGTGTAAGTTTGGGTACATTTTAACACAAGAAATGTAGCTAATTTGCATACAATAGGCTCAGTATCGAAATTTCTTCGGCCATGACATCATGTTCACTATCGTCAACACCAGCTTCACAAAGAAGGTCTGTTGGTGCTGTTAGAGTCATGTGAATTACTTTCCAAGGATGTCATTTCAACTGCACGGCTGAGCGCACAGTACACATCTCCGAACATGCCAACTGAATGCAATGTGTAAGATTCCTAATGGTGGTATATGGCGAGCGTGGGAGCACGCTCACACACACACACACACAAACGGCATTACAACCCAAATAAATAGTCAGTCCTATGGTGAAGAATCTTTTGTCTCCTAGCTTGATCTCCATACCTCTCTCTAGCAATATCCATGGCGTCACATCTCAGAAACTACAATAATTTTTCTATATTCATGGTTGTTTAACGATGTTGTAGTTGTTCAGACTATGTAGTGCCCGGTTATACTATGATTACTGAATAATAAGTGGAAAGGATGTGGAAGGAAGCAGCCGTGGCCTAGTTTAGTATCTCTGCGCTTGTCTGAATGGACTAAATGAAATCATGATAAATCTAAGTTATATTTTCAGTGTCCCAGCCCACAATCGAACCGATTACCTCCTGGGTACAAATCAGTAATTTCATTTTAATACTGCGTATCGTGAAGGCATCAGACAAACAGAACTTAAATTTTGCCCGCTGTTTTGTAAGAGGGTGTTTGAAAATATGGTGCTGAGGAGGATATTTACACCTAAGAGGGATTAGGTAACAGGGGTGAAGAGGAAATTGCATGATGAGTAACTTCACGGATCTGTACTCCTCGCCGAACATTATTAGGGTGATCAAGTCAAGAAGAATGAGATGGGCGGGACACGTAGCATGTATGAGGAAGAAGAGAGGTTCACAGAATGTTTTGGTTGGGCAACCTGAGGGAAAGAGACCGCTTGGAAAACCAACAGGTAGATGGGAGGATATTAAATGCATCTTCAAGAAATAGATTAGAAGGCATGGATTGGATTGATCTAGCTCAGGATACGTATAACTGCCGGTAAGGAACCCTTGGTTTGCATAAAATGCGAGGAATTCTTTGAATGGCTGTGAAACTAGTAGCTAAGAATGACTCTGCTCCATGAATATATTTAGTTCTTTAGTGAATAACCTCTACACGAACAGAGTATGGTGGGGTATGCTAAAACGAAGGAAATTGGTTCGTTATAGCATACCCCACTGTACTATGACAACGTACTCTGAGCTAACTTGCGTCACATAACAAGGCTGTAGATTTACAACAAGCACTATTATCTGTACCACGTGATGAAGGTACAGCGGAGTAGAGAGTTCTTAACCCTGACGTTACATGAAGGTGAGTGGTTATTTATAGCAGCTGGGTGACTTGCTCACGGGTAAACAGTCCCCGGTACCAATTGGTAGCGAATCTGAGCGGGCCCGACAGCCCTTGTAACAACGGGAAGAAAAATCGTACCTCCCACCGAGAAAAACGTATCTGACATCTAAAAACGTTTACATTCCGTTTTCACTGTTACAAGTTTACAGCTTCCTAAAAATCACTTGACATTAACAACCACTAGAGCCGTTTGACAGTCTATTTGTCTTCTCAGCCAAAGACAAACTGCTTATTACATAGTGTCGGTGATAGATGAATGAATAAGGAGCACCGGTGGAATTATACTGACTGGAGAAAAGCGCAGAACTCTGTGAAAAACCTCTCCCAGTGCCACTCTCTCCACCACGAAATGCAGATAACCTGGCCTCGGATTGAACCCCGGTCTCCATGACACCAAGCCGGCGATTGACCGCCTGAACGATGGCTCGGTGCAGACGAGCTGTTATGATATCTGGGTGCTTCACCTGCATACATCTCATTACGATGGGGCGAAAGGTGACGGTAAAACAGCCCCTCTCCGATCCCAGTGGCCGCGCAGTCTAAGGCACAGGTCTGCGGCCGCTAGACTGTTGGGATTGCGGGTTCGAATCCCACCGATGCATGGATGTGTGTTTATTGTGAGTGTTGTGTGTTGTTAGGTAGAGGTCTCTGCGACGGGCCGATCGCTCGTCCAGAGGAGTCCTACCGAGTGCGTGCGGGTGTATCACTCAGTGTGATCAGGTGTAACAATAACGCTCTACACCTATAGTGAGTATGTAGACAGAGGTCGGACAAAAAAGAAAAGAAAACTGTCCCTGTCCTTGGTTAAGGACCGCACCACGAAGACGCGTGGGGGAGTGGAGGTACAGCTCCCTGGATTATTAACCTCGGCAATAGACGGCGGTGAAGGTCAGCTTTACCCGGGGGAAAGCCCCGCGGTACCTCTGGACAGGACGCTGGGTGGGTCTCAATGTCGGTCTGGATGCTGTCAAAAACAGAAGAATTTTTACTCCTGCGGGAAGTCAAACCGCGTACCCTAGTCACTATATTGAATGTGCTGCTAGGAAGGTGTCGGCGATATTTTACACTTCAAATGCAAAAGTAACCTAAAACAATTTTCCAATTTAGGGTCGCAATCCGAACCAGGGTCTAGAAACTCGTTTTCTTCTCTAGGGTAGAAGTGTGCCTGAAGGCCATGGGGTATGTTTAACGTAGCACCAGACAGCTAGAGGAACGACAGTAAGGTCCTTCCGAATGTGAACACGAGATGCAGCAGCGACATTAGAACGCGTCCCCGTCAAGAGGACCACTGGTGGCGCCATGGGTCATGACAGGCCGCGGGCCCCAGGAAGCAATGCAATGTTTGCAAGGCCATCTCATTCCCATGGCCAGACGCCAACCAACACATCGTAGAGTACAACTAGACATGCATACAGCGCACTGCATTACCGTCCCTGACGTGACTCTGATCTCCTAATGCTGGCATTATTTTTCGGTACGGGCGAGGCTACCCCAGTTTCAGCAACGAATGGTAATGATAGTGACAGTGTGTTAGTGCTGAGGCAAAGCCGCACTTGAAACCGATACTCAGTATCAGCGCTTCACGCTGTGGACACGTGGTGACACAGTTCAACACCACGTGACGCATATACAGTTTCAGGTTGACATCCTGTTGTATATCACGTAAACAAATGTAAGAAAATGACTACACACAAATGTTAATAGATTGAAATCCGTCTCAAAGGGAACCTGTGCAGAACGGAAACCCGTCTTCAGCGGAAAACTTTTACAGTCCCGAAGATCGAACCTTCAAGTATCTGTATTAAAGGGAACCTGCCAGTCGTGGAAGACATCCATCCCTTGCGATTCCTTTATAGGCAGGCTTCGCTGTATTATAACCTTCACAGTTTTGGCTACAACGAAACGATTTTACATATTTCCTCTCACTTCTTCTAGTATAAGATTTACGCTCTACGGAAATCCTGAGGCATACAAAAGTGTACATCTATATCCACATTTTGCAACGAAACGTACGTGCCACCTCACTTCAACATGCGTGCATTGAAGGAGTAACTCAATTTTAACTTCTACTATTAGTACTACATCCCTAATAAACATGTCAATAATTTTATCATATTTTAATACAAATTAATATTTTTGTCTGCTCACAAGTAACAGATATGAACGCAATATTCTATGCTTTGTAAAGTCATAAAACTTTACATAATAATTTGTTATTTATAAGCACTCTTCCCTTACTGGTTCCAATGCCGATGATCTTGCGATCTAAGGCGTAGTTGGTCTGTGGCAGCGCGGTTACTGGCACTGTGGGGTCGAATGCCGCTGAGTCATGAATGTTCCTTCGCCTCTTGTACGTGTTGTGTAGGTAGTGGCCTCTGTGACAAGCCGATCACCCGTTCAGAGGAGTTCTACCGGGTGTGTGTGTCTGAATGTGTGTACCATCACGTTCAGCACTGAACACATTCTACGTTCTGCCCACAAAGTATATTTATGTTTTGTACGGATATCAGAACAAACAGCGACTTTTGCCTTTTGCAATATTAATTGAATGGCTTGTTTCAACAGAAACGGAAAGTACGTACTGGCTCTTTATGTAAAACGGATTACGTTTCGTCCTGGAAGGGCTAATATGTCTGTGAATCTAAAAACGCTACTCTTACCCCCTACGGGGTTCAAGCCTAATGCAATTCGGTCTATAATTATCGTTTCAGTATAAACCTCTAACGAACTAAGCCTGGGCAATATCAATGCCTATTAATTTTATTTGAGAATTTGGCAGCATAACGCAGCCAATAATAGCCATACTTTTATCTTTACAGCTACCAATATTTACTGCTTACTATTTACATCTGACGTTTTACTTTTAACACTGTATATGTACATTTGATGTGTTGGTTTGAAACGCCTTTGTATTATGTCTCCCTGAGTATGGGGATTTATCGCCATAACATGAAAGGGAGTTCATGTGTATAGAAGATTTGCGATTTTTTGTAAACTTGGTGTACATAGATGAGTTGCATCCAACTGTCGAATAGGATATCATTAGTCTAACATAAATTTCGAACATATCACTGCAATAATTAAACTCAAACACTCAAGTACAATGACACCTTCGAATGTTATACTATGTCTGTTACATACTACAAAGCATAAACGTCATGAGCCTTATGTGTATTCCGCGAGCAGTGACTTTGTTCAAGAAATCTAAGAGTCGAACTAAGAGTCTTCCACATCTTTGAATTTTCTTGATCCACTCCGCTGGGTTCTTTGCACACGTAAGATATTACAATCTCATATCCTGTTTGCATTACAATTCAATATCTTTTTTCTAGTGTTCTGAAATACATTAAAGCCACTTATCCAAATGGCATAAAATATTTTAGTGAGTTATGTTCAATGTACTTAGACTTCACATACGACTCGAAAACGGCTATTTACTAGCCGAAACATGTGGTTACAGTACAATATAACTGTTACTGTATATGTCAATATCGTGGCTCAGTAAACAGAATTTCATTTTGTAATCAGCTGCGCATATCTGGAGAGCGACAAATGTCTCCTAGCATATAGACTACTTACACGGCAAGGGATGTTACGTGCGATTGCAAACAGCAACTTGATTCCACTTACCTGAAACATCAAAGAGAGTTCAGTTCAGTAAATGTTCGTACAGAATATACGCACAGATCAAAATGGATTTTCTCCTCATTGCATTTGGCAAGGCACTCGGCTGCTACGACCCTGTCGATTTCAGTGAACAACCGCTTGTTTTCTAGTAATGTCTACAGGAACTGCGGATGCTAATTATTCCCGAATTGAAGCCGCATGCAGTAGCGGACTTCATCTGTCGTTCCTTTATTATAAGCACTCATAAAAAGATAATTTTGTTTCTGTTGCGTTTTCTGAAATAACATTAATCTCGTAACATCTGAGGGTCTCTCAGCAATGGTAACAAACAGCAAAGTCCTTCTTATACAATCAACGGCAAATTTTACAAGTCCAACTCCTTGCATTTATGTACAATTAGCAATTATTCCATCGTGAACCTTACCAAATGTTACAGTAGCACCAAAGACCCGCCTCAACCTCTTCATTTAGCACATTTATGATGGGTAAGGCATTATTATTTTTTTTGTAGTACGCTTCTTTGGTGTAGGCTGAACGGTACGTTTTCTGTGAGTATATTACGTACACTTGTTCATTACACTTCATTACCCGCGGATAAATCATTCGAAAACGTGCTCATAAAATGCACGTCATTGACAACATTAAGCATGTAACACTAAAAGTTTCTCCTCAACAAAATCATATCACCAAGACAACGTATAGGGGTCGTGGATGTAAAGCTTCACCGCTCAGTGCAGGCGTGTCACTATAGTAGTCGAACGGTCGAGAGCACCTACTAACTAATTAACTAACTACAATAAAGAAAAACACCGTCTAAAACAATTAAGAATGTTTGTTTTATATATATATAAGAAGCTTTTGCCTACAATATGTTCCGGCCCCAATGGGCCTTCGTCAGGTAACAGGTCTATGCATATCAAAATACACTATGAATAATTACAGCATTATTTCAGCCGAAACATGTCGTAGGCAAAAGTTACTCATGTATATAAAAACATTCTTAGTTGTGATAGACGTATTCTATATTATTATTATTATGATTATTATTATCACCATCATCGTAACGGTAAGAATCAAGTTAAAATCAACTAAGCTAAGAGACCCTCAGCCAGTCACGAAATTTCCCACATTTTATGGAATCCGAAGGTTTATTACCCTTTTCATTACAGCCCGCCACTTGTTGCAATCGTGAGCCACATCAACCCAGTCCACGGTCTACCATCCTATTTAAGTTCCATTTCAATATTATCCTCCTAAGTACGCCTTGTCCCTCAACTGGTCTCCTTTCTTCACGCTTCCCCACCAAACACCAGAGCGCATTTCTCGTCTCCCCCCACACATGCCAGATAGTCCTACCCACACCTATCTCATTCTCCTTAATTTGATCATTTGGTGAGGGGTACAGATCACGCAGCTTCCCGCTACAGCAAACAGGACTTTAGATTTAAATTTACATAACTACGAGAGTTCACTCTTCAAATTATGGCGCACAAAGTGTAAGGCGAAACGTGGAATATAGCACCGAATGCTAGTTTAACCTCTCAACAGAAATAACATAAAGAGGTTTCATAAAAATGTACAAAGTTACACAGATAGACAGACAGTCGCCTTCGAGTTCTGCTACCAGATAGATTCTAGCCGGTGGATAACATTGCCCCTCATTTACAACGACCCTGAAACGCTTCCATCTATCTTCCAACTCTCAAGACCTCGTTCTCCAAATGGTACAATCGAGTCATTTCGAACAGCCTAGTAACCCATGTTTAAACAGCTTCCCCACCAAAATCGATACGCATTTCTTGTCTCGCACATCCGGGTTTCATGTCCGGTCCACAGGAATCTCCCACATTTTACAGCCTTAAAAGTGAAACGTCATCTGTACAGTTTATGGCAGAATTACTTTATTTTAAAAGAGTTTTAATCAGCGGTTGTGGTGAATATGTAGACAGCCTTATTGAACAATCTAGAATTCGAATTCCTAACAGTACCGCCCCTCGCTTCTATAAGACGGTCGCCAAAGGCACACATCATGATAGACCATCATCACGCATAAGAAGATGACCAATAATGCAGCAGTAACCAGAGTTCCAAAGTATTCTTTCGGCCCCGTTTTCTTCTTTCTTTCAGAGCTTTCGACTGGCCTTCACCACTTCATTCCGAACTGAAAGACTGATACATCTCATAACAGCCCACAATTTCTACCTTCTTAATATTTATTCTCTATCAATTCTTCATTAGTCCAACAATACTGACGTTTCGGACCATACGCAATAACAATGCGATACGTCAAGATATAACTGCTGTATACCGTAAGACACATGACCACGCAGTAGTTGATTATTTATGGCGAAGCTTTTCCTAACGGTGAGGACCTTGGCAAAATTCAGAGCAGCGTGTGTGAGAGGAGCACTCAGATATTTTTAGTGAGCTGGCAAGAGAAATGCTGTAACTCTGGCAACAGCGCCATCACGTGCCGCGAGTAACATAATTCCTGGGCTTCGGTCATTATTATTATATTGTATTAACATATTCTGATTATTTAACTACCACACTTTAAGAATTAACTTACTCGTTGGCACTGCTACTGCTACTGTTGATACTACTACTACTACTACTACTACTACTACTACTACTACTAATAATAATAATAATACTTCCAACATTACTACTACCACCACCACCACCGACACAATAAAAACTCAGTACAACTAATACATCGCACACAAGCTGGGCCTATGTACGTACGCTAGATACGCTACTGTTTAGGGCCTAACATTACAAGGGACCTAACAAAAAAATTAAATGCATTTGTAAATAAAAAAATCATAATAAAATAATTACAATATTCTAAAATTTATAATAATAATAATAATTTATTGTCATATTAAAACCAAAAAGTACATGTTTTAGAGTTTAAAGAAAACCTAATAAAAATAATTTCTACATTTTTTATTACAAGTTTGTTATTGTCGTTACTGTCTTTTTCGTCACAAGAAACAAAACTCCTTTGTATTATTATTATTATTATTATTATTTTAACAAGTAATAAAAATGTACTTACGTATGTATGTATGTATGATTGTAGGTATGTATGTATGTATGTATGTATGTCAGTGTGTGTGTGTGTGTGTGTGAGAGAGAGAGAGAGAGAGAGTGTGTGTGTGTGTATATATA
>Ga0123357_10008129_pt1 | contig 13076 bp, 12 predicted proteins | sample TergutEmb28metaG_FD_89873 | JGI IMG/M metagenome (GOLD analysis project Ga0123357, IMG submission 89873) | Embiratermes neotenicus P4 segment gut microbial communities from Petit-Saut dam, French Guiana - Emb289 P4 | ecosystem: Host-associated > Arthropoda: Insects > Digestive system > Gut ...
AAGGCCGGCACCTGGATGGAGGTTGCCTATCGCGAGCAGCCCACCTGGCCCTGGCACATGGATGCCAACGAGCTGGGCACGAGAGATTTCCGCTCGACCCGCCGGGATATCTGGCGCGCTTCGCTTCTGGACGCGGCAGGCAGCGGCATCACCGTTCTGTCCAACGGCACGCAGCATACGCGGGCGTTTCTCGACGGCGACCGGGTGGGCCTGCTGGTGGCCTGTTACAGCGGTCCGGCGTTTGACACCCTGTGGCTGCACGGGATGAACGATCTCGCCGGGATCACACCTCTGCCTGTAAAGGCAGGTACGGAGTTCAAAGACACCATTCACCTCTCCATTACCGGCGCTTCGGCGTAAGTGTCCGCGCCCCCATAGGGTTCCCAGGGAATCCATATGGGGGCAGTGTGACTCTCAGACTCTGCCGGTGGCGCGGTCTGCTCTATGTGCCGGAAGACGCACGCCAGCATGGAGCCTTCAGTGCGAGTCAATAGGCGCACGGAAGGCTCAGTGGCGGAATATGTATTTGAGAAAAATTTGGAGATGAATGGTTTGAAGGCTGTCAGTTGAGCGCCCATAGACTCAGAATCTATGGCGGGGACGACGAGGCTCGAACTTGCGACCTCTGCCGTGACAGAGCAGAGAGTAGCAAAATTTGGGTTAGCGTCCCAAATGTTCCTGTCTCAAAACACAGCGTAAACATTGAATAAATACCATTCGTGAAATTTCTAAGACTTTCTACTGCGCTATAATCGTTGCAGAAAAGTAGGAAAAAAGTAGGAAGGAAATCTGAGAACAATGGCACGTCAAGATGACAGTTTCAAGAAACCATCGTTGAGGGTACACCTGAAAGAGCGTAAAGCTCCGCACTGGTACTACGTTGATAAAGGTCTGTCTCTTGGTTACGCCAAAGGCGCTACGGGCGCATCGTGGATTGCACGGCTTTATACACCCAAAGGAAAGCATTGGCAAGTTCTGGGACTTGCCGATGATATACAGTCGGCAGATGGTGAGCACGTTCTGTCGTTCGCTCAAGCGATAAGCAAGGCCTCAAAGCTATTTGAGGATGAGGATGCTCGTGTCTCTGGTAGGAGTCGCAAGCCGTACACCGTGAGCGATGCCTGTGACACTTGGCTAAAAACGCAGACTGGTACGACCGGGAAGACTCATGTTGAAAATCATATTCGCCCTGCACTAGGGCATATCGTCGTTAACAAGCTCAGAAAAAGTACCGTTTACGATTGGCATCAGGAGTTAGGCAAGAAACCGCCGCTGTGGGCAACAAAGGGCGAATCGGGCACTTGGAAGGTCAAAAAGACGTTCGACATCAACGACCCGGAAACACGTCGCCAGAGACAGGACACGGCAAACCGCGTTCTCCGCACTCTGCAAGCCATCCTCAATCTTGCGTACAAGAATGAGCGAGTCAAAAGCAATACAGCATGGAGTACAGTCGAACCATTCAAGAAGACCGATAAAAAGCGTACTGATTTTCTAACGCCAGATGAAGCCAAGAGATTTATTGAGGTCTGTGATGATGATTTTCGCAATCTGGTTATCGGCGCTCTTGCAACAGGCAATAGATACTCTGAACTTGGCGCGATGAAAGTCAGCGCATACGACTCTTACCGTAGTTGTGTTGATGTATTCCAGTCCAAGAGTAAGAAGACGAAAACTGTCTATCTGTCCGATGACGAAATAGCATTCTTCGAGCAATTGACGAATGAACGTAAACCAGATGAATTCATGTTCCTGCGTTCGGATGGCGGTCAGTGGCTCAAAGATCACCAGCGCGAACGAATGAAGGATGCGCGAGTAGCTGCCAAGATCACGAAAGAAATAACGTTTCACAACTTGCGGCATACGTTTGGCAGTCTCTTGGCTATGAGCGGAACCCGGCGCGAATTGTTGCAAAGCCAACTTGGACATTCCAGTCCACGGATGACAGACCGATACACACATTTCGATCAAACATTCGAGCAAGAAACCATACGCAAGAATAAACCGTCATTCTTGGCGAAGCGCGGCAAGGTTGTTGAGATGGTCAAGACAGCATGACCTTCCCATTGCATCAGCGTGTGAGTTTGCAGGGTTCGCCGATACAGGATAGAACCCCGCAATGTTTATACCGTATAAAGGCGCTACCCATAACTATCAGGTTCACCGCTAAATGTATAAACAATACATCGGTATAAGTAATTTTTGAGTGAAGAAAATCAGCGTCTTGTGTCGATGGTGTATGGTTTTCTCATCCTCTCCTGATTCTCGCTTTTCCGGCTTACACCGTTTACATCCTTACACCTTACACCATGACTCTATCTATGTCTTTTATTTATATATTTTTGGGAGTTTCAGTGTAATGTAATTGGTGTAATCCCCGTAGAAATAGGTTATAACCTATTTTCATATTGAGGGTGTAAGGTGTAACGGTGTAATTGATGCAATCTGAGCAGGGTTATAACCTATTTTTCAGATTCGCTCACGATTCGTTTGAGTATGCGCTAATAGCTTTGTTTGTTGTGTGATTTATTGCGCAAAATCAATTATGTCGTCTATTGTCTACTTGCAATAAAATTCTTGTGGATAACTATACAAACTCAATAAGAATAGTATTGATGCACTCCGGGAGCAGGGAGTAAACCTGTATCTAGCCAGCCGATCTTTGTAGCTGGAAAAATCACCCAGGAGAACATGAATTATGACATTTGATAAAGTGTTTGGAGCGTTGAAGCAAGGCGAGAGTGTAAGGCGCAACAAATGGGACAAGGGAAGTTTCATGTTTATTCAGAATGGCATACTCATGTATTCAAGCCGGGGCCGCGAAGCGCATCCGGCATCCGGATTCTATGGACTTGATTGGATCAATATACTGGCGAACGACTGGAACGTCTCCCCTAAAGCCGCGTAGGACACACCGGAAGCATCCAGGCATGGGATGGAGTCACCCGGAACTCATCGGCGCGTTATAGGGCATCCTGGCTCGATTCTCACGACAAAAAATAGGCTACGGGGAGTTTCGGGAACCCGTAGCCTATTCAATTGGCCGAAAGGAGTAATCGGCCATTTACGCGCTGTTGTACAGCGCGTAAACCTACACTGCATACCAAACTGTAGGATTGCTGCCTTCATACCGTACCTGCTTATTCTTCAGTAGCAGTTCCAAGGCATGATTCATAATTTCAACTTTGAGTTTGTTCGCAAATTGTCTCTTGATTTCAGAAGCCTTCATTCCATTGGTCGCATTACGCAACCCGGCAAGGATTCTATCCGCAAGTGTGTTTCCGCTCGATTGTCCAAAGATGTAATCAGCGCTTTCGGCACAATAGCGCCATACTTCCATCGCTGCTTTCAGGTGCGGGATGCCTATCGCATCGCATCCGTTCAATACGGTATAGATCGCTGCTATGCGCCTGACCATTGCAGGGCCGCGACTTTTCGCCTTTGCAGACTTTCCTTCGCCAACTTTCTTGATATGTCGATAGACTCGCGTCCATTCCTTCGCAGCATCATCAGTCCATCCCATAGTGATAAGAGCTTGATTCTCGCCGACCTGCATTCGCAGACTCGCAATGTAGCTTTCGATTCGATATAAGAGTTCAGCAATGCGAAGGGCAAGATTCGATAATTCAATTTCACTCGGTTGGGTAGGATGCGGCAAATCTTTCGACTCTCTCACGCAAGCCCAGAGGAAACGGTTTATCATGCCGTTTGCTAAATCGGTGTTGCCCATCGAATCGAGCAACTCTTCTTTAGTGATATTTCCAATAATTGAAATGTGCGGCTTCGCACAAACGTTTTTATTATTACGTGCTATGAAACTAAGCCGCTTGCCGTCCCATGCGTCTCGAATCGTTGTTGAGAGTGTGTTTCCTTGCCGGTTACTCATACGGAGAACTTGAGCAAACTCGCTTTCGATGGCAAGCAAACGTTTATCTGATACGCCAGAGTCTATAACTTCCGGTTCTTTACCGGGTTTGTGTTCTTCGATTGGATCACGGATGAACTCAACCAAACCCTCACCAGTTGATAGGCCGCCAACAACATGAGGAACGATTCTAGGATCAGCGCGGTTTACCAATCGCTCAATTTCGCTGGTAGCGGTTCCTTTGCGTCCTGAACCCGTGTCACCCACCAGAACGCAAAACAGATTGCAGCAATGAACATCGGCGCTAATCTTCTGTTGAACGTTTCGGCCTAACAGTGTACCGATGCCTACCAGCGCCGCGATCAAGATGCCGCTTGGATCGCCTTCTGTATGGGGTTCGACCAGTCGCACAAACTCGCCTATGATGCCGTGGTATGCATCCGGGCCTATTGGTTCAGGCCAGTTTGCCGAATGTTCTACTGGTAACATCGCCGTCAATGCTTCGGTCACAGATGCGTCTGTTACAGATAGCGGAGCACGTGGTTCCTTCATTCCAGCACTCAAGCCGGATCGCAGCGTCGCCAGTGCCACCGTGTCGCCATCATCTTTCCGGTATTCGTTCTGCCCAGCGGCTTCCCATAGGGCAGTTGCAACCACCGTGCCGTCTATCCATCCGGCTCCTACCATCTCGCCCAGGCGCTTCGCGGCTCCGTTCAACGCATCGTTTCGATGATCGCCTTTTTTCAGGCTTTCCAGCTTTGCCACTTCATCGGACAGCGCCGCTTGAGCATACTGGCGTTCGCGCTCTGTGGCATTCTGAGAAACCGGCGCAACAGTGGGCAGGGTAGGAGTCTCTGGCGTGCCCTTGCGCTTCAGGAAAGCCGCCAGAGCATCCGGCAGAGGCGCTATTGAATCGAGCGAACCCTGAACGATGCGATAGGCGCGTCCATCCGGCAAGGTTGCTCCTGGCGCTATACAGTAGCCACCAGCGCCGCGCACGTCTACGCCAGCCGGGAGCAGCGCGGCAGAGTTACCGAACGCTTCAGCCGTGCGATAGTACACGTGTCTGCCGTCGGATGGCGTTTCAGCGGTGAGTGTTCCCGAAGGATCAACGCCGATAGAAGCGCAAAGCTCTGCGAACGCGGCAACGCCATCCTTCCCATTCTTGCGGTCAAGATCGAATATCACCAGACCGTTTGCACCTGCTGGCAACGCTGGAACGGAATCGGGAAACGCGCTGAATAGTGTCAGGCTTAGGCTTGCGCGTGTCTGCCACGACGTAACACACGGCGTCTTGTCAGAGTTTGCAGGGAAGATGCGGAAGCCTGAACTAACCAGCGCTTCCGCCGCTTTGTGATTCGCTTCCTGAATCGTCATCAGTTCACCATGTTGTCTGGCTGTTGTGTCGCCAAATATGCAGCAATGCTCCGTTGTTGTTCCTCTTGGAAGTTCAAATCCTTGAGCGTTTTTTCCCACTTGCGGGATCGCTTATGCTCCTGTTCCTGCTGCTTGCATGTCATCTTCTGCCATCTGCGTCCACGCTCATCGCTCATATAGGCGGAAAACTCTCGGATACTAACCCCGCCGTTGTACCGAGCCAAACAGAACGCTTCACCGGTACGAAGATCAGTGCTGTCCGATTGGAGAACGGCTTCATTCCAGCACGGGGTTCCACGCCAAAAGGCGAACCGCACATGATGACCCGGCGCAAATTGTTGCACCATTACATAGAGAGTTGGTCGATTCTCGTCTACAGTCACGTCAAACTCCAGTTCATAGGCGCGGCGAATGTAGCTGAAACGTCCAAGGTGAAGCCTGAAGAATTCACAATCTGCCGCGAACACGTCGCTGCGGTGATTCTGCGGGTCGCTGTAGGCAACAGGCAGATTCGTGTTTTGCGTCGGAGCCATCTCTGCAACGATGTCGTCATCAACGGTTCCAGGGACAACAAAGTTTTGCGTGTTGATCGATTTGAAATTGTTCGGTCGCATGAATACCTGCTTTCTGTGGAAGTTCGTTTACTGGAGGTATCTGAAGATCACCCCTCAAAAAGTTTTATAACATTTGTAAAACATTTTCAACTTGTGTTATAAAAATATAGAGGTCACAAGATGACAACAAAAATCAGATATTCGGCACGGCAGGACGAGAAAAGGAAGGTCTGGGCAATATCCATCAGTCCAAAGGTCAAGTACCTTGCGGAGCTTGCTGCTAGAGCATCAGGAAAGACACTCTCCGGTTATATTGGGGATGTGCTTCAGGCCAGTTTTAAGACGCTCAAGATCGAATTAGACGGGCCAGAGGACTATGCCGGCAAGATTGTACGCGGTCGAACGCTTGAGCGGCTCGCCGATGAACTGTACAAGGATACGGAGCACGGTCGCTTTCTTGCCCTTGCCACAATTGCGCCGTGGCTATTGTCTGGCGGTGAAATGAAGCTGGACAATATCCTGCGTCACTCCGCATACTTCGCACCGTGCGGGATTCTGCATTCAGGCCGGATAGAGCAACATTGGACGACACTCGCGGCGATCCGTGACGGTGAAGCTGAAATTGATATTCTGCCCAAGGCTCAACGACCGGCGGCGTCTCTGTCGTTCGGACTCCTGAACGAGCAGGAGCGCGTTGCACTGTACAAATCAGACCCGGCTCGATTCAAGCGTGAGCGCGAGGCATACGAAAAGGCGCTGAAGTCTTTCAAGTCTTCTACTGACAAGGATGGTGAATAATGGAGTTTACACAAGAGAATTTCGATTCGCTTCAAAATCAAAATGCTTCGCTTCAAGCAGAGAATGAAACTCTGCGTCGCACAAACGCCGCGCTGGTGGAACGCAAAAATCACCATAAGCAACGCGCCGTTGACGCTGAGGCCAAACACAAGACAGCATCCGATGCGCTCTATCAATTGCAGATCAGCGCTCCGTTGCGTGGCATGGCTGAACGCTTGAGCACGGTTCCTGAGTTGTGGCTTGAGCAATTCGCCAAGGCCTACCGCGTGGAATCGCATGATGGGAAGCTCGTTATTGTCAATGCTCCGGATGGCAAAGAAAGCGGCTTCGACTTTACTGAAGATGCAATCAAGACAGCACTGCTAGATTCAAAACATCCTATGTCGAAAACGTTCTGCGCTATCACAATTGTGAGTCGCGCCTCTGGTGGAAGCGGTTCGCCTATAGTGCCATCAACTCATAAACCAGCATCTGCGAAGCGACCCAGATCAACCGGCGGCTGGTGATACCGTTTCACAATCAAATACAAAGTTCTGGCCGGGAGTGGGCTGGTTTGCCCAATTTGCTCCCGGCCTTTGCGCACACGCTCGTAAATGCGCAAACTGTTTAGGCTTTCACAAGCAAGAATGCAATCGGGCATTGCTTGCGCTCTGGCGATACTCGTTTCCAGTTGACGGGATTCGAGAGATCAGCCAATACAGGCGATGGTAACGAAACCGATGCACTATTGAAACTCCAGCCATACGGCGCAACGATTGAGTCTCTTCGAGAAACTAAAATCTCTGAGCCAGCGCCGTTTCCGGCTAACGGATACCGATAGGTTTCAAGTGGAACATTGCGCGATGTTGGCCCTTCCACAAATGCAACGCTACCCTGCCCAAACAACACGACAAGATGATTGCCGTTGTTCAATGCGAGTCCATCGTCCTGAAAAACTGCTTTCCCCGCATATGTTGGAAACATCAGATCATTTTCGGAATCACGGATAAACTCTATTTCGTTGTTCTTCACACAGTCGCGGTAAACGGCACTCGACATTCCGATTGCGCCAATGTCTGAACTGCGATCACCCATTGTGAAAGCAGCATCGACTACGGCATTGCGCTGAATTGTGCCGCTGGTGTAGGACGTTCCATTGATTACAACAGGTGAGCCTGACGATGCGGCTGTCAGATCAACAGTCATATCGCCGTCGCTGTTCGCAACGTTACTCAACATGATTCCGTACAACGATGCAATCAAACGCCGGTTGTAGACGTTTTTCCAGTACGCAGCTACACGTTCCGCAACGCGCTGCATTGGATCGCTACCGGCGAGTGTCCCGGCGAGACTTGCAGCTCCCCAGGAGTTGTTGAGGTAAGAAATACGACTCACAAAATCAACAGCCTTGATTGCGTTCGGCGTCGCCTGCACGCTTGGGTCATCCGATGATACGTTCGGATCAACATCAACATTCTCAGGACTGACAACATCAAGCCATGCAGGAATGTTTACGATATTCCCGCCTGTACTCAATTGGTTTTGTAAAACAGGGTTCGACTCGATCACCCCATTGTCTAGCAGGGCAGTTGAGATTTTCGTGTTTTGTGCCATGAACGTTTCAAATTGCTCAGGGACGATAACGTCCTGAAGGCGCGTGACAGCCATATAAGTACACTCCAGTTTTGAATTTGGGGATTGCGGCTGTCTGCGGGGAAGCCTACAGCTTTGCGCGATTGCGCGAGTGTTGCCCCGAAGCGGCTCCAGGCTGGTGTTGCCGAACCGCTCTAGTTGTTACAAGCTACTGCCAGATTCGGGAAGTGTCAAGCGGATTTTGTACTAAGTTATTAAAGTGTGTAGCTGCTTGCGTTCACGTCAGAAAGAATTGTCGCGGCTTTTCCATAGCCTGAAACCGAACGGAGCCAATCTGCCATCGGTACAGATACCCACTCAGCACATTCGTTGATTTCAATCAACGAGATTACGGGCTGACCACTATACCCTGTATACATTACGTTTCTACTGCTCAAAATTGGTTCATGGTGAGCAATACGATTCCGCAAACGTCTAATTGTTTCCAATCGCCAATGAATGATGCCACGGCGCACTCTGGCATTCGGAAAAGCCTTGTGCAAACTCGCACGCCAAAGTCTGTCGTATCTCTTTGCTGTTAGATTCGACCAGAACCCAAACGACAACTCTGCAATTACTTTTCCAATCGGTGCATGAATTCCAGCGGTTTTCCTTGCTTCCCATATCATATCCAGCATTGGTGCGTTGAACGTCAATGCTGGAATAGCTTTTCCTGAAACTGTAAATCCATCTTGGAACCAGTCTTCAACGCCAAGATCACAACTCAAAGTTTGGTGCAGGCTATTGCGCACGGCAACCTCAAGCCCATGAAGAAAACCAAACATCGATTCAGATAAAGCAAGATTTTTCTCGTAAAGGTCTAAAGCTCGCTCTATGTCATTGCCTGCTGCATTCAGATACCGTGTCAAACGTTGCCTTGATATTGTGCGGCCAATATCGGCTAAAAACTTTGGTGAGTGTGGCAACTTGCATTTCCCTCAACTTCGCTGTATATTCATTATGAACGCTGCCGGAACCATCTCTGCGAAAGCAAATGGCCGGGGCATTGAAATCAAAGGGGAAAGGCTCAATGCTTTTCCCCTTTTTCATTTTCCCTTATCTGAGACAAGCATACAATCGCATGATTCACATAAAAAGGGTTATAACTCATTTCTGGAAAGTTGACCCGGATATACAGAGACGGCTCCCGGCGCGATTTTCAGGCCGAATCTGGGGTATGGGGGGGGGCTAGCGCTGGCATCCAGTCGCAACGTCAAGCGCCGGAAGATCAAGCGGCATCCTGCGGCATGATCGAAGCGCCGAGATTGCCGCATCTGGCGATCTTCTCATTTGAGATAGTTGAAGGCGAAGATAGGGCGAAACCGTGCCCTAAAAAGTAGGAAATTTGTAGGAAATGAGGTATTTGAGGGTTGCCATTCTTAGCATCTCCAGATTCTAAATCGTTTAGAATCTGGTTGATAAGTATGGCGGGGACGACGAGGCTCGAACTCGCGACCTCTGCCGTGACAGGGCAGCGCTCTAACCGACTGAGCTACGTCCCCACGCCTGCAACAGAACTTAGTCTATCAGAAATTGATGGCCTTGGCGCTAACCTATCGCAATCCGTTCGGACTCGGTCAACCACAGCGAGCGCTGCCGGGGACGCTGCCGATGCAGAACGCGCGGAACGCCTTCCATCCATCGGCGTCGCAGCGTGTCTTCGGGTGGAATCAGCGCAGCAGCACGGGCATCAAACGCACGCAGAGATTCATGGGAATCGAAGGCGAAGTTGTGGAGTTGCCAGCCCGCCTCCTGCATAGTGGCCTCAAGCAGAGATCGGCTTGATTGAAATCCTGAAGTGGAGCCTTCTCCGAAATCGACAAGAATAGCGCCATGAGAGCGGAAGAAATCGGTGGCTTTGGGTACGCTTGCGTTCTCGTCCGGTGGAAGGAAACTTGTAAAGAGCTGCGGAACCAGACCGCGCTCCAGAATCTCGTCGAGCGAACCAATCACGTCGTTGTGAAGACCGACGACAATTGAGGTGTGTTTGCGGACCTCGTTCTTCATGACTCGCAGAGCCTCATCGAGAGTGGTGACCACGAAGTCGCAGACTCCGGTGCGAATAGCCTGCTGCATGCGAGACGGATCGTCGTCTATCACCAGCGAAACGGCTCCGGCGATGCTCGACGCAAAGGGCAGCGCCGCGTCGAGTCCAAGCGAGAGGACGATGGCTCCACGCCAATCCTCGCGCAGCCGGTGAAGGACGGTGAAGCCGCACAGAATCTGCGATTGAAGGTTACCGGACAGGACTGTCTCTCTTGAGCCGCACACAAAGAGAATCGTATCGCAGAGCGAAGTGCAGCAGTAGCAAAAACTACATTCCCGGATGGCTCGCCTCATCGGCGTGGAGCACCAGATGCTCGTAGACGGAGCGAGGTATATTCGTTTGCCAGTGTCCTGTGGCGCGCGCATAGAGGACGGCTCCGAAAAAGATGCAGACGAGTGCAGTTGCTAGCGTCAGCGGCGTGACCGTGCGGCGAAGCCAGCGTTCTGAACCAGCTCTGCGAGGCGGCAGGGCCAGTTGCAAGGCATTCTGCGCCGGGCACGATGCCACGCAGATCATGCAGGCGTTGCACTCTGCGGAGCGAACCTGCGTGAGGCGGTCGACCGGCAGAAGGGAAGGGCAGTCCCTTGCGCATTTGGCGCAGTCGATACAGGCTTCTTTGTCACGGCGGATTTTAATCGGGCTTAGCAACGAGGCAATCCCCATCAGCGCGCCGTAAGGACAAAGATACCGGCACCAGACATTCTGAATCACCAGCGAGAGCGCCGCCAGCAGCACGACAACAATGGCCGCTGTCGCGCTCATGTGGCGGAAGAAGTTCAGCATCTTCACGTCCACGATCATGCCGTAGGGAGAGCGCATGAAGTCCAGAAGACTCTCGACAGACATCATGCCGATCACAAAAATAAAGAAGCCAAGCAACAGATACTTCAGCCCGCGCAGAGGCACGTCGATCCACCTGGGCAGGCGCAGAGTTCGCTTGAACACTCTGCGGCCCATCCTCCATAGAAACTCTGAAAAGGTTCCGATGGGACACAGCCATGAACAGAAGGCCTTCTTCAGCAGCAGGCTCATCAGTAGAAATGCGAGGAAGAGAAACATCGCCGCTGGATGCAGCGCGGGCACATGCCCGGTGAGGAGGAGGTACTTGGCGTTCATCATGCCGGCGATGGGCAGCCAGCCTTCGGCTCCGGCGGGGCGAGACACGTTCATGCCTGCCGCGCCGCCGCTTTCGATGTTGCGCACCCATAGATAGAACTGCGCGCCGATCCAAAGGTTCAGTGCAGCAAACAGACCCTGCACGGCGTGCCGAATCTGCTGTGAACGATCCAGTCCGGCACGGCGAACGAGTGTCGGCTTCTCTTTGCGCGAAGCTGTTCCGTTGGCAATATGCGAGTCCATCTTTGTGTTTGACTTCTGAATTCATGGTACGGAATCGACGCTCGCGGCGTCAGTAACTCTGGTCACTGACACTATTACCTTGTCATTCCTCGCTACGCTCGGAATGACAAGAAGAGAGGCGTACGCCAGTATTTTGAGGCCTTTGCGCGGTCCGGAAAATGGCCGGAGATGACGATGGCCGAATTAAGCTATACTTCGCGTCAACGTGTTGGGCCTCGCAGTTGCTACATCGAGTGGGCCAGGGGCTAAGGGCCAGCTTTCCGAAAAAAGATGTGCAGAGGAGGTCCACCATGAAGCGCCTTCTTGTGCTGTTTCCTCTGTTTGCCCTGTTCGCTCTCACTGCAGCAGCGGAGCAACTGATTCCAGCCGGTTCGGTCGTGCAGTGCCTGGTGGCCGAGCCTCACCTGTCTTCTAAGACTGTGCATCTCGGCGACCCGGTTCTCTGCCAGGTCAGCTACTCCGAGATGTATGGCCGCTCGGTGTTTCCCTATGGAAGCTACCTGATTGGCCGCTTCGAGGACTACAAGGATCCGGGCCACCTCTTCGGCAAGGGATGGATGGAGCTGAAGTTTGACCGCATGCTCGTCGGCAACGATACGATCATTCCGGTGCAGACTCGCGTCATCGCCACCACATCGAAGAACCGCGTGGATCGAGACGGAAGGATTCACGGACGCGGGCATCCGGTGCGCGACACTATCGAGTGGATGATTCCGGTGTTGTGGCCGATTGACCTGATTAATCTTCCGCGGCGCGGTCCGTATCCTGAGCTGAAGCCCGAGTCGCGCCTGACGGTTCTGGTGCTCGACGACTTTGGCATCCCCACCAGAGACGAGCTGCAGCACCGTCAGCAGGTGATCTCCAGATACAACGATGATCCTGCTCCGCAGCGGCAGCCGCTGCCGGCGCCGACTCAACCAGAAGCGGCTCCGCAGGCTTACCCGCAGAGCGCTCCGGTCATTATCATTCAGACGCCTGCGCCGCCGCCCGGATATATACAACCGCCAGCGGTGGTTTACCGTTATCCGCCGCCGCCACCGCCGCCCATGTACAGCTCTCCGCCGGTGGTCTATGGGGGATATTTCCGGCCATATCCCTACTGACGCAAAGCACATAATTTGGGTGCCCCACTCATGACGGTTTCATCGTCATGGGTGGGGGAGATGTCTGTGAAGAGAAGACCCCACCCATGACACGATAAAACCGCGTCATGAGTGGGGCACCCAATGTTTCCTGGGACTGAGTTTCTTTACTCGCCGTAATAATCCAGGCCGAGATGGGTGATGAGGTCCTCGCCCATGATGTGGCGGAGCGTGTTCTTCATCTTCATGCTCTGGATGAAGACGTCATGTTCCGGATTGAGGCCAGGGTTGGAGTCGGGCGACTTGAAGAAGAAGCTCAACCACTCCTGGATGCCGAGTCCGCTCAGAGACGGCGTGCGCTTCGCCAAGTCCTGGAACAGGAT
>Ga0123357_10008130_pt1 | contig 13075 bp, 8 predicted proteins | sample TergutEmb28metaG_FD_89873 | JGI IMG/M metagenome (GOLD analysis project Ga0123357, IMG submission 89873) | Embiratermes neotenicus P4 segment gut microbial communities from Petit-Saut dam, French Guiana - Emb289 P4 | ecosystem: Host-associated > Arthropoda: Insects > Digestive system > Gut ...
AAAAAAAAAAAAAAAAAAAAAAAAAAAAAAAAAAAAAAAAAAAAAAAAAGCTTCACGTCTGTCAAATCCTGTATAAAATCTGTGACAAGAACAACAGAACTGTCTACTGACTGTGCATTAGCATTACTGAGATAATATCTGAAACGATTACAAAAATAATCTACCCAGTACAAACCACAATATATACAATGAATTTTGATTTGAGGGTCTTAAACAAACATATTTACAGCTTGAAGTTTAATACTAAACAGTACCTTCTCCAAACATGGGCTTAATAGGAAGAAATGTAACCACTCCCAATTTCAACTGTACACTTAAATTAACTCCAATTCACAATAGAGCCATATGCAGGAGCAGGGGTACAATATATATATATATGATGGTGCAAAAACTATACATACAAAGTATAGATATAAAAAAACATATAAACACAACTACAATTAAACAATGACAAAACATACTGTTTTTGTATAAAAATGCATTATGCTCTATGTATTTTAAAAATGAGGTATTCATATGAGAAACTCCATTATAAAAATGGGAACTGAATGATTAAAATATTTTTCTTACACAAGAAGAAAAATTTAGATCAAAATTAAGAAATGAACAACAACAACAACAACAACAATAATAATAATAATAATAATAAAATGCCTGCTTACAGTTGTATCAAGAGGAAATGTGGAGGCTAGGGGGTTGTTACTTTCTTTTAACAGATATGAAAACTACCAAGTTGTAGCTGGCAGCCAAAACCTGAGAACACGGACTTGCCACTTTCTAACTAGAGGAACCCCTCAGGGAAGAGAAAGGAGATATCAAAAGATGGATGACTTGCTTCTGTTGCTCTGTTCATCAGTCTGCCAATGCCTACTACCTGCATGACATATGACTGTCACCAAATTCAGAAAAGCCCAGAAAACAAGATATCCCTAATAATTCTAAAGTGGATACCAATACACATAAAACGTTTAAACTTCAATATTCAAATAAGGACCCCACTGAACGCATTCTTTCTAACATTGCATTTCTGATGGTTTTTGGTTCCCAAATAATCTTAATTACATTTTTATACAAAGAAGCTTAACATTATGGAAGTTATGAAAATTAATGTGACTTTCGAAGCACTGAATGCTGATAAGAATCACATTACCATAAAGTATTAAAATGCGAGAAACAACTGCCACTTTAATCCAAATTTGCAGACGATAATTTACAGAAGAAAATAGGATATTTTTCTTTCCATGGATTTGCAGTACAATTTTCAAAGAATATCCATATGCATTTTTTAAACATTCATTTCGGTACCCGCGCTGCTGCATTCCATCTTAGTATTCAAGAAATCATTAATTTTTGTATCAAGAGTTCTCAGATAACAGACTAGATTTAATTACACACGAATTACAGCGTTTGTGTAAAGGTGAAGCTATCCCTACAGAGGCCTGGACAGGCACTTAGGGTTCCAGGAGATTGAGGCTCCCAGGGTTTCTGGACAAGGTGGCAAGGTTGTCAGCCCTACATACCAGCCGCCTTTACCCCCCAGGAATATTCCTGGTACTCACTTCTACTAGAGGCTGAATCAATCCCAGGGCCATAGTGCAGCCAGAAGGAGTATATGAATAAAAAATCCCAATGACCCCCATTGGGAATCAAACCCGCAACCTTCCAGAATGTAGCGTGGTGCCTCAACCAACTGTTCCACTGTGCACCATGCAAGTGTTTGTGTGGTGAATAAAAAAGACTTTAAAACAGATCTGGAAAACAACATACAATTTTCACAGAGGTGAGACAGGATACCAGCTCTTAAGCAAAACGCTAGTAAATACTCAGATTTACCTTACACATGTGTCCATCACACAGTCCAAGTCCATGCAGAAGAAATCTAATTTAAGTTACTAGGGCAAACAACATCAGAGCCTCTCATATTTCTATGGGCTTTACTGGCTAGTTGTAGCAAGCAGATATCCTGGCCGAGCGAGCAATGGGTAATTAGCCTACATCTACAACAAGCAGAAACCTGACTTTCATCTTGGTAACTTATCATCATCATCACCACTCACACATAATCACACACTCACAGATCACCAAAAGAAATCCTTTATAATAAGAAGTAATTTGTACGTCATATAAAAGGCACCGAGGACCCAAAACTGTTTTGAGAAATATTTTAATTTTTGATCTCACTTTTACTTATTTTCTATAAATACTTTTTAAATTGTATTCTGTCATTCCTATCGTTAACTGACTGACAGCGAACTGTAACACACAAAGACAGCGTCGTCTTTGTGTGTGGCTTCAACCAAACAAAGCAATCCTGTCAGCAGTTAATCAGTATTTCAGACTACAATAAGCACAGCATTACAGATTTCTCTAATTACCATACAAATCAAAACTAGGTGTAATTATAGCATCAGAAATATTGTTGGAGCACACTGCCAAATTTCAGGAATTGAGGCACTTCACACAGAAACGCCACTCCGCTATTCCAACAGTAAGCTTATCATGTGACTGAATACTATATACATTTGGGGGAGTGGAGGGGAAGGATTGGTGTAACTGTGGATGCAATGAGTTACCCTTGCAATACAATGATGCAAGGCACTTCCGGCAGATCAAAACTCCGCTAGAAATTTACCAAATTTCAATTAGGTATCTTTATATCCCGGCTGCCTATTATAAAAAATTTTAAAAAAAGAGTTTGAGTTCCATGGAAAATGCACACTACATACACAATATGAATGCAACATACATGCTAAGTTGAATGACCTCCTACATGTCATACGTAAACAGGGAGCAGTTCTACTGTACATTATGTGACAATGCTTAGGAACACACAAACCATACAGTAGTACAAACAAGGAGACGAGGCCTAACTGGGCTGACAACGGCGAGCAAAGACAGAAAGGTTAGAGAACAAGACACAGAGAGAGACAGTAAATGTGTGGAAAGGACAAAACCATTCTGTATTATTTTACACATACTCTTCTTTGTCAGGTACCAGCATTATACTCTTGAAGGGTGACATCACTTGCTGTAACAAGATCACACCCTCCACAGCTATGTTTAATATATAATATACGTATCCAGCTACTGCACTGAATGGCAAAGGAGATACCACAGTACAGGAGGTAAATTGCAGCACACCTTATGGTTATTGTGTAAAATGTCTATACACACACACACACACACACACACACACACACACACACACACATTCTCAACTGACAAGATTTCTAACCCAGTCCCATGCTACCTGCACGGCCAATGAACATCCTGAAAAGTGCATATAACAGATAACACACATAAAGAAAATGAACAAACATTCTGCTCCTTAAAAAGCTCTCCATATTAATTTGAGGGGCAAATGAATGAACATTTACACACCACAATTCTGGTGGCCATAACCTGTCACCAGCCCATTTGACTCCACAACATTCACATGGAAATATTGTTATGCCAGAACTGCTAGGTGTAGAGTACCACTGCCACGTGCACAAGACACTGATGCCAACACACATTTTTAAACAGCTGCATGAACACATTCAGTTTTAAGACAGAATTACCCTTTACCAATCGTGTCTCAAGGCACTGGCACCAGTTGTGTCAGGAAGACCTTCACTAACAACTACACAAATTTACTGCCTGCTACACTTAATGATCTTTACATTCTTTCAGATCTCGCCTAGCAGCTCATACAAGCGAACAATGCCTGGCAGGACCTTTGTGTTTTACCATACCAGAGTTTCTTTTCTTTTATACCTTCAAACGAACTGAACAGATACAGTAGGAGTGAAGGTGAAAATAAGATGGGGTTGAAAAGGTAAATGAAACTATGCAGGGTGTGGCATGCACAGGGGTGAAGATAATGCATAGTTTTAGGGGAGAAACCTGGTGGAAAGGGTCAACTTGGAAGACAAGGCATAGAAGGGAGGATAGGGCTAAAATGGATCTCAAAGAAATGGGATGGGAGGGCATGGAATGGATTACTGTGGCTGGTGCAAGTGGCAGATTGCGGTGTACTCGGTACTGAACATTCAGGTTCTGTAAAATGTGGGCAATTTCTTGACTAGCAGAGTGGCTATTAGCATCGCAGAAAGTATTCTGCTTCATGTAGTTTAGACAGTTAGGTAAAAAAAACTCAAACTCAGCTATTTATTCTTTCATGTACTGGCAAGGTGGGAGCTTAACAATGCACATCAACTCTATCACATGGTAGTGAATCAAAAATACAAGAGTGAAATAAAATGCCAATTTAAAATACAGATGTCAATTGGGCGAGTGACAGCAGGCCATCCATAAACACTCAATTTTGACAACACCAACACTACTACTCTTCCCCATACAGAACTAAGATAGTTTACATAAAGGTGCCCTTGCTGGCGCACACAGGCCGTAAGAGAACGAAACATCTGCACAGGGCTCCCACTCATGAGCAATATACACTGTTTTAAACATTAGAAGTAATAGGAACTGTACATAGTGACTGGAGAGTGATCTGTGGCAAATGCAACAGGCTGTATAAGAAATACTTGGAAAATTGTCAAATTTGGGAGAAAATAAATATAAATTTAAAATTGCCCCTTCAGGTCCACCACAAAAACATAAATATATAAATAAACACATCAATTGTCTTCAGTTGTAAATATCATCACAACTGAACACATTAGAAGTTTCTTATAAAACTGCCTTTATTAATCATCAGGCTGTCAAACATCTGTAGGTGAGTGGGGACCCTGATGGTGAACACATTACATAAATGTACACCTTCATACTCCTCAAAGTCAACTGTTACCATCACAGATGCCACCTATTCTCTTACGGATACACACAACAGACCTCGTATAATTACTGGTGGTGACAGCAGGCAGGTGTGCATACAGGTGTATCATCATGGCTGGGACAGACAGGTGTAAAAAGGTCCTTTGTGGCACTTGTAGCTTGAGATCTGACAACCCGATGTGCTGCCACGCTACCCATTACCAATTCCCTCAGGCTGTTATCAAGTTGGGACTACAGGCAGTTCTGAGTTTCCACAGCAGTATATCTTAGGAGTCATTATTCCGGGATGTTACACTGCATCCGTGGGTACTGGTTCCCTACATTCCGAATGACGGCAGTTCCTTCGAAGCATCAGGAACCACTTAGCCCGTGATGCAGTGTAAAATCCCAGAAGACTCAAATCCTCAACAATGTTTCATTTCAACAGTGACCAAAGACTCACTGAATGTTGTGCTGCTCTTCATTAGCATTGTGTTCTTGCACAGTTTAATTAACCCTTTCCCCGTTCCATTTAAATCGCTAGTGCCTGGGCAGAAGAGCCGAGTTTTTTCACGGGACATTTAAATTTACGTACTATACCAGAAACGCATTAGAGCGTTTAGAGGGGGAGGGGACTTTTAAATCCCGAGCGCTTTGGAGCGTTAGGGAGGGGAAAGGGTTAAGTGTCATTTCATTCCTGTCAGCAAAGTGCTACAGTCCATATTGTTGTGCCCTACGTTGCAAATTTCACAGAAAAAATTTTGTATGATGAACATCTGCCTTTAGTGTCAATAAGAAAGCAATCAGTAAGACATAAAGCTAAACATGAAGAGGGCCATCAGTAATAAGTCTCTCCACGCAGTGTTGCACCAGCCCACTTCTCACTGACATTGCGCGAATTCCTCACAGTACCACTGCCAAACTGATGGGCTGCTGGCAGTTCCACTTAGTAGCATTATGAAACAAGTGGACTGTTCGGAATTTGTATGTATGAGTTAGTTCATCTACAGTTCCCACTATCAAAGAGACCCATCCTGGTAACAGCCTTTCAGGGCTTATAAAAGCCACAATAACTACATTCTGGTATGACCAATCAGCGAGTTGCAAGCCTCAATGGACACCTTCAGCACCACCATAACACCACTACTGCTGTAGATGTTACGAAGGACCTAGTCACACAACCTGCCAACCACAACTGTGGTCACCAAAACCACCCAGTGGGTTTGGAAATAAATAAATATTGTTGCAGCGACTTCTTGAACACACTGTGGGTATGTGGACTCTGATGATGGTACAAACGGTCCTGGCAGCTGCGGTTATGGCTCTAGTGACAATGATGTAGCAGCAGCAGCAGCGGTGGTGGTGGTGGTGGTGGTGGTGGTGGTGGTGGTGGTGGTGGTAGTAGTAGAAGTGGTAGTAGTAGTAGTAGTAGTAGTAGTAGTAGTAGTAGTAGTAGTAGTAGCAGCAGCAGCAGCAGTAGCAGTAGCAGCAACAGCAGCAGTTATAGCTTCTGTAGCAGCAGTGAAGTATACAGTACATTACAGTAGTTAAATAACACTAATTACCTCAGTTACTTAATAAAATATTCACTTGTACCCGCATACACCTGAAACATGCCTATATTTCATTACTTTTTTCACAGTATTTCAAAGAGTTCCGGTAATGTGACTCTGTTACTGGTCACACAACAGATCATTCTATGAGGAAGCTGCTGCTGTTGCCGCCTCAGGCGACAATTCAGCTGGGTGTGAGCCTGTACTTATTACTGGGGGTTGCTCACGGAGGGGTGGATGAAACTGGCTTCTTGTTGTAGTGGTACCCGTATTGTAATCGATGTGATGAAGGCTTATATGGCCTTGGCGATGGCGATTATGACTACTGTTGTTTTGTTGTGGATGATGGTGATGATGACTACGATAATGGTGATGTGGGGAATGCTGCTGACTGTTAAGGTGCTCCTGATTTTGGTGGCTACTGTCGATACCCCCTTCACTAAGGACACTGCCACCATCACAACTCAAGTCCAAATTCGTGACCTTGGTGGTGTCAAGGTCAAGGTTATTTGCTTGAACCTCTGCACCAGTGGCACCTTCCATCCTGTCTCCATCACTCTGGCTGTTATCTTCCGATAGCCCGCCACTGGTCTCAGGCTGCAGATACACTTCTTCCCCTCTAAAAAGTAAAGGAAAATTGTATTTATTTTATCTTTAATAATAAAACATGTACTAAATGTCAAGACACCTGCGTTCCTCCAGTAAACCCAGCTCCTCATACACTTTACTATCACACCTGCTAACAAGCTCTATGGTGAATCTTTTAAGATTTTTGCCAACCTTCACAAAAATTATTAGTCTGTAGCTGTCCTATTATACAGTCCAGTTTCCTCCTTAAATCTTGTGACTAATGTTTTGGAAAAATGTGCTACATTTTTTCCCTGCAGAACATTGGACCCTATCTGTCACATACACAGCATCACATTCCAAAAGAACATAATCTTAATAAATACTGCTGTCTACACTAGGGACAGAATTTTGTGTTTAATTTTTGTATTATTTTCAAGTTTCATAGTTGTGCATAGCATTGCATCAGATGATGCAATTTCCTGCCGCCTGTTTGGTATTGCAAGGGGTAGGGCATGATGTCATCATTATATGATGCTCGAAGCTTCTAGAACATTCTATTTCACACGACACTTTCTAGCATACTGGCTTGGGCTTTGTTCTCAAACTAAGGGTGGGGTAGAAGCATGGCTTCGCTTGGACACACTAACGCCAGTGACCGCAGACAACAGATGCGTGTCAACGCTGCTCTGCAGCCACATACATTCCTTTGTTTTGAACTAAGGTTCAGAATGCCCTTAATTTGTTTTACTTTGTTTTTTGTCGTCGTCTCCCCAGGGCATTCAGTTGCAAATACCGAGTCCCAGTGTTTGCATTTCAATGGGTTTCACCCAAGAATGTTGTGAAGTTGCAAGTTGTTAGTGCGTCTTGTGAACAAAGGAAATCTTGGTTAACACCTTCATACAGGTCAATTGCTCAAGATATATTCGTATCAAACACACCAGTGTTATATTTGTCTACAAGTGAACAGGTCTACATGTATTGTGCATCGTCAATACTTATCTTCCCATGGTATCATTGTCTGTCTACAAGAACAAGGTATGGTGAATAACATTATTCAGTGCTTTAACTTCTTCCAAATTGTAATTTGTGCAAGAAGAAGGAATAATTATTAGAATCAGTGATTCATGCTACATGCTCAACCAGAGCAAAGCTAGTAACAAGTATTACTATTACCACAGTGTAATTGAACAAACAGTTTTACTACAAGAAATACTAACCAGTTTTGTGTATATATTAATTTGAAATTTACAGAATATAATTAATTGTTTTATCCGGCATTTTTTGAGAATAGATTAAATTCTATTCACCCCTATATGTTTCCTGAACCAGAGCAGGTGCAACAACTGCTGTCAGAATCCCAAATTAAAGGGGAAAAAACTGCATTTGATATAAACATTTCAATACATTAAGGAATCAAGTTACAGAAAGTGTGAATTAGAGGACATATATCACATGTAAGAATACAGGACATGCTACCCAATTTACAGGACATGCTACCCAATATACAGGACACGCTATCCAATATACAATAAAATCAACATGTCCTTACTCAACCTAACTTTTATATACTGTTCACCCATTAAGATACAAGACAATTAACCCTTATCCTGCTAATGTGGAGAATAGGGTGAACTCCTAATAATGCCAGCAGATGGCTGACGGGATTCAACTTGGCGTTTAAATGGCTTAAGAAGTATAATCATTAAACAAAATGCTGTTAAAGCAAGCCGAAATATTCACTGCCTGTTATTAACCCTTATCCTGCTAACATGGAGAATATAATGCCAGCAGTTGGCAGGTGGGATTTAATTCGGTGTTTAAAGGGTCAGAGCACATAAGAACATCAAAATTGTATATACTCAAAATTCAAAATTAGTAAGATAACCCCACATGGGCATCTTGAGGTCAGGCAAGCTTTCCAGATGAAGCTGAAGGCAGAGAGGAAATAGAGGCTGAAGTCAGGCTGAAGACTGGTTTTTCAAGAATTCCTGAATGGGACCTTCAGTGACAGCCTTCAGTTTCTGACTGCAGACTTCCTTGTAGCATTCTGGGACATAGTCAGTCTCCTCTCACACCTTGGAACTTCTCCTGAGGTAAGTAAGTGATGTCATGATCAAGCATGGGCCGTCAGCGCATTTAAATGTCTGAGCCATGACCTTCAAAGTGATGGTCTATGGGCTCAACATCCTCAGAACTTGACTGAGTCTCCTGCAGGCTCTTCCACAGCTACAATATTTCCACTGCGAACACCCGCCAGATGCAATCTCAACAACTCGTCCACGTTTTGCTTGTCAGGTTTCTCACTGCCGAATGTGCACTACGGCTCACTGTGTCAGTACCACTCATCACCGTGAAACCCAGAGACACAGACTAGAGTTGCCTTCGTATGAAAGGCATTCAACAAACAGTGACTTCATCCCAAGCAGTGTGACTCACACTGATTGCCACTTGGACATTAAACTGGCACCAGAATCGCATATTGCTGCACCACATTGCCTGATAATGCTGGGCAGGGGGCAGGACTATCACACATAAGAGGCTTCAGATGTTACTATAACCTCTTCTTCCATAACTGGGAGCAGTAATGCAGTGATGGGACACAGTACATTTTCCGTAACAAGAATTTGTGCAGAAATCTTCTCCTTTCCACAGCAGCCCTTGGATTCCTCTTACAGCCCCCTTTAAAAACAGTCATAGGAAGCTGTCTGCATTATCAAGTTCTCCTTACTCACCTTTCACACAAGAGACAATTTTAGTTTTGATGAATTCCTTCAGTGCCCAAGGGTTTTCTGAGTGATACACCAGTAGAGACCCTAATATACTATCCCTGAAAATATTGTCTTCCAAGACCAGTGTGCATCAACCTTTCACAGCTTGAAACCCAAATGCTGCTCTCAATTTATGTACACCACGAAAAGAACTACTGAAGATAAAAACATGTCACTACGAGTACATGGACTGCAACGTTCGTACCAACAGCAAAACACAGCTGTGTACATACACCATTGTTTTAGATGACACAGTATTAGCCACGGGTTGCATAAGAAGACACCATACCATGTGCATGTGTAGGTCATGAGCTATGCTACCCTGCATAAGGCATATAACATGCACATTTTTAAGATTCATGCAATAAATTGGGTACAGACATGGTGTCTTCTTTGCAATAAATTGGGTACAGGCACGGTGCCTTCTTTGCAATAAATTGGGCACAGGCACGGTGCCTTCTCACCCTCAGTCACCATACCTGTACATCAGCAGTAACAAAGCAGGCATGCTTCCATTTTCACTTCCATCTCCTATAACCTCTGTGTGATGTACCTGTGAGCAATTTCACAGCTACTACCACCAAAAAATACAAAATCAAGAACTGTTCGGCTACTTCTGTTCAAAAGACAAATCACACAATTGCATAGCAGTGCTGCAACATACCCAGTTGTGCACTGAGGGTCATGATGGTCTGCCAGCAACCGAACTTCCTCTTCTGATCTCAGAACACTGTGTGACTGACTGGTATGGGCTTTGGTCACTGGCAACGGCAGCCTCTGCTCAGAACCAATACCTTCTGCACGGCTGAACTGTGTAACATGAAAAGTCTACATGAGCCATTCAATGTACTTTAATCATATGAAGTAAAACCATTTCCATGTGTTTGGTGATCCTAAGGTTGAGTGACATGTAAACTAGTACACTGACAGATATAGAATTCCTCTCAGAATGCTGATCCTGAAGATGAAGGCACTTTGATCCTTCAAAACAATGTGAACTACTCATCCAAAAATAACACATCACATTCCAGAAAACTGCTGTCACAATCTCTATCTCCCACAGTACAATTAACCTTTAATGGCCAAGCAATGCATTATTGCAATACATTCACATGGTCCAGCCTACCATACGCTGCACTGACATTGGTCCAACTGACTGCGCACTGCATTAACAACACATTCACACAGTCCAGGTGGCCAAGCATTACATTTGGTCAGCATCAATGCTATAACCCCAACATATCTCACCACGAGTGAAGTTTTGCTGATGTTTAATTACGCACTATGCAGTAAAAAGGGCTATGGCAGAATGGAGGTACGGCCCAGTGCATTCTGAACCTTGGCAGAAGATGAACGTATATCGACGGCTTTGCATCCTGGCCACTTTATGCCCTGTGGAAAAAGCACCCACGTGCCTTTGAAGAACAGAATGGGTGAACCCCAGCTCATCTGGATGCTTTAATCACAATAACTATCTCATCATGCCAGAAATCAAACCCCAATTCATACATCATCCAGGCCATACCCAGTCTCTACAGTGAATGAAATATCCAGTATCTAGGATTAATGGAGTTATGATCTTTTATTCCTAGACATCAAAGGCTAATACAATATGTATCCATTTTGAATCTTACAATCACAAATAAAGTCCACCAGTATATATGTATGGTACAATCACCAATCACGATCACAAGGTGCTCGAATTGGACTGACTTTGCACTCCAGTGACATACTGCACTTTCAAGCTTTATGAAAGATTTTTCCTTGCCATTCTGGTTGCTAACATTTTCCAATTCAAGTATTGCAATAACATTTGCTAATACCAGCAATAGATGCTTCCTTGACTTACCTGGGGATTCTCTATGATACGGACGCTGTATCTGTCACGTGATGCCTGTCCATTAGGAATCCGCCCTATGGTCAGCATTGGGTGCTTCAGACCATTTGCTTGTCCATTTGGGTAGCCACCCTACACATCACACATCACAGTTCAAACACAACAATGTATCTATCTCTGCACTACTCACAGTATGACAATAACATCACCTGAACAGCAGTTCTTCAGATCCTTTCACCAGAACAAGTTTGTGACTTCACTACAGTTTGAAGAATGAAACTGCCATTCAGTTACAGAGATATAAATGAATTACAAGAATCATGGCAACTGATACAGAGTATCACCTATGTAACATCACATCAAGAGCCGCACTAAATTACAGTACTGAAATCTGCCTTTCAAACCAAAACAAATTCCAGCAACTGGAAGCAGCACAAATGATCTACTGAGACCACTTTGCTTAATGATGAAGAACACTTCACACAAATTTATGTAGTGTAACAGGCACAAGGGAAACCAAGGAAGTTTAAAAATCAATCTGAAAGAAATACAGTACAGGTACTGCTTTCCTTCACTGGCATTCCATTTCTGACCAAAGAGGCAGACAGACTTAAGACAACAACAACTACATACGGAAGAAGGGATTCAGAGAAAGGGCTGACCCTTCATCATAATGGGCCATGCCGAATGAAACTTACTTCAGTTGCAAGCAGGAAACTGGAAGACAGCAGCTGTTCCATGCAAGAGGCAAGCCTTTTTGACAAAAATCATCAGACTCACATGCATGATCACCACATATCACCCATAAATTCTATGCACACAGTGGACAATTTTCCATGTATAAGTTATGTACAGTGAAGTGGCCTGTTGGAGCCAGCCTCACTGCTATGTCGTAAGAACACAATCATGTCAGAAATTCAGCATGGTTACCCCACAGTGCCCTACACAACACATGACACATATGTATGTTGGAAGTTCAGCCCAGTTCCTCCACTGCAAATGACAAAACACATGATGCATATGACACGTAAGCAGTTCAACCTGGTTTCTCCGCTGCACACTACACAACACTTGACACGTATGACGTGTCGGAAGTTCAGCCCAGTCTAGCTCCTGCAAACTACTACACAACACACGACACGTATGATATGTCAGAAGTGCAGCCAGGTTTCTCCACTGCACACTACAAAACACATGACATGTATGATACATTGGAAGTTCAGCCCCGTCTATCCACTGCACACTACACAACACATGACATGTATGATACATCGCAAGTTCAGCCCGGTCTATCCACTGCACACTACACAACACATGACATGTATGATACATTGCAAGTTCAGCCCGGTCTATCCACTGCACACTACACAACACATGACATGTATGATACATCGCAAGTTCAGCCCGGTCTATCCACTGCACACTACACAACACATGACATGTATGATACATCGCAAGTTCAGCCCGGTCTATCCACTGCACACTACACAACACATGACATGTATGATACATTGGAAGTTCAGCCCCGTCTATCCACTGCACACTACACAACACATGACATGTATGATACATCGCAAGTTCAGCCCGGTCTA
>Ga0123357_10008131_pt1 | contig 13074 bp, 10 predicted proteins | sample TergutEmb28metaG_FD_89873 | JGI IMG/M metagenome (GOLD analysis project Ga0123357, IMG submission 89873) | Embiratermes neotenicus P4 segment gut microbial communities from Petit-Saut dam, French Guiana - Emb289 P4 | ecosystem: Host-associated > Arthropoda: Insects > Digestive system > Gut ...
GAAGGCGGCGTCATCATCCCGCCGGCAGACTATCTGCCGGGCGTCAAGCGCCTGTGCAATGAGCGCAACATTCTGTTCGCGTTAGATGAGATCCAGTCTGGACTGGGCCGTACGGGTAAGACCTTCGCTCACGAACTGACGGGCACCACGCCTGATCTTATGTGTCTGGGCAAAGCGCTCGGTGGCGGCATCATGCCAGTTTCTGCCGTAGTGGGACGCGCTGATGTTTTGGGAGTCTTTACGGCGGGCACTCATGGCTCGACCTTTGGCGGTAACCCGCTGGCCTGCGCCATCGGGATCAAGGTCTGCGAGATGCTGGAGCGCGGTACCTACCAGGCGGCGGCAACCGAGCTGGGCGAGATCTTCAGCGAGCGACTCCAGGGCTTTGTGGATGCAGGGCTTCTGGTTGCCAAGCGCAGTGTCGGACTCTGGGCGGGGCTTGATCTTGACCCGCGGTATGGCTCGGGCCGCGATCTCTGCCTGGCCTTAATGGAGCACGGCGTGCTGGCCAAGGATACGCATGGTTCGACGATCCGCCTGGCGCCGCCGCTTTCAACCAGCGAGGAGGATCTGAACTGGATGCTCGATCGTTTGGAGGAGAGCCTCCGCTCGCTTGAGTGAAACAGATGTGGACGCGACTCTGAACGTGTTAGCATAAAAGGTAACGGGAGCTACATAATTGCCCGTTGACTTGAAGTAATCAGACCTTAGGAGTTCTATCATGGCTATCGATAAAGAAAAAGTAAGCACGGTCATTGAACAGATCCGTCCGCGGCTGCAAATGGACGGTGGAGACATTGCGCTGCAAGACGTGACAGAAGAAGGCGAAGTTCAGGTACAGCTTCAGGGCGCTTGCGCTGGGTGCCCGATGTCGCAGTATACCTTGGCCATGCAGGTCGAAAGCGTGCTGAAGGACCAGGTCCCTGGTGTCACTCGCGTTGTTCCCGTCTAATTTGCGCGTCGAAATCACTTTTCTCTGTTATACTAGCTATGCTGTATTCGTGCGGACGGCGCATGATACCGCATGTAAGTAATGGCCCCGACGACGTACGAGACCTGTGAGACAACGCGCGCGCTGCCCAAAAAGCACAAGCGGCGTCCCCGGAACCGGTAGGATGACGACGAGAGGGGCCCCGAACAAGAAGGGGTCCGTATGACCGAGCAAGAATTTGGTATCACTTTCGAGGAGACTGATCTCTCTCCAGAAGAGATGGAACAGTTCATCGATACTACTCTTACCAGTTTTGAAGAAGGTGATATCGTCACGGGGACTGTCGTCAAGATCGAGCATGACGAAGTTCTGCTTGACATCGGCTACAAATCTGAAGGCGTCATTCCCGCTCGGGAGCTTTCCATTCGCAAAGACGCTGATCCCTCTGAGCTTGTTTCTATAGGTGACGAGGTTGAGGCGCTCGTCCTCATGAAAGAAGATAAAGAAGGCCGCTTGGTGCTGTCGAAGAAACGCGCCGAGTATGAACACGCCTGGAAGCGCATTGAAGAGCTCTTCGAGGCGGGTGAGACCGTCGAGGGCGAGGTGATTGAGGTCGTCAAGGGCGGTCTGATCGTCGACATCGGCCTGCGCGGATTCCTGCCGGCCTCGCTGGTCGACCTGCGCCGTGTCAAGGACCTGCAGTCCTATTTGGGCGAGAAGCTGGACGCGCGCATCATCGAGATGGATCGTAATCGTAACAATGTGGTGCTTTCGCGCCGCGTCATCCTGGAAGAGGGACGCAAGCAGGATCGCAATGAACTTTTGAGCAAGCTGCAGGAAGGCATGATCCTTCCGGGCACCGTATCTTCGATCGTTGACTTTGGCGCCTTTGTTGACCTGGGCGGCATCGATGGTCTGGTACATATCTCCGAGCTCTCCTGGAGCCATGTGACGCATCCTTCAGAGGTCGTCAAGGTGGGCGATCCGGTAGAAGTTAAGATCCTTGAAGTCAACGTCAAGCGCGAGCGCATCAGCTTGGGCTTGAAGCAGACGCAGACCGATCCGTGGAAGGATCTGGTTGCAGCCTTCCCCATTGGCGCTATCGTCGAAGGCAAAGTCACTAAATTGGTCAGCTTCGGTATCTTTGTTGACCTGGGCGACGGGGTCGAAGGCCTGGTACACATCAGCGAGATGGCCCGCGGTCACGTCGAGACGCCCGATCAGGTAGTCGCGGTTGATGACGTTATTGACGTCAAGGTTATGGAGATTGACGAGCAACGCCGCCGGATCTCGTTGTCCATGCGCGCCGCCGCTGACGAGCTGGGCTATGACATCGAGATTCGCAAGAAGGAGGACGCCGAGGGGGCGCCGGTTGCAGGAGCTCCGGCTGCGGCGCCTGTCGCTGCGGAGGCTGTCGAGGAAGCGCCCGTGGCGGAAGCGCCAGCAGAGACGACTTCAGCCGAGGAAGCGCTCGTCGAGGAAGAGTCCCGCATCGAGTAAGAGCCTGCCGCCACAGAGCGCAGATACTACGCAACGCAAAGGGGCCCCAGCTTGGGGCCCCTTTTTTGTGACAGGGGGACAGAGGGACGCCCTGGTTCCCGGTGTAATAAAATTGTTTCTCTTGCAATTAGTTTCCAATGAGTATAATATTGTGTAGAAACAATTTGCAGGGATCACTAGTTTGTCACGTCACATCGCTTCTCGTGGCAGGCTTTTTTGTGCAAGGGAGATGAAGGCATATGGCAGAAACAGGTCCGCAGCTCACGCGAACTGAGCGGAATACGGGCACGGATGTTTCTTCTCGTGCGCTTGCCGTCAAGATCTTCGAGACCTTGCCAACGCTTGGGCGCATGATGCGTCGCGAGCGACTCGGCGGCACGGGAGATTTTCAGAGTGTCCACATGCTCAAACATCTCATGGACGGGCCGCTTCCCCAGGCAAAGCTCGCCGAGCATCTGCGGATGAACCCTTCGGCGCTTTCCAAACTGATCTATGCGCTTGAACAAAAAGGCTATGTGACGCAGACGATCGATCCAGAGGATCGCCGCCGCATGGTCATCGGTCTGACAGAAGAGGGGCGCACCTTCCAGCGCAAGATGCTGGCCCAGGCAATAGAACAGGCCAATCGTTCACTGAAAACCCTGAGCCCGCAGGAGCGCCAGACGCTCTCAGCGGCCCTTGATATAGTCACGAAGTTGATCGAAAACGATCACGGGGAAGGAAGGTAGTCTAATCACATGATAAAACTATTGAAGCAGTATCTTCTCAAACCATACTGGCTTTTCATCATAGCCATTGTGGTTTTCACCGGCGCCCAAGTGGCTGGCCAGTTGACGCTGCCGAACATCACCTCGAATATTATCAACTACGGCGTCATGCAGCATGGTGTCGTAGGTGACGCTGTGACAAATAGCTCAGTTGCGGCAAAAATGGCAGAGGCAACAAATTCGACACAGATGGATTACATTGTTAAAGAGGGCGGCTTGATGCTCGGCGTCACACTGTTGACAGCGGTCGGAGCTATATTTGCCGGGCTCTTCTGTTCAAAGGCTTCGGCTGCCTTGGCACGCGATTTGCGCGAGAAGATATTTACGAAGGTTGAGAAATTCTCGATGAAAGAATTCGATAAGTTCTCGACCGCCTCACTTATCATCCGCTCAACGAACGATGTACAACAGGTGCAGCAGATGACATTCATGCTTTCGCGTTTGGGCATGATGGCGCCGTTCATGGTAGTCGTCGCTTTGATCATGGCGATTCAGAAAGGTAAGTCGCTCTCGCTTATCATCGTGGCGATCATACCGCTCCTTCTGATCGTAATGGGGCTTGCAATCGCTTTCGTAATGCCGCTTTTTCGCAAAGTCCAGGAAAAGACCGATCGCTTGAATATGGTGGCGCGCGAAGGCCTGACAGGCGTGCGTGTTATTCGCGCGTTCAATCGTCAGGGTTTTCAGCAAGGCCGCTTCAGTGACGCTAATAATGATCTGACTGATACGTTTATGACGGTCATGGGTCGGGTTGTGCTCATGATCCCGATCGTCATGTTCATTGTCATGGTCGCTCAGGTCGCCGCAGTGTGGTTTGGCAGCAAGATGATCGTAGGTACCACTCTTAATCTTGGTAACCTCTCGGCATTCATTACTTACGCGATGCAGGTACTGATGTCATTGATGATGTTCGCGTTCATTTTGATCATGTACCCGCGTGCGGCGGTATCTGGCGAGCGCATTCAGGAGATCTTGAATACGGAGCCAGTTATTCTTGACCCGAATGCGACGACGGTCGAGAAGTCAGAAAAGGAGTTGACAGCCGCTCCCGTCTCCCTTGAGTTTAAGAATGTCGCTTTCAACTTTGGCGGTGGCGAAGAAAATGCGATAGAGGGAATTACTTTTAAAGCTCCGGCTGGCACCACAACGGCCATTATCGGTTCGACTGGTTCTGGCAAGTCTACAATCCTGAATCTGACAGAGCGTCTTTATGATGTGACTGAGGGCGAGATCTTTGTTAATGGTGTTGATGTCAAGGATCATACACAGTATGACTTACATGATCGTATCGGCTATATCCCGCAGAAAGCGGTGCTCTTTAGCGGAACGATAGCTGAGAACATTCGTTACGGTAAGCCAGACGCTACTGACGATGAAGTGATGCAGGCGCTCCAGACCGCGCAGGCCGGAGACTTCATCGCCGAACAAGAAGAGGGTATCGAAGCCTATGTCGCGCAAGGCGGCACAAACTTCTCCGGTGGACAGAAGCAGCGCTTGGCCATTGCTCGCGCATTGGTCAAGAAGCCGCAGATATATCTGTTCGACGATAGCTTCTCTGCGCTTGACCTCCAAACGGACGCGAACTTGCGTGCGGCGCTCAAACCACTGCTAAAAGAATCGCTCGCCGTTATTGTCGCCCAACGCATTTCGACGATCATGGAGGCCGATCAGATCATTGTTTTGGATGAAGGTAAGATGGTCGGCCTGGGCACTCATAAGGAGTTACTTGAAAATAACACGACGTATCAGGAGATTGCGAAGTCGCAGCTGAGTGAGGAGGAACTTGCTAATGCCTAACGAAAACACAAACCAAGCTCAGCAGGCAACGACTACCGCTCATTCCCAGCAAGGGCCAGGGCTACGGCCCGGTCGTCGTGGTCCCGGTGGAGGGGGCATGGTCGGCTCAGGCGAAAAAGCAAACGATTTTGGCGGAACGCTCAAGCGTTTGCTCGGGATGCTGAGGAAAGATTATATTACTCTGATCATTATCACGGTCTTTGCAATTGCAGCTGTCATCTGCTCTATTTCTGGTCCAAAAATTATGGAAAAAGCAATCAACCGGATTCAAACCTATGTAGAAATGCAGATGGTTTACCCAAAGACACAGAAAATTACGAGCCAATTCGCTGATGCCGAAAAGCAACTTGCCGATAAAGAGAAGCAGCTGTCAGATGGCAAGAAAAAGCTTGATGCGGGCATGCAGACGCTTCAGGCAAAGCAAGCGCAGATAGCGCAGCTTCCTGCAGCACAACGGCAAGCGGCACAGGCTCAACTTGACGCGCAATTGGCTCCGCTTCAGAAACAGGAAGCACAGATGGCCGCAGGCCAGAAGCAGCTTGCAGCGGCTCGTGCAGAGATAAATAAAACAAATGATCTGCTAGCTACGGTCAAGGACTCAAGTAAATCTGATAATGCCAGAACTACCGCCCTGAAAAAGCTTGCAGCATCAATCCCCGCTTCTTCTGTTAAGGGAGCTTCCGCAAGTCAGGTAAACCAGATCAAGAAGGCGTCTGATGCAGAGCTTCTCATGTTTGCGCAAGCTTTGGCGCTCAAGAGTGCGCCGACGCTTGATCTGAACTACATTGGCGAGATTTGCCTGATCCTGATGGTCCTTTATCTTGGCTATGCGCTGCTTTCCGGCTTCCAGCAGCGCATTACGGTGCGTATCACTCAGGAGCTGGTGCGCCGCTTACGCCGCCAAGTTTCTGAGAAGCTCGACCGTTTGCCGCTGAAGTTCTTCGATAGCCAAACTCATGGTGAGATACTCTCGAAACTGACGATCGATATCGATCTGATGAGCTCGAACTTACAGTCGGTCATGTCGCAGTCCATGACCTCGGTATTCTTGCTGATCGGTATTATCATCATGATGTTCTCGGTCAACTGGCTGCTTGCGTTGATTTCCTGCATAATCCTGCCTTTGGCAATGCTTGCAACGGCGGTCATTGCACCAAAGGCGCAGCGTTACTTTGGACGCCAGCAGAACCAACTGGGCGAACTCAATGGGCAGATCGAAGAGAACTATGGCGGTCACAATATTATCAAAGCATTTAATCGCGAGCAGATATCGATCGATCGTTTTACCGGGACAAATGAGGTTGTATATGACAGTGCCTGGAAAGCTCAGTTCTTTGCGAGCATTCTGTACCCAGTCATTATCTTTGCGGTGAACTTGCAGTATGTGTTCATTGTTGCCCTGGGGGCAATATTTACGCGTCCAACAGCTTTCTTCCTTGGGATAAATGTGGGCGGCCTGACGCTCGGCGCGCTCTTCGCGTTCATTTCGTACTTGCAGCAGTTCCAGCAGCCGATGCAGCAGATGGCTCAGATCGCTAACCTCATTCAATCTTCGATGGCAGCTGCCGAGCGCGTTTTCTATCTGCTGGATGAGGAAGAAGAGGCTCCTGATCCGCTGGAGGCTCCCGTGGTTGAGAATCCACAAGGCGCGGTAGCGGTCAAGGACTTAAACTTCGACTATGATCCGGCGGTGCCGCTGATCCGGGACTGGAACATGATGACCGAGCCGGGCAAGATGGTCGCCATTGTGGGGCCGACGGGTGCGGGCAAGACCACGATCGTCAACCTGCTCATGCGCTTCTACGAGGTCAATTCGGGCACGATCACCGTCGACGGAGTCGATACCAGCATCATGAAGCGCGCTGACGTGCGCAAGCTCTTTGGTATGGTGCTACAGGACACTTGGCTCTACTCGGGGACCATCCGTGAGAACATCGCCTATGGTAAGGATGACGCGACTGAGGAGGAGATCGTGCGCGCCGCCGATACCGCGCTAGCCGATCACTTTATCCGTACCCTGCCGCAGGGCTATGACACAGAGATCCAGGAAGACGCAAACAACCTGTCGTCGGGGCAGCGCCAGCTGCTGACGATCGCGCGTGCCTTCCTGGCCGACGCACCGATACTGATCCTGGATGAGGCGACCAGCTCGGTCGATACGCGTACCGAGCAACTGATTCAGGCGGCCATGGAGCGCTTGATGCATGGGCGTACAAGCTTTGTCATTGCGCACCGGCTCTCGACGATCCGTAATGCGGATCAGATCCTGGTAATGAATCACGGGCGCATCGTTGAGTCGGGCAATCATGAGCAGCTGCTTGCCGCAGAAGGCTTCTATGCCGATCTGTACAATTCGCAGTTCGCTGGGGATGAAGATGCTTAAGTGAAGAAGGCTCTATTCGTGGTAAGCTAATAATCCCCGTGAGGGGCAGTAAGAAACGGGAGTTACCACGCAATGAGCTATTCTCAACATAACGCTGATACGGGCGTCGATTCGCTAAAGCGATCGGCGTCCGTATCTGTCTCGACAGACGCAGGCGCGTCCCCGGTGCCTCAGATGACGTGTTCATCTGCGGCCCCTTTGGAGCGGGCAAGTCAACGGTGACCGATCTTTTGGGCGTCGAGCTCAAAAGCCGCGGTCATGAGGTCGTCACGATCATTCTGGACCGGATCGGTCACGAGCTTTTAGTCTATGACGAGAAGTTGCGCGAGATCCTCGTCGAGTCCTTTGGCGCGCAGATTCTGGATAGCGAGGGCGCTATCGATCGCACGGCGCTTGCTGCGGCGGGCTTTGCCGACGCCGCCTCTCTTACCGCGCTTAACGCGATCACCCATCCTCCCATTTTGGCGCGTGCTGTGGGCCAGTTGGCTCAGCATGCTGCGGCGCAGTTCTGCATCTTCGAGGCGCCGCTGCCTTTTGCCTGGCTGGAACGTACGCCGGGCTATGGTTCTGAGCGCCTGCTTGAGGCGCGCGAGAACGGACTCATGGTGACCGTGGTGGCGCCCGTTGAACTGCGGGTGCAGCGCGTGGAGGCCAAGGGATTTAGCGAGGCCGACGCCATCGCTCGCATGGGGGCTCAGCCGGCAGACGAAGCTTACCTTGAAGGCGCGGACTACCGCATCGACAATACGGGGGATATGGCGGCGCTACGCCAGTCAGTTTCGCAACTTGCGGACACCCTATGCCTTTAGATCGTCATTTGAGCGAGCGGCCGTTTAAGGTCGTCGCGCCCTATGAGCCTTCTGGCGATCAACCCCAGGCGATCTCTGAGCTTGCTCGTGGCGTTAATGCGGGCATGCGCTATCAGACGTTGCTCGGCGTGACCGGCAGTGGCAAGACCTTTACGATGGCCAAGCTCATCGAGGCCGTTCAGAAGCCGACGCTTGTGATGGCGCCCAATAAGACCTTGGCAGCGCAGTTGGCTGCTGAGCTTAAGGACTTCCTGCCAGACGCCGCCGTCTCCTACTTTGTGAGCTACTACGATTACTATCAGCCGGAAGCCTATGTGCCCGCCACCGATACCTTCATCGAGAAGGACGCGAGCATCAACGAGGAAGTTGAGCAGCTGCGCCACGCCGCCACGGCCAATCTGCTCTCGCGCCGCGATATCGTGATCGTGGCGTCCGTGAGCTGCATCTACGGCATCGGTTCGCCGGAGGATTACGCGGGCATGGCCGTGATGATCTCGACCGATGAGCCGTATGACCGCGACCAGTTACTGCTTGACCTGATCGAGATCCAGTATGATCGCAACGACTTCAGCCTGGAGCGCGGGACCTTCCGCGTGCGCGGTGATGTGGTCGACATCTTTCCGCCCTATGCGGATAGTCCTCTGCGTGTCGAGCTCTATGGTGATGAGGTTGAACGTATCGTCGAGATCGACGGGGTGACGGGCGAGGTCTTAGCCGAGCTGCACGAGGTCCCCATCTGGCCCGCGTCGCACTACGTGACCGGGCGCGCGAAGATGCAACACGCGCTGATCACGATCCAGGATGAACTGCGCGATCGCCTGCAGGAATTCCATCGCCAGAATAAGATCCTTGAGGAGCAGCGCCTGAAGATGCGTACAAGCTATGACCTGGAGATGCTTGAGACGATGGGCTTTTGCAGCGGCATCGAGAACTATTCGCGCCACCTTGACGGGCGCCAGCCCGGACAGCCCGCCAACACGCTGATCGATTACTTCCCACGCGATTTCCTCTGCATCATCGACGAGAGCCACGTGACGGTGCCCCAGATCCGCGGCATGTACGAAGGCGACCGCTCGCGCAAGCTTACCCTGGTCGAGCACGGCTTTCGCCTGCCCTCAGCTCTGGACAATCGCCCTCTGCGCTTCGACGAGTTCGAGGCCAAAGTGCCGCAGTTCGTCTTTGTCTCGGCCACGCCGGGCGACTATGAGATGCAGGCAGCCCAGCAGGTGGTCGAGCAGATCATCCGCCCGACCGGTCTGGTCGACCCCGCCATCGAGGTGCGCCCCAGCAAGGGCCAGATCGACGATCTTCTGGCAGAGATCGAGGGCGAGACCGCGCTGGGCAATCGCGTGCTGGTCACCACGCTCACCAAGAAGATGGCCGAAGACCTGACCGATTACCTCTTCGACCACGGCGTGAAAGTGCGCTATCTGCACAGCGACATCGGCACTTTTGAGCGCATCGAGATCCTGCGCGATCTGCGCCAGGGGGTCATCGACGTGGTCGTCGGCATCAACCTGCTGCGCGAGGGCCTGGACCTGCCGGAGGTTTCGCTTGTGGCGATCCTGGACGCCGACAAAGAAGGGTTCCTGCGCAACTTTCGCTCGCTGATCCAGACGATCGGGCGCGCGGCGCGCAATGTGAGCGGCCGGGTGCTTATGTATGCCGATAACGTGACCGACTCGATGCGCCTGGCGATCGACGAGACGCGCCGGCGCCGTGAGCTCCAGATCGCCTACAACGAGGAGCACGGGATCGAGCCGCAGACGATACGCAAGGCCGTAAACGACATCATCAGCTTTGTACGTGATGAGAACGCGATTCAGGAGAGCAGCGCGGCGGAGGCCGCGCGCGAGCTGGCAAAGCTGGGACGCGAGGAGTCGCTGCGTATCATCAGCGCCATGGAAGAAGAGATGACCGGGGCCGCCGAAACGCTTGACTTCGAGACCGCCGCGCGCCTGCGCGACCAGGTGGTCAAGCTACGCGCGGAGTTGGAAGGTAATGCGACCAGCGATGTGCTGCGCGAGCTGAAGAAGACCGCTCGCAAAGGGAGCGCCCACGGGGGCGGGGGAGGCATGGCCGCCGCCCGTCGTCAAAAACGCCGCAAGTACTAGGAACACAGGGGGTCGGGTACACTGTGTTCGTCAGCGAACACAGTGTACCCGACCCCCTGTGTTCCGACCCCCTGTGTTCCCGCTGCGTTCAGGCGTAGGGCGCGACGGACAAACCGTTCTGCTCGCTGAAAACGATCCACAGGATCGTTTTCCGGGCGCTCACAGCCTCGGCGCGCCTTTGCTACTCTTCTACTTCGATCTTGGCGCGCTGGGTTTTGAGCTGGGCGCGCTGACGCTTCTCTTCCAGACGCTTCTCTTCGGCGGTCTTTGTGGGAGTTGTGGCGCGACGCGGCTTAGCCTCAAAGTTGGCTTCTTCCAGCCGCTTGCGCAGGCGCGCTAAAGCCGCTTGTTTATTCTGAAGCTGGCTGCGCTCCCGGCGCGATATGGTTGTGATACCGCTTTCTTTATGAGTGATTCGTACGGCGGAGTCAGTGGTGTTGACGCTCTGCCCACCGGGGCCAGTTGACTTCATCACATCGATCCGACATGATTTCAGGAGCTCTTCATCGCTGGCAGGGATCTTATACTTCACGATGCATCACCTCACAAAACTGATGGTATAGCCCTTACTCCTCTATCCTATCAGAGCCATTCGCCCTTCACAGCATTATCATCGCCAGCGGGCGATATGCATGAAATTTTGCCAAAGCAGGGAATTTTAAAAGAAATATTGATACGATAAAATGAATATTGGCAGAAGAAACCGGGGAGTCTTCTTTTGCCAGAAGCTATTCGAGGGCAGCTTTCCCGCCACAGCGCCATGAAAGGACCAGTCATGACCGATGAGTTCACCCCTGTAAGCCCTTCTGTACCGCCTACTTCCGACGCACCCCCCATCTTGAGCGAGACACCTGCTCCTTTATCGCCATCCTCTGCTCCGTTGCCTCAGCGGACTGCAAAGAAACGCAAGAAGAAGGGACTTTTGGTCGTGCTTCTTGTTGCTGTCGTTCTGATTGTTGGCGTTGGCGGGTATTTTGGCTATCAGATGTACCAGAATTATCAGATGAGTAAGAATCTGGATATCCTCAATCGCGAGATCAGCAAGATTAACAGAACAGAAAAGGTCGATCCCAAGATATACTCAACCGGGAAAGTTGCCGGGCTTGAGCGCTACCTCAAGGGGGAGTTTACGACCTTGCTTGCGACGCGCGATGCGTATACGGCTGCTTTTGATACCTGCCAGAACGATCTTGATCCTCAGTCATTTGCGGGCGATGACGCCGCCTTTAACCAGCATCTTAAGAATGGAGAGGCGCTTAAAAGCGCAGGGGACGCTTTTTTTGCTTCAGTCTCGAGCTTCATTAATACCGACAGCTGGGACCACGAGTTGGTCAAACTGGGCCTTTCGGAGAAAGATCGGAGCACCATTCTTAATGAGGTCACCGGGAGCACCAAAGGCTGGAGCTCGGCGCTGTCTCAGGCGCAGAGTGCTCAGGGCAAACTGACGACGGCGCTGACCAATTACTATACCTTCCTGGCGCAAAATCACCAGTCGTGGTCGATTGACAACAAAGTGCTCACCTATGGCTCGCAGGACTTGCTCGACAAGGACAACGCGATCACCCAGGACCTTACTTCCGCCGCGAACAACTTGGTCAAGGCCCTGAATTCGATGCAATAAGCGCACATGCGCTCAAAAGAAGTTGTGCTATGCTAGGTAGTGACCTTTTAATCTGGTCCAGTGAGGCCGGTAAGGGGATACCCATGAAGCGAATACCTTTATGTAGATGCCCTTGCCGTGCGGTAAGGGTTTTTCTTTTAAGGAGGTAAATGCCCATGGCCGAAACGGTAAAAGCGACGATCTTAAACGAGGCAGACGTCCAGCGCACGCTGGTGCGCATCGCTCACGAGATCATCGAATCAAATGGTGGCGCGCATGACCTGGCATTGGTCGGGATCGTCACCCGCGGCGACGCGCTCGCCCATAAATTGGCAGAGATCATCAAATCAATCGAAGGCGAAGAGCCGCCGGTCGGTACGCTCGATATCTCGCTGTATCGCGACGACATCGGTACGCGCTTGTCGCCGGTGCTCAAGCGTACGGAGGTTAATTTCTCGCTGGAGAAAAAGACTATTGTGCTGGTCGACGACGTGCTCTTCACGGGGCGCACGATCCGCGCTGCGCTTGACGCGCTCATGGATCTGGGTCGTCCGCGTTGCATCCGCCTGGCGGTGCTGGTGGACCGCGGGCATCGCGAGCTGCCCATTCGCGCGGACTTTGTGGGCAAGAACGTGCCCTCCGCTTATCAGGAAAACGTCCGGGTGCGTGTGACGCCTTTTGACGAGGACACCTGCGTCGAGATCATGGAAAGTACAGTGGTTGAGCACGACGCGGGCGACGAGCCAAAGCAGGGCGCAGGCGGCGCACCGGGAGGTGAGCGGCGATGATCAAAAGCAAGCACTTGATCGAGATCGGCGATGTTACCAACGATGAGATCTACGAGATCCTCGAAAATGCGAAGACCTTCAAAGAGATCAACGAGCGTCCCCTCAAAAAATTGCCGACCTTGCGCGGCAAGACCATCATCAACTTGTTCCTGGAACCTTCGACGCGCACGCGTAGCTCCTTTGAGCTGGCAGAAAAGCGCCTTTCGGCCGACAGCCTGAACTTCAGCGCATCATCCTCGGCCACGGTCAAAGGCGAGAGCCTGCTTGACACGGCCGAGACCTTCGACGCAATGAAGGTCGACATGGTCATCGCGCGCCACAAGTTCGGCGGCTACTGCCGCATCCTGGCCGACCACATGGACGCCAAGATCGTCAACGGCGGCGA
>Ga0123357_10008132_pt1 | contig 13072 bp, 13 predicted proteins | sample TergutEmb28metaG_FD_89873 | JGI IMG/M metagenome (GOLD analysis project Ga0123357, IMG submission 89873) | Embiratermes neotenicus P4 segment gut microbial communities from Petit-Saut dam, French Guiana - Emb289 P4 | ecosystem: Host-associated > Arthropoda: Insects > Digestive system > Gut ...
CTGGCCAATATCTCCGTAACCATTGAACTTTGGATATAGGTGTTTTGGGTTATATCGGTATAGTTTGACCTAAGGAACACTCTCCCAAAGTCTGGCACATTCCTCCTGGGACACCCTGTATATATACTGTATATATGTACACACCAACAACTGTACCGTAATTAGACACAATGATACACAAGCACGTGGTCAACCTGCTACATGTTTCGGCCATCTTCAGGAAGGCATTCAACAAAGAAAAGTACAGTCACAACTTGGTTATGTCACTGATGTCCATTAATACGGTTACAATGCAAATATAGCCACCTATTACCGTACTTTTCTTTGTTGAATACGTCCCTGAAGATGGCCGAAAAAGGTCGAAACATGTAGCAGGTTTACTACATGTTTGTGGATCATCTTGTCTAATTACAGCACAGCTGTTGGTGTGTACACACACACACACATATATATACATGTATACTGATTGATTGATTGATTGATTGATTTTTGACAGCACGCAGCATGGACACCTGTAAATTTCCTCCGAAACACTGAGCCACGCTCAATAACACACAGAACACAGGGTCTGCTTTATCAGTGGTTTTATTGACACCGTACTGATTGGAATATTAGGCTGTCAACAGCAAATGTACCTTACATGACAACAAACACTAAACATATTCACAGACCAAACGGCTATGTATCCCACTGACATGTAGACAGCGAACTGACTGAGGTACTTGATTTGAAATCGTACAAGTGTATCATGATTCGCAATACTTTATGTCAAAAGCAAAATTCGCTGACTTATCGAACACTGCAATATGTCGCCGTGTCGCTTTATTTGGGTAGAATTTCTCCGAATTTTCGAAGTCACGTGACGTGCCGCGCAGTATGCAGCAATCCCAGAGAACTGCTTGATTCTGACGATGGAGGTAACACGGTCGGTCGAAACGTCGGCCACGTCTTACCCAACGACACAGCAGCACCGCTGTGAGAACCTGAGATCTGGCATTAATTTCTTGCTCTCAAAAATACTGTTACATTTATAAAAACACAAAAATATATCCATATAACAAATATATACATATATAAGCTTACATTCAAACATTAAGATGTTTCAATTGCGCTAACGTCTGTGTGCAACATTAAACACTACATTCACGTACATTTCACACTGCAGTCTTGTCATTCCTTACGCAATGCGTAGCAAAGTGCGTACCGCAAACCGGACTGAATTACTGTCAGGCAGGGCATAACAGGGCAAAACATGGCATAACAGGACGTAATAGGGCAGGTACATTTTGTGTTCCGGTGCACAACACATCATCTCTCCATGTCACTAGACCATAAAGACACACAACACTTCTAGAACACATTATCACAGAGGGTACATAAAATTACGTTGGTCTTCAAAATTCCACAACAAAAAATTGTAACTACGCGGTATGTGGTGTGTGTACTGCGTTGTTTTGCGAACGATGCTCAATCAAATGGACCAGTTGTGCTGCTCTGTGAATAACATCTGATTATGTAGCGTCTTACGTCAACTTCCCAGATTAACAGTACTTAAACAAACTGATTTTCGGAAGATAGGCAGTTTAAATTAGTGAATAATGTAAGTCTAATTGAAGGATTTGAGTGCTAAAGGAATGTAGCTCGAATTTTGTAAATCTGATAGTAACACTGATTCGTCTACACTAAGGTAAAGAATAAATAACTGGTGCATGTTTGTTTGTACTCAAAGCGCGGCCTAAAATCCGATAAAATGAAACGCAATAAAATAGCGTTTGTATTTTTGCACTAACCCATTCAACTGCCACATACATAAAGATGAGAACTGAGTCACAACAGCTCTTTGGTCACGACAGATTGTAGCTGTACTGCAGTGCCAACTGCAGCTGTACTACAGTACAACCTGCAGCTGTACTGCAGTACGAACTGCAGCTGTTTGCAGTACAAACTGCAGCTTGTACTGCAGTACGAACTGTAGCTTGTACTGCAGTACAAACTGCAACTTTACTGCAGTACAAACTGTAGCTTGTACTGCAGTACAAACCCTATGACAAATTCATATACAGAATAATTACAACTGGTTATATCTAAAAGTACATAACCTACTGTGTTGTCCATGGGTTGGACACGGATAATCCACACACAGGTAGTGCAATTAAGATCCGTTTATTTCCTCTTACAATTGTCTTGCTAGCTTGTATCAATATTTTATACATGTTCAGTAAGCTACTCTGAAGAAGATATCACACCACACCGAACTGTGTTGTACAGTAAATAAACTGTCCGCTAGTTTGTGTGTTCCTGTTGACTTATTCACTTCACAAGTACATGGCCAATCATGAACACTGTAATACTTCGCAGACACTGAACCACGCCCCTCCCCCCCCCCCAGTTTTCTACCCATACTTTGAATCGTGTTCAAGAATTACGTAGCAAACTTAAAATTCCAATTTTTCACAATATTCTTAGCTTCTATTTCTATTTCTATTCCCCCCAACAAACTGCATCGATTTTAAGAGTAAAGTTAAGCGACTTTCGACCCTTCGCCAAGAACATAAATAATCTTAAAATATATGAATTTACGTAAAATGATTTCCTGTGGAACGTCTCTCCAGTTCACCCTGTAGTTTCAGACGCCCTCTGTTCCTCCGTCTCAAGGTCACTCCAGTTCATATTGTTTCATATTTTAGATGCAATTTTGGTGACTTCTGATATCGAACACATGTTTACTAACTGCTTATTCACTTACTCTGAGCAATAAGATACTGACAGCGGTTACTGTACGCCTCCTACCGCAGTCGTTCTGGCTTGGTTTTCGTTACGTGCGCTCTTCTTGCAGACTGTCCGCCATCTTGCGCCTGCGCAGCAAATTCACTTTCACCATACAGAAAGTCTCTTCAGTTCTTTGCTCTGAAATAAAATTATATCGAAGATTCCAGCTCTCTGAGACACGAGGCCGTGTACAGCTACTGTTATATCGGTGGAACCTACCGCGTGGCGGCGTGTAAATTGGTCCAAGTCTCTTTGAGCTACCCTAAACACGCGGACAGATTCTCTGGAACGGTAACAGTTACGCATCAATCAATGCGGCGTCTTAAACCTGTAAAGTGGCACCGCCATCAGCACCACTGCAACTGTCTGTCTGCCCGGTGGGTATTGGGACATCAGGAATGAGTATAGCTATACCTCCCTCTCACGTGTGCAGCAAACCGCTGAATTTACTTCCTGTTTCACCACGTGCAAGCTTGTGCAGGCTCGCACACGAGCAATTTCTTCGCCGTTACTTGCCTGATGTGACGTGCTGCTATGGTGATTAGGGGAGCTGGCGAGATTGTGAAAAGCGAATATTAGTCGCGTAAAGTCTGTCAAACAGTCAGTCAACCAGTCAGTCAGCTAGCCAGTCAGTCAGTCAACCAGTCAGTCAGCCAGCCAGCCAGTCAGTTAGTCAGCCAGTCAGTTAGTCAGCCAGTCAGTTAGTCAGCCAGTCAGTTAGTCAGCCAGTCAGTTAGTCAGCCAGTCAGTCAGTCAGTCAGTCAGCCAGCCAGTCAGTCAGTCAGCCAGTCAGCCAGTCAGCCACTCAGTCAGTCAGTCAGCCAGTCAGTCAACCAGTCAGTCAGTCAGCCAGTCAGTCAACCAGTCAGTCAGTAAGTCAGTCAGTCAACCAGTCAGTCAGCCAGCCAATCAGTCAGTCAGTCAGTCTGTCTGTCCGCATGACACACTCGGCCCTCGGCGGAAAGATTCACACGAAAAGTTCTATCTGCACATCCCGTACCAACCTGTACACAGCATTCAAATTTCGTCAAATTGGGACACTTTGCATGAACACTTCGCACATTTACGACTAATGTGCTTAGTGATGTCACTACGGCTTTGTTACCAAGGTTACCAGTGTTTCTGTCGTTGCTATGGTTACAGTGTTCCCACAATTGCCACGGCACAGTATGGTTACCACTGATTCTTTTGTATCTTGGTTATATGTTACCATGGTCACCAAGATCAGCGGCTGTCTGGTTAAGCTAAAAGGCTAAAAGAAATCCGCACTACGTACGTTGTCTATCTTTATGCGAAGTAGCTCCGTTTGCTCTACAAAACACAGTCTAACGCAGTACGCTCTATTTGTAGCAATTTATAATTTGTTTCGTACGCAGTTTTCAAATTTGTGTTCTTAAACTGTTAGTAATGCAGGCAGTACCGTTGGCGCGGTGCGTAGGGGAAACACATTTCTTACAAAACCACGTAAGGTTGAAGGTAAAGGTAAAGGTACAGGTCACCCTATAACAGACCACTAAGGTCCAAAAGGGGAGTACAGGTATAGCTCTACTCTTTCTTGACCACTGCACTAGAAAGGGGTGAGGTGTCAGCGTCACGCCCCGGCCGCTCTTTACTCCCGGGAAAGACCCGGTACCCATTGTATAGAAGGCTGGTTGGGCCCCAGGGCCGGTCTGGACAGGTGCGGAAAATCTTGCCCCCCCCATCGGGATTCGATCCCCGGGCCGACCAGCCCATAGCGAGTCGCTATATCGACTGAGTTATCGGGGTAGAACTGTTATTGACAAAAACAGCACAACAGCATTGCTGTTCGTTGTCTGAAGGTGACGTGAGTTGAAACAGCGCTCAGAAAAACACGAATTTTGTAAATCTAAGGCACGCAGAGGGTTTTTTTTCTCCCCCCTGTTTGATGGACAAGCACCGGCCAGACACTCTCTCAGCGTCGGTCCCTGTTTGCAATTTGTGACCTTTTCAAGACATAACAAAATGTACCGCAAGTGCGCACTTCGTGTTTACATTTAGCATAAAGCTTAGCACTTTATCTGTTGGGCTTAGGACACTATAGTTGTTACGTCATCGTTAAGTAACTTACTTAGGCTCAGAACGTGCTGCGCCGATAATTACTACACTTGACACGGTAAGCAGTACAGTTTACACAACACTTACTGCCTTACAAAATTACTTGTTAAGAATTCTTACACACATTTTGTATAGGCCCAAGTCACAAACAAGTGGCACTGGCCCAAGTTTTCGTCTACACTTTGCTATTATCTGTAGCTAAGCAGTACGTGACTTGGATAAGCCTCGCCATAAAATCTCCTCTTAGCGCGACCATTTAAAGTGTGTTACCATCCAAACAATGCACTGTATCAGACACAATTACGGCCATAAGCCGTTCCAGCTCCTTCTTATCAACACATTGCGCAGCCTTCCCCTGCTGAAGTGGGCCGGGACAGTTCAGTCGGTATAGCGACTCGCTACGGGCTGGACGATCCGGGGATCGAATCCCGGTGTGGGTGATATTTTCCGCACCTTTACGACCGGCCGTAAGGCCCACTCAGCTTCCTATACAATTGGTGCCGGGTCTTTCGCGGGGGTAAAACGGCCGGGGCGTGGCGTTGACCACCCACCATCATCTAGCGCCGAGGTTAAAGAAAGAGTACAGCTATACATCTACTCCACCTCTGGACATTTGTGGCCTGTTGTGGGGTGAAGTTTTTTTTTACCTTTTTACCCCCTACCGATAGTAACAGAAGATTCTTGGACCCAAATTTGAATCAAGAAGCTCGCACTGACCTTATCAGAGGTTACACTTGAACTTGCTCACCAGTCAGTTACCACTGCTGTGTTACGTTGCCCTGAAGGCATTTCACATCGTCTTGTTCAGATGCTGGTGGTGCAGAACGAGCAGAATTACAGCAATCTGTGCTAACCGCCTTGCAATGTGCAAAAGGGCTCGCACATTAACGTAACACAGATAGGGAGCAAGGAAAGAGCGACTCTTATGTTCTTCTGTTTAAGAGTTTAGTGAATATTTTTAAACGTCACCGCAGATTTTGGTACAGTGTACGTAAGTAGAGCTGGTCTGAGCCTGCTATACGTGATTCTCCACAGACGTTCAGTTAACTGAAGCATAATTCACACTCACGTCTTTATTTCTTTCTCTAAACGTGTGTCGGATTATTATTATTATTATTATTATTACAAAACGTCCAAATTTTCCCGTAAATATTAAGTACGAATTTAAAAAGCCAATATTTTTCAACACGCAGTTAAAGTCAAAAATTACAAGCGCTATTGTGTTGTGACCTGTGAAACGTACAGAAGGCGGACAAGTGCGTCGACAACACTAGACAATTCAAATTTCGGAGTAAAGTTGAGCCAAGCCCGGAAATTGTTAAATTTGGAAACACAATAAACCAGCACGTCAGACAAGCGACCGAACAACTGGACCAGTTTTCCCAATTTTGCGAGGAAGCTCCGTCCATTCGTCTTGAAATGCCAATCAGTACGAAGCAACAGCAATTTCTTCCGGACGACTTGACACTCAACATAAAGCAGTTACAGCCCTGCCAAATGCAGGGCAGTACTGAACCGGCGACACAGCGCCAAGTCCAAAACATTAGTAGAATCTTCAGCAAAAATGTCGTGAAGAGCACAAATCGCGCAAATAATGTAAAGTTATCCCTTTACAGCCCAGTGATCACTGTATATACCGCCAGTTTAACATTCAGCAAGTCTAGGTTCTGCCTACGCAGTGTATTTATGTGTTTTGTGTGTATCTGAGGACAAACAGCGATTATTTCCTTATACAGCATTAACTCACTGGTTTTTATAACAGATATTTAGCCCTTTAAAGCCCAGTGGTCACTATATGTACCGCCGGTTTAACATTCAACAGTTCTACGTTCTGCCCACACAGTGAATTTATGTGTTTTGTGTGGATCTGAGAACAAACAGCGATTATTTCCTTATACAGCATTAACTGACTGGTTTTTATAACAGAGATTTAACCCTTTAAAGCCCAGTGGTCAATATATGTACCGCCAGTTTAACATTCAGCAAGTATATGTTCTGCCCACACAGTGTATTTATGTGTTTTGTGTGGATATGAGGACAAACAGCGATTATTTCCCTATGCAGAACTAACTGACTGGTTTTCATAACCCAGAATGAGTGTGTTTACAGCGCGGTACGGACTGAATATATATATATATAATGCCGGTTAATATTACTCTATTCTCTTCTCCCCTGTCATTATCATTCTACCAACGCTCCACACTCATCTTCCTCTAAATGTTGCACTTATCCGAAGAACCAAAGTTCGATGGGAACCGTCTAAAAAGCAATAATATTTCGAAATGCGGACAGCGCTAGACATAACAAGGCTTTGGTTTAATCTGTGGCCACGTGAAGCAAAGTGCTAGTTGACCAAACTGTTCCGCAAGCCCAGTCACCAACATTTACGACGTCGGAAACCCAGTGGGCATCTGTGGGCTAAATGGGACGAGGGACATCTGCTGGGGCTCGGCGCCAGCCTGCGACCTTACTTATTTGTTCATCGTTTGTTTAGTGTTTAAATGTTTACAGAGGCTCTGGTAATTTCCGAAGGATTATTGAAATTGTTTCATGTTTAGCCATGTACTAGGTCAGACAATCACAGTATGCAGATTTTACTGTAGGTGGCTAACCACACGGGTAGCAGTTCGTGAACTGCGAAGGGCGTTGAACTGGAGACAGTCTCTAAGGAGAGGAGCCTCGCCTGTGCCTGTTCCTGCCAATGAGAGGCTCCACCCCCGACCACAATTCTCAGCACTCGTCTCCTCGACACCTCAGTTCGCGCATGTACGCCGTCAGCTCGTCCTCCAGAGCACCACGCTCCACGTCCCTCAGACTGCTGTTGCTGACGGTGTTGCTGCTGGACGCCAGGCTCTGGACGCTGCCGCTGCCACTGCCGAACGTCTCCAGCGTTACGCCGTGCTGGATAGTCGCCGTCGGTCGCATCGAATACGACACCGACAGCTTTTTCGTTTCATCCACAATGCTTGAAGATTTCAATGTGCTTCGGAAAACATTCCAACTGCCCTTCTTCACTTTCTCGCTGTTCCTCTTCTCTTTTCGTTTGATAGTCAAATTTATCGTTGTGGATGGCTTCGTCAGCTTGGGTTTCTGGCTCACCTGAGCTGTGCTGATGACCATAGAGCAGTATCGTCTGCAGTCAGTATCGGAACTCCTCTGCTCGCTTGGCGAGGTGACACAGTTCAAACCCTGAGTCTGGCCACCGTCCTGCTTCCTGTGGCTCCTCCTGCTGCCCGACGATTCCTTCACACTCCCTCCTCGACTAGGGAGCACCTCCTCCCGCACGGAATTCCCCGAGTAGTCTGTGCTCTCCTGGCCAGCATTGCTCGCGCCCAAGGACCCCCGCTGGGCTGATCTGGAGATAATGGAGTACGATCGCAGGGGTCCATGGCCCTTGATCCCCCGGAACCGGCAGCAACGGGAAATGGTGTCCTGAAAAGGAGAGACTGATTGTATTTTAATCAGGGTACGTTCTGGAGAGGAAGGGCTTAAATTGGAACTAAAAACAGAGTAGTGCGACCTGTGCAAATACATTGCGTGAAAATACAGATGAACACACACACATACATACACACATACACATGCACACAAACACACAAAACACATACACATACACACACAAACGAACACACAAACACACACACATAACACACAAACACACAAAAACACACACATACATACACGCACAAACACAAAAAAACACATGCGTACACACAAACACACACACAAAACACACATAATACACACACAAACACAAACACACACAAACACACACACAGACACACAAACACAAAATACACACAGAAACACACACACACACATACACACATACATACTGGAATGAGCCATAACAACAAACTAAAGTTTAATGAAAACAAATCAAAAGTTATGCTTATGTCTCGCAGGAGAAGAAGGGAGAAGAAGGAGATAGAAATTTATGTAAACAATAAAATACTAAAACAGGCCAACAGTTTAAAATATCTTGGTATTCTTTTTGGTAGCAAATTGACTTTTAGAGACCATATTAACTACATAGAAGAAAAGTGCTCAAAATTAATATTTTCAATCTCCAGATCGGCTAAGATAATTTGGAGATTGAAACATGAGGCGTTGAAAATCATACATACAGGAGGAGTCTTGCCCCTGCTGCTATAGGGAGACCCAGTCTAGAAAAGTGTGTTGAAGGGGTTTATACTACAAAGCTAAATTAATTAGAATACAAAGACTCAAAAACCTTAGAATAGCCAAAGCCTAGCGCACGGTTTCGAATGAGGCATTGTGTGTAATCAAAGGCATAATACCAATCAACATAAAAATAGAAGAGACAGGGAAATTCTATGGAATTAGAAATGGAATAGGAACCCAGTATGATAAGGAAATGGAAATGGAAAAATGGAACCTTCCGGCGAAACACGTCTAAATAATTGAAGGATATGAAATAGCTCACACCCTATACAAGCATACACAGATGGCAGCAAGAATGACCTCGGAGTAGGAGTTGCAATAGCAATTTTCTTACACTATAATCTAAAGGCAACATTGAAATACAGGCTAAATGGACGATGCACCAACAATCAAGCGGAACAAATGGCTATCCTAAAAGCATTAGAATATAGACGTGGGAAAGTCATTAAATAAAAGGAATTTTATTCTAAAGTGCATGGAAAAGTATGCACAACGAAAAATCATATTTCACGACACAAAATGGCTCCTTAGCAATATGTCGTGACGATAAAGCAGTTTGAGCCTGCGCAGTAGGCCGTACAACATGGCCGCTCCACTGTCAACTTGCACCGTGGAAGAGCAACGAAGCATTATTGGTTTCTTGTGGTCAGAAGGTGAGAAACCTTCTGAAATCTAAAGAAGAATGAAGGTTCAGTATGGCGCCATCGGACTTTCACTTGTTTGGACCTACGAAAGAGCATTTTCGGGGCCACAAGTTTGCAGATGACGACGAGGTAATGGAGGCGGTGCAAAGTTGGTAAAACGCCACGCGAAAAAGCTTTTTTCTAGAGGGCATCCGCAAGCTTGTGGAGAGGTAGTCTAAGTGTGTTGCGAAGCAGGGGGACTATGTCGAAAAATAAGACACAAACAATATCTGTAAGTACTCTTGTAAAAAAGTTATTAGGAGTATAAAATTTCCTGTTATTTAATGACTTACCCTCGTACAATTTACGAAATAGGGGGAAAAATAAGTACTCGTACATACAGAGAGACGGATAACACTTCAGTTGCTACAAAACTAGAAGAAACATACACGCCTCATAGAACAAATCAGAACCACAGTCATAGAAATGGAACAGCACGAATGGAGTGTGGAATTCAGTTGGATAAAGGCACACGCGATACACCGAGAAAATGAAATGGCAGACCAACAGGCGAAAGAAGCAGGAAATAACAAGAACATCCAGAAATACTACAATAAAATACCAAACAGTGCAGTGCGGAGTGAATTAAAAGAACAATGTGTTCAGCATTGACAAAATGAATGGGAAAGATGCTCAAAAGGAGTAATAACAAAATCTTTCTTTCCCAAAAGAGAGGGTAGGCTGAAATTGAGATTAAGCGCAAATCCGAAATTTACTGCTACAGTAACTGGTCATGGCAACATCCAATCTTACCTATTCAAGTACAAAATAATAGACAATGCAATGTGCCCTTACGAAAAAGGTGATCAAACAGTGGGCCACATCCTATTCGATTGCACACTCCTACAGCAAGAAAGGGATAAACTAAAAGCAGTGGTGACAAAGACAGAAACCTGGCAAGTGAATTATAAAAAACTGAGTACCAAACACTACAAAAACTTCAAAGAATACATAGACAAATAATATGGAACAAAGAATAGAGTACAAATAGACAGTTAAAGCCCAAAACTGTAAATAGAAGAGATAGAAAATAATATGTAAAAGTTACCATCAATGCATGTAGTAATGTAGTATTAATGCATAGTAAGGGAGCATGCAGGCTAATAAAGGTTTATAAAAAAAATTACACACACACATACATAAAAACACAAACACAAACACATGCACAGACACACACACATACACACACAAAAACACATACACCTACATATATACACACATACACAAATACACACACATACATATATACATACATACACACATATAAACATATATGCAAACACACATACATACATATTAGTTTATTCATACATACATACATTCATACATACATACACAAATAAAAACACATACATACATACACATACATACAGATACATACCTACATATATACACAAATATACATATACACATACAAACGTACATAATACATACATACATATATACATACACATACACACATAATACACATACATATATACACACATACATATATACATTCATACTTACATACATACATAAATACATACATACATACATACATACACAATAACGCTCTGCTGGGTCAACCCACATGCAGGAATACTCGGAAATGAACTAGCGGACACAGTAGCCAAGAAGGCAACGACGAACAAGTCATTAGCAGAACACTATATTAAAATTCCAAAAAGCGTAATGACGAGAGAGATAGAAGAAGAAAGATATGAAGAAATGACAAAGAAACTGGACACAAACTACCAAAGGAAGCATAACGAAAGAATAGTTCCCAAACGTAGAAGAAAGACTAAAATTGAAAATAAACCTCACACAAAACTTAGCGGATATACTAACGGAACATGGGAACAAAAAAGCATACTTACACCGTTTTAAAATCATAAAGGAACCAACATGCCCCTGCGGAACAGCAGAACACACAACGGACTACATAATCTATGAATGCGAAAAGTTAACAAAACAGAGAGAAAAGCTGAAGAAAACCGCCCTAAAAAAGGAAGCTGGCCAACAAATAAAAAAGATTTAATAAGGGAACATTATAGAGACTTTGTAAAGTTTATTAACGAAATCCATTTCGACAAACGCAACGCAGAACAACAGAGAAATTAGAAAAAATAAAATAATGTAAATTTATATTTATTACTTATGTATAGCTTGTAGTGTTACAAATGTAATGGAACAAGCAATAAAACCATTTTAAAAATACATACCTACATACACACACACATACACACATACATCCATACACACATACATAGGTACGTACACACATACGTGCATACATAATACATACATACATACATACATACATACATACATACATACATACATACATACGTACGTACGTACATACATAAATATATGCATACATACATACGTATATACATAACCTTCGTTCAAGAAAGCTTAGAAGCAGGAGCAGTAATAGCACTAATCAGTTTGGATGTTCAAGGGGCGTTTAATGCGGCATGGTGACTGGGGATCCTGAAGGAACTGAAAGAAAGCAAGTGTCCCAAAAACCTCTATAACCTCACGAAGAGCCACTTCACACAACGCACTGCAGCACTGACGATGAATATTCTAAGGATAGAGAAACCTGTAAGTAGAGGCAGCTCGCAGGGTTCATGTGTTGGCCCAGGACCGTGGAATTTACAGTTCAACTCGCTGCTGCAACTCAAGTTCATGGCGAGAACTAAAGTTGTGGCATACGCAGACGATCTCCTCATAGCGGTGACAGGAGACTCAATTCGAGCGGTGGAGAATTATGCGAACGCAGAGATGAGCAAAATAGACGAGTGGTCGAGGTGAAACAAGATAAAATTCAACGATAAGAAGTCTAAAGTGATGTTAGTAACAAGGAGGAAACAACAGAGAACAAGAACATCACAATCTACCAGCACTTCAAATCCCTAGAGCAAGTCACGCAGATGAAATATTTAGGAATTATTCTGGATCACAAATTTAAATTTCAAAAACACATCACGTATGTGGCAGAAAGATGCACAAAGATAATACATAACTTGCCAAGAGCAGCAAAAGTGTCTCGGGGGTTAAAGAATGAAGCGATCGCCGTAATGTACAAAGGCGCCATCCTACCCATAATTACGAACGGCACCCCAGTATGGAATGACGCAATGAAACACGAGCACAACAGACAGAGTTATGTCCGAGTGCAACGACTTATCAACTTGAAAATGGCAAGGGCATACCGTACTACTTCGGCAGAGGCGCTATTCATACTGACAGGAATGACCCCCATTACACTAAAACTAGAAGAAGCGGTTACACGATACACATTCCGGGACACGCAACAGCAGCAAACCAGGAACCTGGACCAAGACGTAGAATATAGGAACTGGCCGCAC
>Ga0123357_10008134_pt1 | contig 13069 bp, 8 predicted proteins | sample TergutEmb28metaG_FD_89873 | JGI IMG/M metagenome (GOLD analysis project Ga0123357, IMG submission 89873) | Embiratermes neotenicus P4 segment gut microbial communities from Petit-Saut dam, French Guiana - Emb289 P4 | ecosystem: Host-associated > Arthropoda: Insects > Digestive system > Gut ...
AAGGGGACGGTCTGGTTTTGTCACACGTGACAGAAGGGGACGGTCTGGTTTTGTCACACATTGACAACCGGGAACGGTTGTCAATGTGTGACAAAACCAGACCGTCCCCTTCTGTCACGTGTGACAAAACCAGACCGTCCCCTTCTGTCACGTGTGACAAAACCAGACCGTCCCCTTCTGTCACCCCTTCTGTCACGCCGCGTGACGACGACCTGAGGCAGATCGAGAAGCGCATGTGGCGGCTCGTCGACGCAAACCTTCCGATAGAGGATATGGGCGGCGGCGTCTACAGGCTTGACGGCTATACGAATTCATTCTACGGGCTCATGCCCGCGTCGACGGGATGCGTCTGCCCCTTCGCGCTTGAACTCATGCGCGGCGGTGTGCTGCTTCGTTTCCCGCACCCCACCGATCCGGGAAAGCTCGCGTTTTATCGGCGCGACGCGAAGATATTTGACGCGTATGACGAGGAACAGGACTTCCTCGACGCGCTGAAACTCGGTTTCATAGGCGATCTGAACCGGCAAATCGACGCCGGCCCCGAAGCCGCCGCGGAAATCATACGCATTGCGGAATTCCGCCACGTCTCGCGCATCAAGGAACTTGCGAAAAAAATCGTTGAATCAGGCAAGCGCGTCGTCCTGATCGCCGGGCCTTCGTCGTCCGGCAAGACGACGTTTTCAAAGCGGCTTATCGAAGCCATCGCGGCGAACGGGGTTCCCACGCCGTTCTATCTCGGCACGGACGATTACTTTGTTGAACGCGAATTCACGCCGCGCGACAAGAAGGGCGAATACAATTACGAGGGCCTCGACGCGATGGACGTGGAACTGTTCGAACGCAATATCGAGGAGCTTTTGTCCGGCAAGACGGCCGACCTCCCGAAGTACGACTTCATTTCGGGGAAAAAGGCTTTCGGGGTCCGCGAGTGCAAGCTTGAAAAGGGTCAGGTGATTGTAGTCGAGGGCATACACGCGCTGAACAAGAAGATGACCGTCGATATAGGCGACGGCGTGAAATACAAAATATATATCAGCCCGCTCACGCAGCTGAACATCGACGACCACAATCGCGTGCCGTCGACGGACGTGCGGCTCATCCGCCGTATGGTCCGCGACAACCGTACGCGCGGCAATTCCGTCGCCGATACGATCCGGCAATGGCCAAAGGTCCGCGCCGGCGAATCCGTGAATATCTTCCCTTACAACAATGAGGCCGACGAGATATTCAATTCGACGCTGATTTACGAGCTGCCTGTTTTGAAAAAATATACGGTTCCGCTGCTTGAAGCGATCCAGCCCGGCGAAGCCGCGTACGGGCACGCAAAATGGCTGCTCTACTTCCTCTCGCTTTTCAGGGCGATAGAAGATGAAAGCGCGATTCCGCCCGATTCGCTGCTGCGGGAATTCATCGGCGACGGGCGTTTCGGGCCATAGGCGGGCATGGGCGGGGCGCCCGCGAAAATAAGACATTTACGTGACATTTGGCAAGAGGCGTTGAAAGCCGAAAACGTTGCAAATACAATATTATTATGGCAAAAAATACGCGCATAGCACTGTTTGTCGGTTTTGATTTTATCTGCTTCAACGCTTCGTTTCTGTTGGCGTATCTGATCGTATGCGCGGACGGGAATTCCACGGCGGAGACTACGGCAGGTTATTTTGCTATATATCCGGCAGGGTTTCTGATTTTGATTGTGGTCAAGCTGCTGGCCATGTTCGTGTGCTCGGTCTACAAGATACTGTTTGAATACGCGGGGATCAGGGATTTTCAGCGGGTAGCGCTCTCGCTTGTCGCCTGCACCCTTGCCTCCGTGACTGTAGCGGTCTTCCTCGGTATCGGCGCGGCGCTCCTGCCGTTTGTGATCCTTTTGTCTCTCGTTTTCGATGTGGCGTTCGTATTGGTCGTCCGCGTGCTATACGTCAGGCAAAACATGGTCAGGATGGACGACGACGATCCGGAAAGCCAAAGCCTGCGGCGCAGGTACGCGCCGAAGCGCAAGAACGCCGGGCGCGTCATGATCGTCGGAAAAGACCGCGCGGCAGCGGATCTGATCGCCGAAATGCAGGCAACCGAAGGGTGCGGCCGCACACCGGCGATCATCATCGACGACGACAAAACCCACACCGGCGATATCCTGCTCGGCGTTGAGGTCGCGGCGGGCTACAATGAAATCCGGCTGCGCGCGAGGCGCCAATCCATCGACGAGATCATCATAGCGAAGCCGGACGCGAGCAAACGGCAATTGGCGATCCTGCTGCGCGAGTGTGTGAAAACGCGCTGCAAAATCAGCATGCTGCCGCTTGCGCGCAAACGCGAGGGTGCGGAAGAACTGCCGCAGGCCGCGCTTGCGGATTTGTGCAAACCGACGATAGCGGATCTGCTCGGTCGGGACCGGCCGCGCGTCGACCACCGCGAGATAGGGGATCAGCTGAAAGGCCGGGTCGTTTTGGTAACAGGCGGGGCGGGGGTTTTCGGCTCCGAACTTTGCCGCCGTATCATCATGTACAAGCCGCGCAGGCTTGTCGCGCTTGATGTTGACGAAGACGGGCTTGCCATGTTGGCCGCGGAGCTCGAAGGTTACCGCACAGCCGAAACAGAATTCCATACCGTCATAGCCTCGGTGCGCGACCAGATCATGATGCGCCGGGCGCTCGGCGCTTTCCGCCCGCATATCATTTTCCACGCGGCGGAAATCAAGCAGATCCCGCTCGCCCAAATCAACCCGAGGGAAACTTTCCTTACGAACGTATTCGGGCTCAAGATAGTCAGTGACCTTGCCGACGAGTACGCGGCTGAGAAATTCATCCTGTGCTCAACCGTGCGCGCCGCGGAGCCGCTGAGTGTGGCCGCGCAGTGCAAACGCATGGCCGAGCTCTATGTCGCCGAGAAAAACGCGAAATCACAAACCGCTTACTCAAGCGTCAGGTTCTCAAACCTCATAGAAGGGCGCGGCAATGTGATCACGCTCTTTGAGAAACAGCTTTCGAAGGGCGCGCCTTTGACAGTTACCGACAAGGATATCGTACGCCGGTTTATCAGCGCGGAAGAAGCCGCGCTTTTGACCGTGCTCGCGGGCGCGTTCGCGGCGGGCGGCGAGATTTTCGAGCTGGGGCCGGGAGAAGCCATAGGCGTTCGGGACCTGGCGGAGGCCGTGATCCGGCTGGCCGGCAAGATACCGTATGAGGAGGCCGATATCGTCATGACGCAGCTTCGGCCGGGCGAGCGGCTGTTCGAGGAGATGGACGCCCGGGAACCTGAGGAAAGCGCAAAGGTCGCGGAGCGCATCTGGATCGTCGACGACAAGGAAAGCGCGAAGCTGCCGCACTGGTCGCAGCTATGGGCGTTCGATCTGGACCGGATCGACGATATGGCGGTAATGGAACTGCTGCGCCTGATTTTTCCGACCTACAAAACGAAGACTGCCGGGAATCCAACGAGAGGAGAACTGATAGAAGATGAATAAACAAATTGAAATCGTGTACGAGGTTGACGACTCCCTGCTTGCAGAAGCGGATGGGTTTTCTCAGGCCGCGGACGAAAAAACGGCTTTGCTCTACAGAAAGGATCTGGACTTTACGGGCTGGGTAGGCTACGCGGACGCGTTCCCCGAGCATGAACTTGCCGATATCCTGTATACAGCCGATGAAATCGCCGGGCGCTGCAAGTACTTTGTCGTCATAGGCATCGGCGGTTCGTACCTCGGCGCCAGGGCCGCGCTGTCGTATATAGACAGGCCCGACAGCGTTAATACGGCGGGCAGGCCGAAGATCGAGTTCGCGGGTTTCAACCTGAGCGGGACATACCACGCTGACCTGATAGACAGGATCAGGGACGAAGATATCTGCCTGCTGATCATCAGCAAGTCCGGCGGGACGCTGGAGCCCTCGGTCGCGTTCCTGGCGTTGAAAAACCTGCTTGTGGAAAAGTATGGCCGCGACGAGGCCCTGTCGCGCATCTACGCGATCACGGACAAGGCGTCCGGCAAACTTCGCAAGGAAGCGGATGAAAACCGCTACAAGACTTTTGTGCTGCCGGCTGATATAGGCGGCCGCTATTCGGTGCTCACGCCCGTGGGCCTTTTGCCGCTGGCGGTTGCCGGCGTAGATATCCGCGCCATACTTGACGGGGCGAAAGCTGCGAACGCCGAGGCAGCGATAAATCCCGCAAAACGGCTTGCCTGCGTGCGCGCGGCGCTTGAAAAGCGGAAAAGCGTCGAGACTTTTTGCTTTTTCGAGCCCTCGGTCGAGGACTTCACGGCATGGCTGCTTCAGTTGTTCGGCGAAAGCGAGGGCAAGGACGGACGCGGCGTACTGCCGGTAGGCGTAGGCGTCAGCCGCGACCTGCATTCGCTCGGCCAGTTTTTCCAGGACGGGAAACAGATCTTTTATGAGACCCTCCTTTTCGTCGAAAGCCCGACGCGCGACATTGAAATCGGCGGCGTGGACGCCGGCGAATACGCGGGGCGCACCTACAGCGAGTTCAACCGGGCCGTCCTCGAGGGAATGGCGAAAGCGCACCGCGAGGTGGGCGTGCCGATCATCCGCGTCTATATCCCGGACAACAGCGCCTATACATTCGGCGGCCTCGTTTACTTTTTCGAATTGTGCTGCGCGGTGACGGGGATGCTGATGGGCGTCAATCCCTTCGACCAGCCCGGCGTCGAGGCGTACAAAAAAGGGATGCTGGAGTATTTGGCGAATTCGCCGTCATGGGGATGACCCCCGGTGATGACACCCGGCCGTACAGTGGACAGGTGTTGTGATATTGGGAAATAATAAGTAATGCAAAGGAGTGAAAAGTTATGAAAAAGATCGGGGTAATCGGCGCCGGCACGATGGGAGCGGGCATCATCCAGGTATTTGCGCAGGGAGGCTATGAGGTCGTCTATACGGATTTGTTTGAGGCGGCTATTGAAAAAGGGTATGCGCTTATTGAAAAGAATCTAGCGAAATTGGTCGAAAAGGAAAAGCTCACGGCTGATGAAAAAGACGCCGTGCTTGGGAGGATCAGCCACGGCCCCGAGCTTTCTGCCGTCAAAGACGCGGACTTGATAGTCGAGGCAATTTATGAAAACCTGGAAGTAAAGAAAAAGCTCTTTGCGGATCTTGACGGGATCGTGGGGCAGGATACGGTCCTCGCCACGAATACATCCGCTATTTCTATTACGGAAATCGCGAACGCCACCAGCCGGCCCGACAAGGTGATCGGCATGCACTTTTTCAATCCCGCGCCTGTCATGAAGCTGGTTGAAGTCACGAAGGGCCTGCGTACAAGCGACGAGGCCGAGGCCGTAGTCATAGAGCTCGCGAATTCCGTTGGCAAAACGCCCGTAAGGGTAGTGGAAGCGCCCGGGTTCGTAGTCAACAGGATACTGGTCCCGATGATCAATGAGGCCGTCGGTCTCCTTGCGGAAAGTATTGCGTCCGCGGAGGGTATCGATGAGGCCATGAGGCTCGGCGCGAACCATCCGATGGGCCCGCTTCAACTCGGCGATCTTATAGGACTGGACGTATGTCTTGCGGTTATGGAAACGCTGTACACGGAAACCGGGGACTCAAAATACCGTCCACATCCGTTGCTTCGCAAGATGGTGCGCGGCGGCAAGCTGGGACGCAAGACCGGAGAAGGGTTCTTCAAATATTGAGTGAAAGCAGGCTGGAACGCAGGGAGCGCAAGCGCGCGCTCGAGCGTGAACGCAAGCGCCGCCGCCGCAGGGTCGGCGGTATAGTCGCGCTCATCGTCATACTCCTCGTGGCTTTTACGGGGCTTCGGATTTGGCTGGACGCGCGTCCCGGCGCGGCGGCGCCCATCGTCGTCTCCGGCTCTGCGGAGTTTTCGGGCAATGAACGCGTGAATATACTTTTCCTCGGCACAAACCAGGGGCTGTCCGACACGATGATGGTATTCAGCCTCGACTTCGCGTCGAAGCAGCTCGACGAGATATCCATTCCGCGCGATACCTATTATCCAAGGTCGGCCTATTCCGGCGCCGCGTACCAGAAGATCAATTCCGTCTATAGCACGGAGGGCTACGCGGGCGCGTGCAAAGCGGCGAGCGACGTGCTTGGCGGCATCCCAATCCATTATTACGCGGTGCTTGACAGCGCCGGCATAGTCAAGATCGTTGACGCTATGGGCGGCGTTGAAATGAACGTGCCGATCGATATGGACTACGAGGACCCGGATCAGAATCTGTACATCCACCTGAAGGCCGGGCCGCAGTTGCTGAACGGCGACCAAGCCATGCAATACCTGCGTTTCCGCAGCGGGTACGCGAACGCCGACCTGGGCCGTGTGAGCGCGCAGCAGGAATTCCTCAAAGCCGTGCTTTCGCAAAGCTCAGCTTTCGATATCCCGAAGATTGCGTTGGTCGCCAGCCAGCAGGCGAAGACCAATCTGGGCATGACGACCGCGCTGGGTCTTCTGGCCAGGGCATCGGGTATGCAGGGCTGGGCATTCAACGCCCAAACGATCCCGGGCAAGAGCGGTATGCAAAACGGCCTCTCCTACTTCTTCGCCGACTCAGCCGGCACAAAAGCCCTGATGGACCAGATCTACGCCGCCCAGTGACAAAAGGTTGACGACATATCGCCGTTTCAATCGTTGACGACTATATGTGTTACATGCTCCAATCCGAGAGTCTTATTCACATATTTGAGTAGCATCGCGGTATGCGGTCTTAACCATTCGGGATCATTTCCGATAAAAAGAGTGATTTCCCATGTCGAATAATACTGTCCGCTTCTCCGCACGTTATATTTCAGGGTACATAGGGCTTTGCAATGATAAAATTCGTTTACGATTCTGGCAACAGCATTTTCAACGCTATCACTACCAGCCTTTTCAAACAAGTTAAGACGGCCTTTCGGTTGTCGCAGTGGCGTCTTTGTCGTCCTGTAATCTATTTCGTTTACGCCTTTGACGCTATTGCAGTGTTGGCACAGCGTTTGCAGGTTTGTGACGGCATTTGTTCCGCCCATTGAAACCGGTTGGATGTGGTCGGCGTTTAAACAAACGCCCTTTCTTTGCTCTTTGCCGCAGCATAGACATGTAAAATTGTCGCGCGCAAAAACCTGCCTTTTTATTTCGTCTGTCAATACGTCGTCTATCTCTCCATCATCAGGTTTGATCTCGGGCAACGCAGGCTTTCCTCTCCGTTCTGCCAATACCCTTTTTTGTGATTTATAGTACGCATCCATAAAGTTGTCAAAACCTTTATAGAAAAATTGCCACAACAAGCCGTCGTCATTAAAGATATTTGTCAGCTGAGTATCAGCGTCCAATGCAGAGGCAGGCAGTAAACTATCAGCCAGTTTGTCCAAGTCATATATATCGCGCTCATGAAAATCGACGAGCACCGGCTTTGTGGCGTTTTGAGCCATATGCCTTATGATTTTGGCGATATTTTCGATCAGGAGACCGTCGAAATTATCCGTCTCTAATTCGAAAAACTTGCCGGCGTATTTTCCCGAAATGGTTTTTAGCGTTTCGGTTGAGAGGGTTTCTGAGGCAAATTCGGCAAGCTCCTGTTTTGCCAGGTAGACCATCATTTTTTCGTATTTATCACGGTTGAACTCATAAACTATGACGCTTTCGGCAAATGAAATCATTTCCTGTTCGGAACTATCCTCAATCGCGACTGTATATTCACAACCGTAAAACCCCGTCGGGATAAAGGTGAGATAAGGCGCGTTTTCGAAGCTTTCATACCCGATATCAGCCGCAGCAAGCCTGATTAGTTGAATAGATACAAGCGCCATTGGATTGCGCCCCTGTTTTGGAGGTTTGGCCGCTTCCATATCGCCGTCTACATCCGCCCAGGGGAGCAATCTTTTCCATGAGTCGTGGAAAAACACGATGTTCGCGAAATCTTTCCCTGTGCCGCCCCCGGTCTTTTCACCGCGAAGCGCGCGACCGATCATTTGCGTCATTAAGACATTGCTTGTGGTTTGGCGTGTGATCATCACGGTTTTTACGTCTGGCACGTCGACGCCTTCCGTCAGCATTTTCACATTTATAAGGACATCGAGTCTCCCTTCTCGAAAATCCTTCATGGCTTTGTCATTTTCCTCGTTATTGCGCCTTCCGCTACCGCTATGAAACACCTTGTCCTGTCCCGTGACAACCGAATATATAGCGTCGGTTTTAACGCCTTGCCCGTTGAGTTTTTCGGATAAATACTCGCATTGAAACCATCGGTCCGCAAATATGATAGTTTTCCCATACTCATCTTTATTGTTCATATAATCGCTGATAATGAAATTGTTCCGGCCCTGGTTGTTTGCGAGATATTCGATGATATCTTCGGGCAAATCCTTATGTTGATAAACGAGACGGTCGAACAATCTGTCGTCAACTTCAAATTCCATGCCTGTATTTTTTTCAATGTACTTTGGTACGGACAATATCTTGTTGGCCTGCAGGAAATTCTTGTCGGCTTCATAACAAATCCATTTATCATAAATATTTTTGAGCCAACCGCTGATACGCTTGTCCATGTGCATGGGCGTAGCGGTAAGTCCCAAGACATATAGATTTTTTATTTCCTCACGAAGAGAAAGCAAAAGGGTCCTGCAACCATAGGCCGGCGTGTGATGGGCTTCGTCGATAACAATGAAGAGTTCCTTATCTTTGCAATTTTCAATAAATTTTCTGAAAGGCGTATAAACGCCATCCCCCTTGCCATCCAACTGCTCGGAAGTATACGCGCTTATGGCGGTTTGGGCTGTACAGATCAGAACATCATCCGTTGTTGAGATGCTGCCGGAGTTCGAATGAGCGGAGTTGCTTGAAACCACCCTGAGGTTGATCTGCGTTCTCCCGGTTGCGTTATGTATTTCTTTGATAAAAGTATCCGCCGCCTGGTCGATCAGGTAAGAGGATTGTGCCAGCCATAGGACTTTAATATTCTCCGGTAGGATGTTTCGGCAAATCCAATTGATTGCGGTATAGGTCTTTCCGCCGCCAGTAGGCAAAACCAAAAGAGTCCCTCTGTATCCGGAAATCGGCGTGGGCAATACTTTTGATAATGCTGCGAAAGCTTCTTTTTGGTGAGGGAACGGCTGTCTGTCATTGCCTTTCCTTTGCTTTATGATCTCGGGCACGTTCAATTTATAATAGCTAGGCATAAAAATCCCTCCAAAAAACAGTCTGCAGCAGGTGATTATTTCATTATCTCAAAACATCCGTCGAAGCGTATATGTATCCAAATCAAAATTTATAGCCTTTCGACGTTTTTGAATTGCCACATCAAGCGCTCTTTTTTTCTTTTATGACGTAATGCGCGCGTAGATCCTCAATTGCAAAATCCTCAGGGTCATCCGAATCGTCGCTATTGAACCAGAGCCATTTTTCTAAATTATCAAGAAACCAATTTTCATCTTTAAGCAAAAGGATTGCGCTCCAAAAATCCGTATAATCGTCTTTTTTACCGCTCTCAAAATAAAATCCATCCACCCCTTTTGTAAATCCATACCTGGTCAATAAAACGCTATCAATTGCCCGGTCAATTTTGTTTGCATCATAAATACTCTCCCGGCGGATTTTTTCACGATCCAGAATCACTTGCATTTTTAGCATTTACCAATCCTCCACATCGTTCATGTCAAACGGGAATCCCGTCACAACAAACTCAGTATACATTTTCTGATAATAAAACTCTATATCAGAGGCACAATACTTTGCTCTGGCATATGCATGCCGGACGGTTTATAGCGTTGTGTTCTATCAATGTGCTAATATTTCACCACATTTACCATGTCATTGTTCAGTTAAGGCGTTTTGTTCGGAGTCACATTTTACGTAATCTCAGCGGTTTGTTTTTTTTGTTTAAATGTGTTTTGTGCCATATACCAAATAGGGTGGAAATCAAAAACCCATCATATAAATCTCTATAGGAAGAGATTTATTATGAAAAACGTTGAAAAATCAATAATAATAATAGTTGTTTTCTTTGCTTTAACGCTTGGTGCCGCATTCTGTGTCGCCTCCTTGCTGGTCATGGCTGGCGTGGACGTTTGTGGTATTTTGTGGTGTCTTTTTGAGTTCGGTTTTGAGGGCTTCAAGGTGGCTTTGGAGCACTGGGATATTATGGGTGTCATCCGGCGGTGAGGTTGGCGCGCAGCGCCGTAAGATTTCCTCTGCCGAATCTGCTCCGAGCCTCTGTGCCGCGCAAGCTATGGTCGCCGCAATGACTTTCAATTGCCGGCTATCCAATTCGCGTTCACCCAGAGACAGCGCAAAATCCAGGGTTTGCAATCCCGCTTGCTGCTGGCTCAACAGCAGGCGAATACACGCAATGAAGAGCTGTCCGGTTTTCTCCTCTTCGGGGCGCAAAGAAAAGGCATTGTCTTTCGCGGATATCGCGGATATTGCGTTGCTGATACACTCGGCAGGCTCGCAGGAGCATGCCGCAAGGAAAGCCAATTCAATTCTTAAGTAAGCGCAAGAATCTGTTTGCAGGCGCGTTTCGAGCAAATTTGCTATAGCGGTTGGCAAGGAGAGTATATCTGCGGAAGAGCCTGTATTTTGGAGGGTTTTTAAGGCCTCGTCGACTTTTTGAAAAATGGTTTCCTTGATGTTGAAAAGCTCGATAAACGGGAATAAGTTTGCTTCGAATAAGTTTGCTTCATCATATTCATTATATGAAAACCATGTTGTCAAAAAGTCCACGGCATACTTCAACGATTCTCCCTTGGGCTCTTTTGGTTGCATCACAATTCGGGTAAGAGGATCAGAAAGCTGATAATACGTTGACCGTTTATCAACGTATTGCATCAGATACCCATCGCGGGGGATCACCCATTCCGGCGACAGTTTGCGAAGCACCGTACCGATTGATTTTTGGTCGAGTTCCGTGATTTCCGCAAGCGTTTTCACTGTCATTGCACCATCGTTGTCAGCCAACGTCAATACAGCCTTTCGCTCATTCACTGAGAGCCGCCAAAGCATTTCCTGATAGAGAGGCGCCAGATAGCCCAGTTTTTCGAACATCAATCCTGTCGTATCCGAAATAGTATCTGTATTGAGGCCGGACGCAAAAAGCGACCATATGCGAGGCGCCCCACCGACTACTTCCTTCAAAGCTTTCAAACGCGCCTGTGTAGACGGCGCATTCAACTGCGAAACAATGTCATCATGACCGTCCGCTTCCGCGTACCTGATCAACATGTGGGTTATTTCTTCAATATCGAACGAAGGCAAAATGATAGTATCAAAGAATCCATAAAAAGGCGCAGCCTGTTCAAAGGCGTTTTGAGGAAGCTGTTGCGCCGTCGCAACCAACAGCAAATTTCGGCTTCTTTCAGTGTAAGCGCGAAGGCGGTTCTGTCCATCCAGGCCTATCGCGGCCAATACTTTGTCAAAGTTTTCGATTAACGCGACTGTGATGGTGTTATGTTTATACTCGTTTTTGGATGGTGGATCCACGTTTGCCGCAATCGCTTGTAAAAGCGATTCAAACGACGTTATCCCATAAGGCTCTTCAGGGAGCGCCGAGAGCGAAAAGCGTTTCCCAAATGCTTTCAATTCTCTGGCTTTGCTATAGGCTAGCCGCATCAAAAATGTCTTTCCCAAGCCTCGCGCGCCAACGATAAGCGTGTGGGCAAGGCTGTCGGAATTTCCTGCGTCAACGATGCGCTTCAATATAAGTTCCAATAGCGCTTCTCTGCTTACGAATAGTCTGCCAAGCGTTTCATTATCAAAATTCTGCGGGGAGTAGGCGTCATGTGTCTTCATAGTCAAACGCCCTTCCTTCGTCGTGATTTCCATATGATACGAAGCGGCTCGTATTTCCATGAATATAGTTTCGACGAAATCCCGTATTGCAGATAGTGGTCTTCAAACAGCAGGTTCAATACCTTGTCCACGGATCGTTCGATCTCCGGAAAATCATTTTTCAGGGCCTCGCAGATCACCGGTTGTTCCATAGGGGTTTTTGCTACCATATCCAATATGGATTCGGCAAGCCCTGCCATGTCGCCATAATATGAGTCTACTCTTTCCAGCAGCGGCGCCCAATTCCTCCCCAGATTTACATCTGAAGCCGATTCGATGAGCAAAGTTTCCGCTTCGTTGGCCGTAAGGGGGAGAGCTAAGTCTTTGTTATCTCGAATATACTTAATCATCATCTCCAGGACAAAGGGGATGCCTCCAGACATGTTTGCCAGATAATCGCTTTCCTGAGCATCTCTGCCTATTCCGAGCAGCAAACATTTTGACATCCATTGAATATATGGGGGTTCAAGCGGTTTCAGTCCAATAGTAATCATGTCATTGATTGAATTGCTGCGCCCTGAGAGCCTCCTCATCACGTGATGCAGGCCGATAGAGCCCGTAAGTATCCATCGAACGCTGCTCAAATCTTCATTCTCGCGACGCGCGCGGAAAAATTTCATGATGTCCTCGGCGGCGCGTTCGCCTTCTCTTTCTGCGATTGCGCGAATGGCGTCAGGAAATTCGTCCCATATTATCACCATGCGCTTATTGTCTTTTTTCAATTGTTCGCCAATTCTTTTCAAAACCGAGCGGAAAGTCGCAAAAGCGTCTTTTTTGTGCTTTGCACTGAGCGAAAACTCCAACAGGCCGAGATTGAATTTCGCATTGTCGGGCGCCTGCCCCACTTCAGATATGATCGCTTTGATTTTTTCTTTCGCTCCCGTGTGCCGCAAAATATTTTGAAGCGTCCACTCTATCAATTCTGTTGTTGACCGTGCGTCCTGGACTGTCGCACGGATGCAAACCCAATCGTCAGGCATCCTCGTTTCAAGTAAACGCAGGAAGGTCGTTTTGCCAAACCTTCGAATCTCATTGATGATGATTGACGTGTGTCGGAGATCGGACAATGTCTGCTCTATCAAGGCTTCTCTTCCAACGACGTCATCCAGGTTGACTTCCCCTCCGAAGACGAGATTCATTTTTCGTGGCAGCGGTATCTCTTTGTCTGTCGGCATGCGCTTCTCCTTATCCTGACGATTAATTTATACGTAAATATTCATGTATAAATCAATTATACATCAAATACTACGTATAAAATGATTATACGTAAAAACACGCGTATAATCAACAC
>Ga0123357_10008135_pt1 | contig 13069 bp, 10 predicted proteins | sample TergutEmb28metaG_FD_89873 | JGI IMG/M metagenome (GOLD analysis project Ga0123357, IMG submission 89873) | Embiratermes neotenicus P4 segment gut microbial communities from Petit-Saut dam, French Guiana - Emb289 P4 | ecosystem: Host-associated > Arthropoda: Insects > Digestive system > Gut ...
ACTTGATGTCACTTGCTTTATTATTTCTTTACTTAATGCTCAACATGTTTCGGATGTTAATACATCCATCCTCAGGAGCTTGCAACTTATTTGTTGAGTTATTTCATGGGTTGTATTGCTCTGATTCGATGTGTGTTGGTGTTAAGTTGTGGTTTGGCTGGGGTGGTGTGGTATCCGTAGGCAGGCTTCAGCCTGCGTACGGATATCACACCACCCCAGCCAAACCACAACGTAACACCAAAGCACATCGAACCAGAGCAATACAACCCATGAAATAACTCAACAAATAAGTCGCAAGCTCCTGAGGATGGATGTATTAACATCCGAAACATGTTTAGCATTAAGTAACGACATAATAAAGCAAGTGACATCAAGTTGGTCTCTCTTTACTCAACTATACAGACAAGAGATACAGGTTGAGGTGAAGCAAAGTAAAATACATGACAGGGAAATGACTCAGACTAAGTAAAATGTTAATCAATTATCATACCTGGGAGGCATAGAAAATGCAGACAACATAGATACATGACACAGCAATGTACGTGTTTAGACCTGTCACTGTTGAGAGGAAAACAAAATCATTAGACAGGTGAAAAATGTGAAGCAAGTCACAAATTCGGCTTATAACTGTGGCCTTCCAATTTTCTGCCCTCCATGATAAAGCACACTATGGGTATGATACATTTTATGATATTATGATCTTATATTAAGAATTCTTGTCTGTCAGTTGTATATTTCATGAGACTGATGAGCTAGAGGTTTTGTGAATAGTACCCCTCCATAATCCAATTAACAGAACATCAAAACACTACTTGCAAAGCAGCCCAGAAGATGGTAGCACTATAATCCAGAACCATCTAACTAAGAAAACCATAAAAGAAGCCTAATATCTGATAACTTCGTTATAATTCAGGCTTGTCATATAGAAGGAGAGAGTTTTATTCTGTACCTAGGCTTTGGAAAATAAGGTCTCTGCGTGTGTAAACACACTAGCTCACACACAGTTATCTGTTGTATTAGCAGTAATGTACATTAAGGCAAGCTATGGGAATGAATCATCTTGTATTAGACACAGAGTCCACATGGTCTTAGTACACTTCTGAAATATATTCACTTCAATAAAAAGTGTTCAATTGCAATAGTCTCAAAAATCATGCAGCATGGAAAAAAATGCTGTTGAAATCTTTGTAACAGACACCCACCAGTGATAAAGCTATGTGAAAAAACAGTACATAGAAAAATTGAAACATTTTGAAAAACAGGTTCAGAATATCAAAATATGGTTTCATTGAAGAGAAATTAGAGGATAAGAATGTTTAATGGAAATGGGACACCACAAAAAATCTTCGAACTTTGAGGTTCCTCTATTTGGTATGTCGAAAATCTCAGCTCATGCAACAAGAAAGTTTTCAAACTACTGTCATACAAAGTTAGTACCACACTGAAAAGCAAAAATCCAAAATTGCAGGCTGTTTGAAGAGTCAGTAGCCAACAGTTATCTTCATCGCAAACATGTTTTTCCCTGGTGAGTCAAAATAACACATAGTTGTGTTCCAGCAACCCCCACACAGTTGAAGTTCCTTTGCATGGCATTAATAACAGAGTCTGATTGGCAGCCAGTGCACATAGAATCACAGGGTCTTTAGTTTTCAAAGAAACAATGAGTCCCAACCATTTCAATCGATTAATTCTGAAAAATCTTACTCCTTGCAAGATGTAAAGGATAATATTCAAAAAAGAACTCACTAATATTCTTAGATGAGTTCTGTCACGTGACAAAAATATTTCCAGAATGTCTGAGGCTGCATGGAAGTATGAAGTTGCTTCCTCTAGACTCGTCTGTATTATATGGTAAATTCGTTTGCATGGAAGCCACAGACTGTAAAACTCCAGGTATATGCTGGGATCCTATGCAGTAACATATTTACAATGCCTGTGGTGCTCAGGGATACAACACAAAACACTTGTTGTCTGAGAACAGAGAGCTGATATCCCCAAAATCATGCTACTTGCTACACTAAGACTCAGTTTTTAATTGTGACTATGGCTAAAACAAAACAGTGTATTCACAACTACTGTCTTGAATTCTGTCATGGCCAGGTTTACTTAAACACCACTTTTAAATCTGCTGTCTGTATTGACTCCTGCAATTCCTTCCACTTCTTTGGTAAATACATTAGTTTGTATGGCAAGCATACACCCACGGGCATAGCTTGGGCGGCAAGTGGTGTGGCACCCCAGGCAACAGAGTCTAACAGGCAGAAGGTGGGCAGCAAAGAACAGTTGAAATAAAAAAATTGATTTTCCGTGTTTAAGAAATTTTAAATTATTTAACCAAGAAGGAAAACCAGTAAATAAATGTTGTTTTTTTAGAATTAGAAACTTCTGTTAGGGGCAGCCATTGTGACTGCTCCCCCCAGCCTCAAAAAACCTAGTTATACCAGTGCATAAATTTGCCAAGAAACTGTGACACAGAGCTCAAGACTTAAGTCTTCAGGACATTATGCTATGTTGACTGTTAAGCAATTACCAACGTTTTTAAGACATTATAATCCTTCGAAGAATAAGTAAATATTATGAGCCCTTATGACGTAACAACTCACAAGGTTTGAATCTTCAGCAACACCACTGTGAGAACCTCAAATTATATGATGCAGAGCAGCACTATTACAAGAATTACTCTACATACTGCTTACTTCTTTTCAAAAAGTATGAAAAGCAAACATATACACATGGCATACTGGGAGGTTTCATCTTTCTCTAATGCCATGTATGAGAGCTCAACTTATCTAGTACATACAGCAGCGTCTCCATTGAAAATTCCATGGATGATGCCATTAACATAGAGCATAGCAAGGTGTGGCAATGATTTTATGCCATGAGATATCCACAATAGGAAACACACTTACCATGACTCAAAGCTAACGCAGGTGCATAAACTGCAACTGATGTATAGAGGATCATCTGGAACATGTACATTGCTGCTCCATACGTCCGTACATATGAACTGAAACGCATCTCCAAATACTGCAGACAGAAGTACAAAAGTGAGTCAGAATCATGAATAAAATGGAAAAGTGTGATTATTTTTGCAGTGTAATTCATTTCCAATCCTTGCAATGCCTAATGTTGCTAGAACATTAATCAAACGAACTTTAAATCCACAACATTTGATAAGACCCTAATTTCTCGCAAACCAATCTGATTCATGCAGTGTGACAGAGGTATACAGGAATTCTGAGCAAAAAGGCGATTGGTTCATCTTTTCGGAATCTTTGTGAATCAAGACTGAATGAAACTTAGTTTGTTGGTAGTATCAGCCACCCAAGTGTTCTCCACAATCATAGTTTCAAAACAAATTGTCACATGTATTTGCTTGCTGGCAAATGTTATGCTTATCTTACTGTTCATGAATTAATAGTCCTAACAACACTATTAATATTATATTTTTTTAGTAGCCCATCAGTGTACTAAAGTAATAAAACAACAAACAAGACCTACTGAGTAAAGAGCTCAAATTATGAATCCTGTAATTATTTTATATCATTTTGTGATATCCCATGCTAATCAGTCTTTTCAGTCAAAACATTCTCCTTAGCATTTTCCTGTATTTTAAAACACACTGGTCTTTCTTAACAGACAGCAAGAAAGAGATACATACATTAAGATTTATGCTCTGCAAATATGACACATAGAATTTTATAAGTTTTGCAAGCTTACATAGCAACATCATTTGAAGCAGGATTAGAGTTTCTCAAATCAAGGTGACAAATTTGCCCTTGAATGGCTGAGGTATTCATTTGATTGTGACTTCTCTGCTAGAAAAGGTGTAGGTTCATCAACACTGTTACAGTGGACAACTCAACCACCTGAATCCAGTTCATATCTTTACAGCATATTTCTCAATAGCCCATTTATAGAGTGTCCCACTAATATTTCCTTTCAAAAAGTTTTTTTGTCCAAAAATTTGTTTTCATTTTTTTACATACATGTCATGGACCCGCTTCATGAAATTCTCCAGAATGTATTATCATAAACAAACTACACGTGTATTTTAATGTAATTAATTCTGTGCATTATAACTAATGTCCCTGAAGATGGTGGAGTTCCACTGAAAATTGCGTAATAAGGACCAACAAAATGCACTTTTTTCTTATGTTTATTGGACCGTGCATCATCTTGATAGTTGAGTAAAGAGAGACCAACTTGATGTCACTTGCTTTATTATTTCTCTACTTAATGCTCAACATACTTCGGATGTTAATACATCCATCCTCAGGAGCTTGCGACTTATGTGCTGAGTTATTTCGTGGGTTGTATTGATCTGGTTCGATGTATATTGGAGTTACGTTGTGGTATGGTTGTGGTAGTGTAACTTCAACTCCAACACACATTGGACCAGACCAATGCAACCCATGAAATAACTCAGCACATAAGTCGCAAGCTCCTGAGGATGGATGTATTAACATCCGAAATATGTTGAGCATTAAATAGAGAAATAATAAAGCAAGTGACATCAAGTTGGTCTCTCTTTACTCAACTACTGCACTTTTTTCCTTTTATATATATTAATACTCATCCTCTACATGTTTCGTATAGATTAACTATTCATCATCAATAGTTAATCTATTCAAAACAAGTAGAGGGTGATTATTGAAAAAAATCAAAGGAAAAAAAGTGTATCTTCTCGGTCCTTATTATGCAACTACATCAAGATGCATGGTCCACAGAGAGTCAGATTCCACTGAAACATTTAGGAATAAACAAGGAACTTTACTGTTATGCATATTGGATGTGCATGTGTTGGTTGTATAAATGAAATATATACTAATTAATATATAAAAATATTTTCACTCCTCATTATGAAGTTTCTCCAACATGGGCAAGAACTTTTTTTTTTCCCGTGAAGCCTCCAGACTATTTCTAGGACCCACCCAAACTCCTTTCCATTGGGTACCAGTGATGTTTTCCTGGGTATTAAAGCAACTAGCGCATTAAGCAGACCACTCACCTCCATCCAGTGCCAAAGTTAAGAATGAGCGTATCTATACCTCCACTCCACAGGATATTTCTTCATGGCATGCATATGGACAAATTCAACTTTACCTACACTACTCCCTTATTTTCTAAGTCATATGTACAAACATTCTCCTCACTTTGTTTTGATATCTCAGTAACCTCCGTTTTTATCTTGGTTTGTTACACATACTGTGCTCGTGGTCCCTCAAATCCTAACGGTATTATGGTCTTAATTCCAAGGGAAAATGATATTCGTTCAGAAAATGGCAGGGGATAAGTTCTCTGAATTATAGCTGTAGAACCTGAAATTCCGTAGCAACAGCCCAGCACTGTCAGTTTAATCTGGTTACCATCTTGACAACAAATATATCAAAGAAATTCATACCATAGTTTTGTACATTCTAAGCATAGCTTTGTGAAATGAAAGTAACAGCAATACGAATTTAATGAAAGCCGATACTTGACACTAACCTCATATGCTGATGTCAGTTTCAGATGTCTGTACACAGGTAGATACAGTTGTGATGTGATCGGAATCACCACTAGAAATGCGATACATATCATCCAGAACTGAGTCCCATACACATACATTTCTGCTGGATTACCCAGCAATTCAATGGCTGTGATAAAACTGTAATCAAACAAATTAACAAGAACTGTGAAGATGTAATTTACTCCTTTGACAAAATGTAATTAAACAACTTAATTTAAGTAACATTTTAAATTATCCATACTGTGACACTTAAGATTAGCGTTTTCTGGGATGCAGCACTGTGTAGACTGGTAGTAGCTTCCTCTACCTGCAGTGTAGGTAACAAACCACAATGTTTCACATCCAAGTAGTCAGTCATCATTAATTGAATTTAATATTTTGACATAATGTGAAAGAGGAAGATATTTGGGATTATTTGACATATAGAGTATAAAGGTTCATTTCATTGAAATACACATCAGCACCTCAAAATGCATTCCTTGTGTACTGCACTGGCTGTAATATTGTGGATACATGCTCCACAGCTGCAAGGCTTCTTATGCATCATACAAAAACTTGCACAGACTTAAAATTATTTTTCCATATATTTTGTTCCACAACATGTTTTGAATAATTTGTAGATCTTTTTCTAGTTATACACACACACACACACACAAACATTGTTAAGCTCAGCTGTTTGTATCAGGAGTTTCTTTGTGCCAGTTGATACATTTTGTATTGTTCCTATGTCAAAGTGTACTTGTTGAAAATTGTAATTGATCAGCACTGTTAGAGCCTTGCTCTTTTTCAACCAACACATCACTATTATTTTCACTTCCAATTTGACTGCAACAAATAACCAGAGGACTTCCAATAGTATCATTTATTCTACTGTTCCATACTTTTCCATCACCCGGGGTCAGTTTAAGGCTCTCACAATCCATGTGGCTGCATGAGACCCAACCCTTCAAAAAGCCCCAGAAAGGCTGGTTGTAATTCTTACTTTAGGTCAAACGTATTCTGAGAAGAAATTCTTACTTTTTTCTACCTACTCTGTCAGTGTGGGAACACACATTCACAGGGTCTCAAAACTTACTTTTACATTGGGCCAAAAAATCCCTTAAACTGGCCCTATTGTTACTATTAGGATTAACAGTGTCTTTCTGGGGTATTCGTTCATTATCTGACTCCACATAATCTTGGTCATCATTAAAAGCATGTGCTTGAATTTCTTTTCTCTACCACCACTAAACAGCCAGACCAGGAAAGAACCTTCAGCATGATGACTGAGGATGGAACAACATACTGTCTGGTCAGGGTTACCGAAGACGCAAGCGGCAGTGATAACCAGAAGAGTGTAAAACAATGGTGGAGTGATAAATAACTAGGATACAGTACCACTTCACCGGCAACGAATTTTACATGAATTCTCCCGAGACCCTATTTGATGCTCCGCGATCAGAAGCCAGACACACCGCGAGATATGGTACGGTCTCTAAAACACTTAATATTTGCACTACCTCATTATTATTCATACAAAGATTTCCACTTAACATCTTTATTACCCATAGAATTATAAATACCTTTGCCTGAAACACTGTTCATTTGAAAAAGACACAATGACGAATGGAAATACGTGACAACTATTGGTATTTTTGGAAACTATCTGATTTGTGTTGTCAAAACTGGCAGGTACCTTCAGCCGTCTGTAAACTGAAGTCTGATTCAACTGCACCCTGCTGTTAGCCGACGGGTGAAATAAAAGCTAGTGCATGCAAGTAATGTAGATTGGCGATTTGTATTTTTGGACAGAACTTCGTTGGCCAATACGAGAAATTTATCCCAGATAAGCACCTAGTTGTAGTTCAATATCACATACTTGTACAGGGGTGCTGATAAGTCCTTAGCCCGACCAGAAAGAAAACAATCTAATGTTTCTGTCAGAATGATGTGAATTTTCTTCGGCACTTTGCCTTGCAGGGGGGGGGGCTTCATGACAGCTCGCGCCTCGATGTTGTTGAAATCGCGCGCTTCACTGACATTCTTCCAAGCTTGTTTCCTTTCTGGGCGGGTAAGGACTTACCAGCACCCAGGTAAGTTGATAAGCAGTGCCACGTTTAATGCCATAAAGGTTCAAATTAATCATTTCACTTCCAGCACTATTGTGAGCTTTGCGGTTGTCACTGTGGGGTACTGTGACACTATAGTATATGACCCCATGTATTTTAGTAGGTAGGTTCTAACTTTCAGGGAAACCTGTTAATTCCATCTCCAAAGCAGAATATGCTAAAGATCAAGAAAATAGGTTAGGCTTGTCCCAGAAATTTGGTATTTTCAGCCCAAAGCAAATTGTAGATCCAAGAAGACAGTCATGATATTAATGCACAAGTACCTGACATACCTAAAATAACCAACCCTAAATATACTGTTCATTCAGTTCTGGAATTTATGCAGATCCTAGTTATTACAAGGACTTGAACATTAAGGAGTTAAATTAAACAACATTACATTTAATTCATGAAATTTTAGAAACCAGTCAAACTTACATTTGGAAACTTTTCAAGTGACATTTCCACAAAAGCTGCCAGAAAGGTACAAAAGTGTTTGGTAAATCTGTCAACAAATGAGTTCAAGGAGAGGATTCTGGTTGATAAAGGAAAGTAAAAGTACATAAATATTAAAAAACAGAAGGTGCTCACCAGTTCAGAGCATAGGATTCTAAAACACCTCACCAATTATAATATATTGAGCACATAACAATTTGGTTTCAGACTGGGGTTGAGGACTGATAATGCAGCTTATAAACTAACAACTGAGATTTTAAATGCTATGAACAATAAACTAATAGTAGGAGGGATTTTTTGTGATATAGAGAAAGCATTTGATTGTGTTAACCATGATATTCTATTATCTAAATTGAACTTTTATTGAATCAATGATAAGGATCTTACACTCTATCAGTCTTATCTGGATAACAGATATTGTAGAACAGCAATATATAATGACAACGAGAACAGTAATTAAGTTTCAAATTGGGCTAAAGTAAGGCATGGAGTGCCACAAGGTCCTATTCTGGGACCTCTACTTTTTCTTTAAATATATAAATGTCTTACCCAAGATTATAAATAAAATTTCAGCACCTCTAATTTTTGCTAATGATACTAGTATCTTATTTACTCACTCTTATCTAATAGATCTTAACAAAAACATTCACGTAGTTTTCACAACTTTAAATAAATGGCTGAGAGCAAACCAATTATCTTTAAACTTTAATAAGACAAATTATATACACTTTACAACTAAGAGAAATATGCCAGTTAACTTAAAAATAGGCTTTAACATTAATTTTATCACCAATAGCTCCTACACAAAATTCCTGGGCGTGACAATGATTAATACTTTGTCTTGGAATAATCACATTGATTTACTTATGAAAAAATTAAGTACAGCTTGCAATATAATTAGAAATACCAAAACATACTTGTCTGCCTTGTCATTAAAAGTGATTTGTTATGCTTTTTTTCACTCAGGTATGAGTTATGGAATTATATTTTGGGGAATCTCATTGCATAGTTCCATAATTTTTAGAACACAAAGAAAAAAAAAGGAATTAGAATTATGGAAGGATGTGGGTTTAGAGTTTTGTGTAGAAATTTAAGAAATTACAAATTTTGCCTTTGACTTCACAGTATATATTATCTTTAATGTTTGTAGTTCAAAACAAAAATTTTTTCTCAACAAACAAAACAGAACACAATTTAGACACTAGACAAAGAAATAATTTATACCTTCCTCGAACAAACTTAATTATTTATCAAAAACGAACCTATTATTCCAGGATAACAATTTTTATAATTTACTCTTAGAGATTAAGAATGTTGCTGGTAACCAAAAAAAAAGTTCAAAATTGCTTTGAAAAAAATTCTGTACACATTTTACACAATGGAAGAGTGCCTTAGTCAATCGTGAATTATGTACTGTATCACAAGATTTTTATTATAGTGGTACATTGATTTAAAATTCTGTCTATGTGCATTATGTAAGTATTTTTGGACTGTTTTAAGTTTCTGTCTAGGTACATTATGTGTGTATTCATTGACTGTATATTCTGAACTCATCACATTTCGTTGTATAAACTTGATTTCTCTTATTTATGTATTATAATTACAAATTATTATGATATGTTATTTATTGTCGAGACTCATTTTGCACTGTGCCTGTTGTTATCTAATGACAAGTTCTATATCTACTTTGGCGGATCTCTGGAATAATAAATAAGTAAATGGTGGTGATGATGATGATGATGATGATGATGATACTTGCCAGACACATATGGCTTTGTATTTCTTCTTTAGCTAAAATGCAAGATGATGTATTCACAGGATGTGAGGCATAAATCTATGAATTATAAGGTAATAAAAGCTGATTAAAAAACTGGCTGAAAGTATATGTTGTGGGTGAAGGATTTGTGTTATATTTTACATCTCACTCACCTGGATGCTAAGGACATTGCCATAGGAAACGTTCCCATTGAGCTTCCTCCAAGCAAAAAGTCACTTGCTGTCTTTTGCTTTGGACCAAAATACCCATAGAATAAACCAATGCCAGCAGAAACTGCCAACATTATTGTTAATATAGTATAATCTGGCCAGTGAAATATGTTCCTGTGTCCACACATATCAGTGTCATTTGTAAAGTTGTTCACACTATGCAATATCTCTGCCATTATTGTGGAAGAAGCCATCTTGTAAATTTCAATTCCTATGCCTTCTTCGTTTTCCTGTTAGTCACACAATGCTTCAGGTTCCTGCTGAGAGATGCAAACAGACATATTTGGAACTCAGGTTTACATACTTAGCATTGTCTATCAAAAAGATACAGTTTGTAATTTCAATTACTGCTCCTTAGATTTAACAACTACAGCATCCTCAAACACGGGCGCACCAAAGCTCCCCCGGCCCCTCAAATCGAAATTTAAAATGGATTTTTGTAAACACAATGATAATATATGTTTTATGTGATTTACCCTTCAGCTGAAATCAGACACTGAAATCAGTTGGTGGATACTACATTAGAATTTTGAAAAATAAAATTAAAAATCTTAAAATATCTGAGATGAAATTAAAGAAAATAATTAGAAGATCAGACTTTGTGATTTAATTTCGTGAGTCATGGAACATGCATTTATATATGTATATACATACAATTGCCAACAGTGTTATAGTACAGTTATATTTATGAAGTGAATTTTATAATATGATTTTCAAAATCAAACAAATGATACACAGCATCAGGACTGGCCACGGCCGTCCACCCCTCCAGTAAAAAATTCGGGACATGCACCTCGCCTCAACAAGAGCAGTAGCAGCATAATGTAACAATCAGCTTTGTGATGTATCTGTAAACAGGCCTTCATTCAATCATTCATTCATTCATTCACTCATCTATCATATTTCTTAATCAGATATATATGTTACCATCAGTGTGTCAACACTGAACAACAAGAGAATTGAAAGATTTAAAGACTAGAATGTAATGCAATGGTGCTTAAACAATCAAAATTAAAATATGAAAATATGGTAAGAGTAGTATATAGAATAAACCGAAATATTTGCTTTGCACAAAATGCAATAAAACTGGCCCAAACAATTCATTAACTAACCCTTTCTTGAAAAGCTAACGGTTACACATCTAGGGGTGTTTTATGAAGCCTGTTCGCACAGGCACCTAAAAGTTCTAAGCAAAAGAAAAAGTGCCCTAGAATCCAACCCGATCCTGTAAACGACTACCAATGAAGAGCATCGCTAGGGCTGTAACCTAGACGAACTGTCAGCCACAGTTTGAAGCTGCAGAAGCCCAAAAATATGTGAAGAATTTCTAGAAGCTTTCAGCGTGTAGGAAAGTTTGGCTTGGCGACGTGAACAGATTGTGTGCCCTCAGGTCAAGGAGAGAGAGAGAAATGATATATAACTTTGTATACCTCGGATATGTCAAATCAATGTAAACGAATTTCGGGAGTGTGTGATGTGGCTGCGAGGCCAGGCTCGGCATCAAAACGAACAAACTTACCGCCAACCATTAAAGAATTGGGAGTCAGGACAGTGCTTTCGGTACACAGACTATGCCTACAAGCTGGACCTTCTAGGACACGTGGTTTGATGCCCTCCTCTCCAGCAGGGTCAAACCTGCTACAGAACATTGGCGATCGGGGTGAAAAGGCCGGGGCATGAAGCTTACCACACACTTCTATCAACTGCCGAGGCTAACAATGAGTCTACCTACACCTATACTCTTCCGTATTCCTGCGAAACGTGCATAGATAAATTTATCACGCAAACTTACGCCGTCTTCCCTTCAATATCCCCACCAGAAAAACCTAAGTTTTTCATATCTCTCCCACACGTGCTACGAAACCTACCAATTTAATTGTCCTCCATTTGCTTATCTTAAGGAAACCGTGTCCGCATTTTTTATTCCTCTCTCATCCGTGTATAATGCCATGTAATGATCTCATTTTTGACTTCATCACCTTGACGAAGGCTACAAATTACAAAGCAGAATTCTTACTTTAAATCTGACAGTCACTCATCTGGACAGGAAATTCTCCTCTTTTGTGGAACCGCAAGTTTCATGCTGTTAGGAAGCCAAATGAATTCAGGCCAAAAAAGGTAAAAGCAAAACTCACCCTAGAACGGGTTGTAAAGATCCAAAAGAAGAGCATAGGTATAGCTTTACCTTTTCTCTAATTTCGGCACTGGATAGAAGTGGGTGGTTAGGCCACGTACCGGCCGTTTTATCACGAGAAGGGGACGCGGCATCCATTGTACACGAGGCTGGGCAGGCCCCAGAGCCGGTCTGGACATGTGCGGAGAATCTCGCCCCCACCGGTATTCGAACTGTGGATCGTCCAGCCCATAGCGAGTCGCTATACTGACTGAGCTATCTCGGCCCTTGAATTAAGCCATATCTTTCCACATTTTCTCAATGGGGCGTCTTAATACATGATACAGAGACCTATGTGTTGGGGTCTTTGGTTATACCTTGTACACAACACTGTGGGGCTACATGTTGAAGAGGCCCTACTTAGACTGTGTTCTGACTTCGGGCTACAAATTGATTTCTTGACCTGGCCAAAGAATCCAACATGTCTCGAAGCTAACTGTACAGCATGCGTGTGTCGGAGAAGGACAGCTTTAAACTTCTTCTTCCGTGGGCTGCGTGTGGTCAGATTTGGTCTTACTCAAGGTCAACTCTTTTCTCCAGAAGACCGCGACCCCTTTTACTGTGAACGATTTATCTCACATGGTCGTTACTGGAAGCGACGAAATGTCTGTGGTCAGTGTAGTTCAACTTGGCACAAAATCAAGTCTTATGTCCCAATATTTTCCTAACGCGTAGCTATGCTTATAAAACTAAGTACATGACCGTGTCTCGAGATCAGAACGCAGGACGAATCCACAGTTTGAAGGTTGATAATAGTTCCATTGAGAGGGCGGAAGAGTTCAAATATTTGGGAACAACGTTAACAAATCAAAATTCTATTCAGGAAGAAATTAAGAGCAGGCTGAAGTTAGGGAA
>Ga0123357_10008136_pt1 | contig 13067 bp, 2 predicted proteins | sample TergutEmb28metaG_FD_89873 | JGI IMG/M metagenome (GOLD analysis project Ga0123357, IMG submission 89873) | Embiratermes neotenicus P4 segment gut microbial communities from Petit-Saut dam, French Guiana - Emb289 P4 | ecosystem: Host-associated > Arthropoda: Insects > Digestive system > Gut ...
CAAACTTCACTGGCCATTATCTCCCAAACCGTTCAACTTTGGATATAGGTGTTTTGGGGTTTTTCGGTATAGTTTAACATAAGGAACACCCTCCCGAAATCTGGTCCGTTCCTCCTGTTACACTCTGTATAATCAGTTCATTTGTTGATAAAAACCCGGGAGAAGAATAGGCGCTTCACTAGTACGGCGGACGCTGGCGTGTCCCCTCACACACACACACACACACACACACACACACACACCACACACGAACACACCCACATCGACACGTGTTTTGCACCCCGCAACGGCTGTCTTACCATATTACACACACGTTGTTCAGTGTTTTATATTGTGTTATGGCTAAAGTGGTGTACATTATGAACATTTCCGATCAGAAGATGCTTTTGTACTACGGTATAATGTAGGCTTTCTGCTGTAATATATTGCTCATAGCCTGATACGGTTAAGGATGAAACAAAAATAAATTCTCTTACAGTATTCTGGGAAACCGTTCTTACAGCTTGTGAATGGAACGTCGACGGACACGCTATTTGAAAATCAGTAATTAACCCTTTGACGCCTAAAGACCCCTGTAGTAGTCGTACCGCACCGCTAACCTCTAAACGTTGCATTTTATATATTTATTCAACAAATACATGTACTGAATATTTTAAACATGGTATATAATGTCCGTTTTTTTCTCTTGAAAATGCAGTTTGTTTCATAATTCTAACGTATTTGGTTCATGTTTTATTCACATTTTATATACAGAATGTGCTAAAATTTAAAAAATAATTCCGGCGCCAAAAGGTTAAGAACAGTGTTTGTACAGGCTATCAGGTCCTGTGAGGAGCATGCTTCCAACAATAAATAGTCAAATTTTCGAAAAATATTACAGAGCTTTTGCTAGCAGTGAATTAATACCACGAAGCGGCGGCGAGACACCACAGAATACTTGAATCGCCGTCCACACCTTTGTGAGAATCCCAAATACCGTATTCAGTAGCTGATTGTTAGGAAGGAAGTTTCCAACAATACTGAAATCTAATGAATATTAGAACCCATTTGATGATGACCATATTTTAATGAAAGTACACACAGTGTTTGTCAAATTGTTACAGTTTCAATAAAAACTGTTTTAATTGCTGTAAATACTTACGCAGATGAGGTACCTTCGTCACGTAACTTTAGTGAAGACAATTTTATGCAACAACTTGAAAAAGAAATTCAAGAGGTCCACAACCAAAATTGAAATTGGCAACTTTTGGAACATGATGGTGGATGCTCTTGGATCACTGAATGGCTATACCGAGGAGCGTTTTTTTTTTAACAAGGAAGAATATCAGTTGATTTAAATGATGTATAGCGTATTATCTGTTTATGAATTAGATTGGAAAATACATATCAATTTTCAATCAATATTTTCTGGCGACCCAAGTGTGGTACTGGACTAAACTAGGCTAAACTAAACACTTCTGGCAATGTTGTAAACTTAACTTCATTACTGGCTTATTGGAATGACGTCAGAAACTCATAAACCCTAATGACGTGATGATGCGCTGTCCGGTTAAGGATACTGCACGTCATTATGAAGATATGACGTGCAAAGGAAAACTGAAGGAAGCTTCTTCACTCGCATACCATCTCAGACAAATCTCAAACGAATTAATCCGAAATTGAGTCAGCAACTGCGCGGTAACAAGCAATCGTCTTGCCGCTTGTTACGATGCAGCTCTGGAAGGTGTAAGTGGGAATTTTGAACGGAAATTACACTTGCATTTAGTGACAATTTAAGTGCGAATTGCGAATATTGTGAACAAGTAGTACCGCAAGAAATGTGCTTACAGAAATTTGAAAATGTTGCTGTTGGTGTCAGGTGAACCAAGGTGAGATACAAAGTCGTGGTTTTTAATCGCTCATTACCATTGGACGTTGGAAGTGTTTCGTATAAAGGAACATGAATATTCATGTCCTAGAATGCATTCAAATTTTCAACTGAAGACATGAGACGAGCCTTTAAGATATTGACGGAAATTACGTTGGTGTATCAAAAGCTCAGCAGTTAAGGCTGTTTATTACGGCTGAATTTCCAGGAACAGCTTATATCTTCAGACTCACGTATGGTCACAGCACAATGAAAGTATTCGGCATTGTCATCCTGCCTTGTGTTTTTGATAGAAGTAAAAAGTTGACAGTTTTTATTCGGTTGCTATATAACGGTAACTGTTATTGCTATTTATAAACAGTCCGAAAGTTGTGCGATTCCTTCTCACAGTGGTGACTACAAAAAATAGGTACGGACGTTTGAGACGTAACACTGTGAAGTCTGGTAGAAATATGACAAAATGCTGAGGAACATAGAGCCTCTTCTGCAGGAGAAAAGAGTGAGGCAGTAATTTCCACTGAAACGTCGGTAAATTTATACAAGACTATGCAGTGTCTCACACCAGGATACAATGTGCACTGTATAGAACAAAATGTGACAGGCATAACAAGGACTCACAGGCAACTGTGCTTTATTCGATGTAACAGTCTTAACGTTCGCCGATAAAATTTGTATGACGTGTATATTCATATGAATATATACTATATCTTGATCTTAAGTGCCTCCAGGGAATAAATAATAATGCATCAAGATCATGTGGCCTGTGAACATTTAAGCCAGAAAGAGGAAGAGTAAAATTTTCCAGCGCAATTTACAAAATTATACAGCAAAATAAAATTCTCCTTTTATATATTCTAACTACAAAACCTTAAAATAGCTGAGCCAAAGAATGGTGCAAAAAGTAAAGTTATTTTCAATAAATTTTCTCTTTGTTTTCGAAAACCTAGCGCAGTCTCTTGATTACTGAACACACGATGATTAGGGAATTTTCGGTGGTTACCACGCTACAGTATGTGTAATAGGCGGAACCAATTCTGAAGATGGAATACGGTACCGTAATCGGGAGAACTATGAACAAAACGCTAACAGCCGTGGAATTTTTAAATCTCCGTAAAATTCCATTTTTTTGTATTTGCTTAATTACCTATAAAAATGTTTAACATATCCTTCCCTGTCCTCGACATAATGCAACCTAGGGAAACTGAATTCAAGAATAATCACGCAAAACGAAATACCAGTAGACGTTATTAATGATACATAATCTCAAACTTGTGAAGTACCTGAGGAAAATCATAGTGTGTAAGTAAAATATATCACCAGGATGAAACCCAGTGCAACATAATATATCAACATTTTATTATTCAAACTAGTTCCTCTGCGGTGTATGGAAATCCATACAATTTTATCCTTCCATATAAGATGTCCTTTCTAGTAGTGGCCTAATATGTCACCGAAATTTGCTGTAGAAGGTACTGTGGTTTAGAATACTTTTACGGTTAATGTACATTATTATACGACATTGAATCTCAATTAACCTGCAGTTTCGGAGTAAGTTTCACTTTCGGATGTCTTATTCAGTGTAACAGGTTTCAATATAAGTGTTATTTGCAACAGCATTTATACCAAACGCTAAACTACATACTTCGTATACGATAACAATTTAAGATATTCAATTGCGTTTTTGCAAAACAAGAAAGCAGTATGTCATGTAATGACAACTTCAGTACGGGACATGATGCAGCCCACACAAGACAGTTAATTAACTATTTGAACCGTAATTAACATTAAACCAACTATTTCAACGCACGGCATAATTAATATTAAAGGTGACCACTTTAAACCTGACATTCATATAAGTAATTCAGTGTGTCCCACTTGCTACCGAAACCGGCATGTCTTTAATAATTTTACCACTAATGAGGATATTGCAACCAAACTTGAAGCGGACCACAGACACATTCCTCTTCATTTCTCACACAACGAACGCACTCCCGTTCAAATTTCGTTGCAATTTTTTCATTGGTGTTAGAATTATTAAAGAAATGCCGGGTTCGGTAGCGAGTGGGACACACTGTATTTAGAAATGTAGTCCCTATAGCACAGAGAACATAATAAATCTCCAATAAAATTTCGGTTAATTTTATTTAGGGGAATAACCTGCTTTTCTCCTAATAAATATATGAAAACCACGAATGTGAAAAAATTCAATTTTTTTAAAAATTTTTGATCTGCGCTTCAGATGAATGACAGTGTCTGTCACGTGGTAATAAAAGTAATTGTAATGAACGTATAAAGATAAAGCAATTCCATTACAGGGTTCCAGGAGGTTAAGGCTCCCAGATTTCAAGAAAATCGACACATGAAGATGTTACGTTTGTCAGCCCTACCTACCTTTACCCCCCAGGAAGTATTCCTGGTACTCACTTCTATTATTCAGTCAACGCTAGGGCCATAGTGCGGCCGGAAGGATTATGTCAATGAAAAATTTCTATGACACCATTGGGAATCGAACCCGCGACCTTCCGGCTTGTAGCGCAGGGCCTCAACCAACTGCGCTACCGCGTGCCCTCTTCATGATCTTATACTTTGATGTAATTTTAAAGTAAAATAGTATAAAGATTCGTTTTTAATTTTACCGAATTTCTGAAACGTTTCTTTAAAAATAGTGCCTTGAACCACTGATATATTTATGTCAAAGATTCTCATTTCTAAACCTGCAGGGAAGATTATTATTACCGTCACGAAATACGCAACTTGTATATCGCAATATTCTTCGTCTTCCGCAACAAGCCAAAATACCAAAAGAAAATTCCTTATAACGACAAAGTCTCAAATTCTTCAAGCGACTGAAGCGTGTGGTTGTGATTTTCTTTCAAGAAAACCAGTGAAGTGTTAAAATGTCTCAAAGCGAATAAAGAGCAAAAGCAAAAGAGGATGTTTCCTGGAAGGAACAAAGGCGTTTATAGCTTCAAGCCCCAGTGATTGGCCGAAGCACAACATCTGCAATTTGGTAGGTATATTAAACATTAAGGAAAATTCGCGCTAGTAAGAACACACTTCAGTAGTCTACAGAAATGGTAAGAGAGCCTCATATTAGATTCCTGCAAGACATTTCAATATTTCTCTCAATTTCCAGAATCAGATCTTAATTGCTTCGTATGTACAGCTTTTTCCAGCATTTCGGTGTCTGCTGCAGTAGCAAACTTCAGGATGAATAAGCTGGGAGGCGAAAGCGCTCCGAAGTTCAGGTCTCGTAATGGGAGTAAGGAGGAGCGTATGTGGCACGGTGCTGTCCTATGGGAAAGGAATTTTGAGATAGGTAGTCTATATCGTGACGCAGCCTCTTAAGCTTCATTCGCCATCACAATGGAATCTAAAATGTGGGCGGAAACTGTAAAAGCAAAACCTGTGGAGTCCAAATTACATATTGGGTACATGCCAGTAAAGACAACGAAGAGATTTTAACCCTTTAAAGACGAAAGGCAGACCGCTGTATTTAAAGACTCAGTCCGTACCGCACTATAAAAACTTTTCATCCCGGTTTTAAATACCAATCAGTTTATGCTGTAAGTGGCACAAGTCGCTGTTTGTTCTCAGATAAATACAAAACATATACACGTAAATACAGTGTGGGCAGAGCGTACAGTTGCTGAATGCTAAACTGTTGGTGTATCACGTCACCAGTAGGATTTCAAAGGTTAAGTTTGTGTTGACATGATGAATTAGTGAATGGAATATTACATATTAAGTATATCTTTTGGCGCCGGAATTATTTTTTTAATTTTAACACACTCTGTATATAAAATGTGAATAATAGAGGAACCAAATACGTTAGATTTATGAAACAAACTGCATTTTGAAGAGGAAAAAACGGAGAGTATATACCATGTTTAAAATATTCAGTACCTGTATTTGTTGAATAACTATATAAAATGCAACGTTTAGAGGTTAGCGGTGCGGTACGACCACTATAGTATGAAACAAAAGCATTGAAGTTTCAAACTAATTTTATGGCGTCTGATGGGTTTCAGATTGTTCTTAAGCAGAAAAGAACGAACAGTTTAATCTTTTTGTCATCACGGATTAAGCCACTTAAGGATCTATATAAAGGAAAGATTTTTCTTATTCTTTGTATACGCCATTGTTCTACGTAAGTACTAGTTTCGAATATGAGCAGAAAGTGAAGACCATAAACAGTAACGAAAGGCACGGTTGAGTCGGAAAGACCATGGCAAGTTCATAACGTGCTTTTAGATAGTAGCACTGGGTAATGTGTGGCTCTCTTGTTAGCTCCATCATAATATACATGAAAGGTCTTCTTCTTTTCCCGTATATGGTCGTATTTGAAACAATATTTTATGAATGACTTTGATTAGATTTGATATAACGGACTGGTATTAAAATAAGAGGCTTCTAAAATGTAGAACTCCCGACTCCGGTAATAAGAAGCCTACAAATTTTTACATAGTTTCGAAAGTCTCGGAAGAAACTGCTAGCCCCTTCTCCAGGGTAGAAGTGTTCTATGGCATAGCTAGTTTTTGTGATGGGCTAGGCTACATTCTACACACACTCTGATTTAAATTTAATTGACATTTTTTACTTCCATTATTCTCATTTCGCAGCGGATCTCTTACTTTTTAATGTAATATTATTGTCATAAAATCATTCCTGGAAATAGTTTAAGAAATCTCAACAATGCAGCTCAAATTTTTGATTCCCGCTTTATTCATAACCCAAGTTTAACTTCCAGAACTTCGAAGTATTAAAATTTATGTATCTTGGATATAATGAACCTGATCTATTAAAAAAGATGCATAACAAACTGCTTACGTTTACAAGACTAATTGAATAAAGAAAGAAATTTTTACAAGTAAAAAAAAGACAGACTTTCTAACGCGACTATACGGTGCAACAGTTCAGCCAAATTACATTGTGGAAGTGATACTTGGATTATGAGAAAATGAAAATGAATAAGCACAGCAGCTTCCCGTTATTTAATCATTATTAGGAGAACTTTATGACAGAGAATCCAAATGAAAAGTACGGAATCGATTGTAAAATGAGAATATGACAACAGAGCCAAAGTAATACATATTAAACCGGAAACAACGTCGAATACTGCCATTGTAAACTACACCTTACACAATCCGAATCACAGAAGTTGAAAACGGAAGAGGAAAAAGCAAGACCTGTGGTATTGCTTGTGCTAACGAAGAAGATGAAGAAGAAGAAGAAGAAGAAGAAGACGACGACGACGAAGAGGAGGAAGAAGAACAAGAACAAGAAGAAGGAGGAGGAGGAGGAGGAGGAGGAGGAGAAGAAGAAGAAGAAGAAGAAGAAGAAGAAGAAGAAGAAGAAGAAAACTCTAGGTATAAATGTTAAAGAATTACTTTCGTATACTTGCGCCCCTGAACTCTAAATCTGAGATGGGACTTAGCTAGAGAAATATCAGAAACCTCTAACTCACACAAAAGACTGCCCGTAGGAATCACCACAGCACGCACAAAGTCCCGGCCCCACTATTCTTAAAGCTTCAAAAACATCGCTGCTACTTCCCTCCATTATCTGTGACGCTATGCTGTAGATTTGGCGACACCCAGTTTTTGCACGGTACTGTACATGTACTTCATTCACGGCCACCCGTCTAATTTAAAATGAAGTATCAGTTGTACGTTTAGCAGTTGTAATTCATTCTTAGATACTTTAGTTGAGCCATTTACATGATTTTGAAACATTTGGGAACAATGCATGATAATACAGATAATACGAGAATCTTTCGGAGAAGAATGGTGTGGGTGTAACATTCTACATTGTGTTCAGGAGGCACAACAGAAAGCAACAGAATGACACGTACTCTAACTGCACACTGATCAGTGATGTCATGCAACCATACGATGACCAATGCTTTCTTTCATATTCTTACTTAACCAGTAAGATATCCTCATCTCGTTGGAAGTTACTTAAATTCCACAACTGAAAGAGCTTTGTTAAGCAATGTAAGAAATGAGTACTCTTCCACAGAACACAATTTAGTTGCCTTTAATAAAGCACCTAGGATTCTACGAAAAACTTCACGTGCACACTGGGTTAACTATGTAGACAGTCGTTTGTTAAGTTGTGAGGGTGTGCAGTAGGGTGGACAGTTCCCATGTTCCACAGAAAACTGATATCGCCACTATTAGGATAGATAAACAGCACCATCTAAATCCGATGTTTAAGGAAGCCGAATTCTTATAAAAAGTAAGCGTAAATCTACAAGACGACACGGCGTCACATCGAAAAAAGGGATATTTTTAGGACTGATGATGTTTTAGAAGGGAATGAATGACTCGCCTAGAAGCTGCAGAGATGCTCTTTCTAAGAAGTGTTACGGGATACACAAGACTGGATAAAATAAGAAGCGAAGTCATAAGAAAAGAACTAGAGATCTCTGGAATACAAGGCGTGAGACTCAAATACAAACAAAACTGGATCAACCACCTTGAAAGAATGGACAACACCAGACTCCCGAAACACACCCTCAACTACAAACCTCGAAGAAGAAGAGACCGTGGACGCCCCAGGAAACGATGGCAATGCGTCGATGCCGGAACAGGTCAAACGACCTAATCCATGGAGGAAGATGATGATGATGATGATGATGATGATGATGATGATATTTAGGTTATACTTGAACCTAAAAAGGAAAAGTGACCAGATCATGAAGAAAATTGCGTAATGAGGATTTAAATACCGCCTACAATCTTACAAATTTTATTACCATAATCAAAGAAATGATGAGTGGGCCATGTGGCACTCGGGAAGAAGAAGACTAATGAGTTTAAATGTTTTGCAAAGGAAAACCTTAAAGAAAGATAATTAGCAGACACGATTCTTAAACAGCTCTGTTGGATGTATGAGTACTGGATTCTTTTGGTTGGGGATCGTTAGCAGTGAATGGATCTTGGGAACAGGCTAATAAACCTTCATATTCCACAGAATTCGGCGAATTATTTGTTAGGTGAAAGACTGATAGCATCTGAAAGAGCTCATTACTCCACGGACTTTGCAGTTTACTAAAAATGTGAACCAACTAGAAAATAATACACAATAAGCAACCGCATTACATAAAGCCCAGAATATGTTTAGGACTAAAACGTTGTAGAAAAATGTAGCTCTCAATGTAGATTATACTCTATATCACGGACTTTTTGCATCAAGATGTCGTTACAAGAAAGGAGAACAGACGAAAGTCCAGACGAAAAGAGCGTAGGATGATAATCGTCAGCGCACTTAAAAGAACGAAACTAAATTTGCTTTTCGGTCAAAAAGTAAACAAGTTGTTACGTATTGGATCTATATTTGTCACCCTGGCCCTCCAGAATGGACAGCAGTAAGAAAAAGTACTGACTTTCCTAGAGTTATACAATTTTCCGCATTACTGAATTCCCACAGCTACTCCATCAATCTAAAATTGACGGGTGTAAAGACTACAACAACTTGACGTAAGTTTCTTGGCCCACTGAGGCAAGATCGGTGTTGAGTCTATTTCCGATAATTCATTTCTTATGCTCACACTTTTGACTTCAGAGCCTTAACTCAAATTTACTTTATCGAAAAACCAAGAGTGTTACGAAGCTACTGGTAGTTTTTGTGGATAGGCTATTACAGATTCCCTTTAATAATTTTATAATCCTACGTCCTTTCCAAAGCAAGGGAGGAAACATATTATATATATAGACCTATATGTATGTATATATATTCTTATTCTTATCATATATAATTTTCTACCAAAAGAGGAATTATACTAGTTACTAAGGCCACAGGGAGGCGCGTTCGGTTCTTGACAGTTTTCAGTCGGTTGCAGGTCTAACCTTAAATCCATTGCTGTCAGAAGTTTTGTTATTTCACGGGCTGTTTATAGGCTTTGGTTACGGAACGGTATTACAGTCAGTAGGACAGTTTGTTTTATATCTTTCAAAAACATATTACTTGAATGTCCAAGTTGATTCTTTGTTAAATTTACCGGTCATACCAAACGACAGAATTTCAGCCTAATTACAAATTTTGTAATTTCTGACTGAAGGACAATATCTCTTACGCAATTTACATTCATTATTTATATAACACTTTTTATTTTATCACATAAAAGCAAAAAGCACTCAATATTATAGTTGCATGTTACTTTTTCCTATTTATGTGTCATGAAAACGACAATAAATAATTGATAACTTCAAAGAAAATGAAGCTACCAAGCGAAGTATATGTCAATGATTATTATTTCACACACAAACAAATTTTATTCTACAGTATTTGGCACCATATTATTATGCAATTATCATCTAGTGTACAGCAACAAATATTAAATATTACGGCTTTATTTCGGCTTTTATTACCAGTTACACAAGATTCGCCTTAAAGTTTTATCCTGTCAAAAAGTATTAAGTATTATTATATATTATGTACATTAAGTATGTTGTTTCTTGTCTTAATTTTCATTCATGAAAATCCATTTTATTTGCGCCGTATTCTACGTTATCATCTGTAGCCTGTATGGCTGTGCTGTATTTTTCTAATTAACTAATAAATGCACAATTGCGGGAAAAATATGTTGACATGAAATGTTTATTTTGATTATATCTAAATCTTTAAATTTCAAGAAGACGCACGAGAGGTGTTATTATAAACGTAATTAGATATACATGTAAAATACCTGATATTTTTCTCCGGTTTCATGCTACAATGAATATTCTCGACTTATTTCTATAGAAGTCACGATGTAAAAGTCAATGAAAATCCTTTCAGAGGGAGCTGAGTTATAACGCGAGACATGAAGAAGCTAACAGTAGTTTCCGGCAACTTGGCTATCACAAGCCTAAAACAGGACAAGACATCCGTGCTCTTGAGTTCGCCGTGGTATTTGTGTGTTTGTGGTCTGAGTGTCTCAGATACAAACTATCGTACATACTGACCTCTCTCGATCTGTACAGGTCACTGCGTATTGTTGGATTTGTGAAATCTAGAAGGCTAGGATAGGCTGGATATGCAACCCGGACGGAAGAGACAAGAAACTCATACATAATTCGGATGGTTAGTTTTCACGGGTGCTGAACGCTGAAATTACCGAACCCTGTAATTCAAAGCCGTGTAATCTGTTAACCAAGTACGAAAGGTCGTAGAAACCTGCTGCCCGTATCTCCAGGCCGCGTCTTAACAAAACGACCTGAATGTGCATTAGGGACCTTGTGGCATTATTAACTACGGCACCAGACGGAGAACTTTATGTTCCGAAGGGAGGAAACTTTGTTCTTTCTTTTAACACCTTGGCCAGATTTTGTGTTCAAGCAAAGTTGTATTAACCTGTCAAGTCTTAATAAATTTATGTGGCATGAGGAACTCGGGCGCGTCTCGTCAGGCACCACGTGACTTGAGCCTTACTTTACACGCAGAATATTTCGTTACGTATTACAGCCTCAATACGGGTAACTTCGTATTTTTATTAACAGAGCTCTTAGTTATCGCAAATGAAGAATTATTATGTGAAAGAACGAAGCCTGGAATAATTTCATCTTGGTGCTGGGAAAGAACGTGCTCAGTAAAACACCAATAAGTACTGGAGACAAATCTCCGGCTAAATTAACTATTTATTTCCTTATTTTCTGTGTGAATTACCTATTTGCAGTAACACGGGTTTCAGCAGAAATGGAATTAGGAAGTTAACAATATGCGGGATTTAAATAATGTTAGTTTTGTTAACTTGTCAGACCAGACTCACATGTGAGAGGCATATCTGCACAAATGAATCTGCGACTACCCATGGTATTGTAACTGATTCATTAAACTTTTGGTGCCGGAATTATTTTTTTAATTTCAGCACATCCTGTATATTAAATGTGAATAATACAGGAACCAAATAGGTTAGATTTATGAAACAAACTGCATTCTGAAGAGGAATAAACGAAGAGTATATACCGTGTTTAAATTATTTAGTACCTATATTTGTTGAATAAATATACAAAATGCAACATTTAGAGGTTAGCGATGTGGTACGACCACTATAGTCGTCGTTAGGCGTCAAAAGGTTAATATACAGTATTCCGTCTAGTAAAACAATTTATTTCATTATTTCTTTTAATGCTACTTGTTTCCATCGAAAACGACCATCAACAGGCGTTCTCTACAGAATATTAAAAATCAAAGTAATGTGACACTATTTTTAAGATTTCTCAAATATTGCAGGACATTTGTTACAACAAAATTTTAGCTTTTAATTGTGTTTAAGTAACTAGTCGGTTGTGTAATCACTGTGGGATTTTTTGGATTTCATAATGACTACACGTCTGACTAATCACATGAGATGTTAAAAACTAAAATTTTGTTGTAATAAATATTTTGCAATATTTGAGAAAGATCTCGCTAACAGTAACATTTTACTCGATTTTTAGGTTCTTTTTACAAAAAGCCTGATGATACGGTTGTCCAATCGAAATACAGCGTTGAATAAAATAATATAGTGTCGTGTTGCGCGGATTAGTGTGTATTTACATGACTGATTGGACACAATGGGGTGGATACAATTAAACTGTTATTGTTCCGCATCAGCGCAATAATTGTATCACGCAAGAAAGGAACCCTTATTTTCTGTGGCGCAACAGCAAAAATCGTGCCTAGCTCACCTAATCTAAATAACAAATTGACTAGTACACGTCAGCACAACAAATATCTATTGGAGTATATAGGCTACATGTTTCGACCTGCTAACAGGTCATCACCAGGCCTCCATCGGAATAAGTCTCGGGTGCTGTTTAGATATTAGGTTCCCAGTATTTTTACAATTGTGAACGTACGTAAAAACTGATACTGGATAAAATGTGAAACATATAATGTCTAGTTGAGTAAAGAGAGAAATTACAAAAATTTGTGGAAATTACGCTATGAGTAGACTGACATTTGAAATAAAGTGAAATGCCGACTTGATGCAACTAGGTACTTGCGGCTAATTCGTAAAGTTACTTCATGGGTTGTATCTGGTTCGATGTGTGTTGGTGTTCCGTTGCAGTGTGGCTATGGTGGTGTGGTATCCGTATGCAGTCTGAAGCACTAAGTAGTGCTTCAGACTGCATACGGATACCACACCACCATAGCCACACTGCAACGGAACACCAACACACATCGAACCAGATACAACCCATGAAGTAACTTTACGAATTAGCCGCAAGTA
>Ga0123357_10008137_pt1 | contig 13065 bp, 9 predicted proteins | sample TergutEmb28metaG_FD_89873 | JGI IMG/M metagenome (GOLD analysis project Ga0123357, IMG submission 89873) | Embiratermes neotenicus P4 segment gut microbial communities from Petit-Saut dam, French Guiana - Emb289 P4 | ecosystem: Host-associated > Arthropoda: Insects > Digestive system > Gut ...
AAAGACCCGGTACCCATTTTACAGGAGGCTGGGTGGGCCCCAGGGCCGGTCTGGAAGGGCGGAAAATCTCGTCCCCACCGGGATTCGATCCCGGACCGTCCAGCCCGTAGTCAGTCGCTATACTGACTGACCTACCCGGCCCATATGTTATAGTACCCAACAACAAAGTTACAGGTATTATTCGGGTAATTAATTAAGTAGGCTAGGCATATTTTACTCCTTTATTTATCACTTAACGGCGCTTTAAATATGTCAATACATATACAGCTGAATGGTAAAATTATTAGTAAATAAGGAATTGTAAAGAATATGAACTGATTAGAAAGCCTTCATTCAGGATAACTGTTGCTGCAGGCCAGAATATGACCTAGAACATGTGGAATAATAGCATTAAACCTTAATCCAATGTAGCCAGTTACAGAAGATGTGAATTTGTTGTGTCATTATTTTAACAAAGTTGTCACTAAGTCTGCCTACATAGCCTCGAGTAATTGGATGATAATGAAGTGGAAACTAGATAGGATACAGAAAGTACGTATTATCGTAAATTCTACTTGGAGAGACTAAGAAACATCACGAAACCAGAGCCAGAGTAGCTACTCATTTACCAAGATTAAAACCCGGAATTTCCGTAACGAAATTCATATATGTTGCTGTATATTACGAAATGAGAAATAAGAAACGTAATATTCAGTGTAATTTTGACCATTGGTACACGTGTCACAAGTTAAGTGAAGGTGGATAGCACTTCTTTATAAGATGAGACCTTAAAATTTCCTAACTTAAAGAATGTGTTGAAGTCTGTAATGTTTAGGAGCTCAGACATTCCACATTCCCATTTTTTTGTAAGCCCAAAACCCACAGTTCCCTTCAAATCGTCATGTCACATTTTTCCGTGCTAAAATTCAGCAGTGACAAGTTCAACCTCGAGTAAACTCGGTCTTCTTTCTCATTTCAAATAAATTGAAAATGAAAGTATTTACACAGTCTGTAATCTCCTGGGTTTCAAGGAGATACCCGATCACGAGATTCCAAAGAGCATTTCCGCCGTTTCCGCCATATTCTATAACCGTAACACAAAACGCCGCACACCCAAGGGGCCCTAAAAAATCCGGAAAATCTAGAAATGGAAGGAAGTAAGGTGATATCCAGTTGTCCATACAGTTTATTGCAAAAGCATTTAATGTTCTTTAGTAAAAGCTCGTGCATCTCTTTATTTCTGTCGTTGAAAATAAATCCATAAGAAAAGAGAAATGGCCAAGAATTAGAAGGTGCCAATGGAAGATTTCAGTCTCCTGAGATAAAGCGTAGTGTAGTTTCGCACGTACGTTCCATCGTTTCGGATCCTGGTGCTTCCTTCTTCAAGGTGGATTAAGAATTACTCTGAAGATAAGATACCAAGTCCTCTTAAGCGACATCTAGACGCCGACATAATCTGTATGTTTCCCAGAAAACGGGAATAGACTAATTATTAGAATGGTTGTCACTATCTCAAATTTCGCTAAAATTTTCGCTTATAAACCTCGAAGAACAAACCAAATAAACAAACATAATTTTATGGCTACATAAAAGGCACGCAAATTTTGAATTAGGGCTGGAACTCTTTGACCAGTATAGTGGATAGGTAATGGACGGAGAAGAGCGGGGTTCGATGTCTGGCAGAAGCAGGGAACTTTCTCTTATGCAACTACTTCTATACCTGTCACTAGGCCCATCAAGTTGGGAAGTTACAGGATTCAGTGCTTGAAGACGATAATTCAAGAAATGAAGTTAAGAACGCGTGGGCTGTTACATCCAACACCCCACACTCCTTCAAGAAGAAGCGCGTATTGAAGGACGGAGGCAAATTATATTTATAACAGAAAATGTCAAAAGTCAGTAACCTAAAGACTAAGAAGCTAATTTAATTAATATTACATAAAGATACAGAAGTCACCACCTCTGGCCAGCTTCACAGAATTTAAAAGGAACGTTCCCTGTGTTATAGACCATTAGTACGTGACACACAGACATTACATCGTGTTTTATTTGATAGCGGACTTTTACACTCCCTTCCTTTAATTTGTTTCGAATTTATGTGAAAAACGTAGGCTGCAATACGTACTGACAGATTTAAACTGCGATGGAAGTTTCAAACTCGTGCCTAGATAGGACAAATCCATCAGTGTAACCGCGGATTACGTTGAAAAATTAAAACTACTTCAGTGGAATAAATGAGCTGAATTAAACATTATAATGAATTTTTATTTAATTTTTGTGACTAAGGACATTTTATTTGTTAAACGTCCTTCATGTAAAAATCTCATTTAACACAAAAAAATCGACTCTTACCTGTTTTGTGGGCAGTGGAAAAGAAAAAAGAATATTTATTCGTCCTTTTTAGCCAAAATATCAACTAATATCTACGAAAAGTCTTGGTTTTTTCCGAGTATCAAATCCTGTATCTTCGCAGCTCTGAAATTGTTATGCCTATTTGTAAATTGGCGAAAGGCCACTTTTTTTGAATTCAAAAGACTTTTATTATTTTTTTCAACATACTTCTTGCAAAATGCATGAACGTTGAAGATAAGAACTTCAAAACTTCGTGAATTGACGGTGGTATTGGTAAACCTGACGAACAAGTAGCGAATAAAATAAGACAGATCTATTTTTTCCTACAATCGAAACATGTGCGAAGTAGTTAATAAAGAGGATTTGGCCACGTAGCGCGTAGAATTGAGAGTACGTCATTAGGAGGGTTCAGGTAAACCAGAATGTCTTGAAATTAAATGGTTTTCAAATCAAAATTGTATACGAGTATATCAGCCTTTGGTTTATGCTGATGATGTTAATATATTGGGATGAAGCGTACATACTATAAAGGAAAACACAGAATCTTTAGCAGTTGCAAGTAAGCAGACTGGACTAGAAGTAAATGCTGATAAAATTCAGTACCTGGTCATGCCTCGAGATCAGAATATGGGGCGAAGTCATAATATGTAGATTAATGATATTTCCTTTGAAAAGTTGGAAGAATTCAGATATTTGGAAACAACTTTGACAAATAAAAATTATATTTAGGAAGAAATTGAGAGCAGATTGAAGTCAGGGAATGCTTCCTATCATTATTTGTAGAATATTTTGTCTTACAGTTTGCTGTCCAAAAATATGAAGATTAACACATACAGAATTATAATTCTGCCTGTTGTTTTGTTTGGGTCTCAAACTTGATCGTTTATATTGAGGGAGGAAAGTACGTGAAGGGTTTTCGAGAATAGGGTCCTTAGGAGAACATTTGGGCCTAAGAGGGGCGAGGAGATAGGGGAGTGGACAAAACTAAATAATGAGGAGGTTAATCATCTGTACTCCTTACACAATTTTGTTCGGGTGTCCAAATCGAGAAGTATGAGATGGGCGGGGCATGAAGCATGTACAGGGAGACGAGACGTGTATACAAGGTTTTGGTGGGGAAACCTGAGGAAAAGAGACCACTTGGAAAACCTAGGTGTAGATGGGAGGATAATATTAAGATGGATCTTCAGGAAGTGGGAGGTGGGGGGCATGGACTGGATCGATCTGGTTGAGGATAGGGACAGGTGGTGGGCACTTGCGAATGCGGTAATGAACCTTCGGATTCCATAAATGTGGGGAATTTCTTGACTAACTTCAACAAGAACTCAGATCCATGCACTAGGTAAGTAAGCAAGTAAGTAAGGAAACGAATAGAATTTTATATAAAAATTTGTAATTTATAACTGAAAGTTTTGTCTTTCTTCTGGAATGTTATTTCTAGAGGTATTTTATAAAATTAAATGTGAATAAATATTTGGTTCTTTGGAGAAAGTTGATTTTCAACAAAGGCAAATATATGAAAGACTTTATTATTTGAGGAAAAGAACTTAACACAGCCTACTTAAATTACTCAAGAAATGTACGCCAGAAAAGCAACGAATTAAGGGAGTGTATCTGTATGTGCTTCAGTAGCCGTGAGTATTGCAATATTGGTTGATTAACCCTTTAGGCAGAAAAAGAAGAGTAAATACACTTTGCTCTGTAAGGATCCCCAGTGTCCGAAATTACACTACATTACATTCATACGCTTGACGGTTCTCAGACTACACAATTTTGTCTTCTTGATAAGGGTGATATTAAGTTGAAAATGAGAATGTACCAGTGGTGATAGTGACAAGGGACGAACAAAGAACTTGAAGAAAAACTGAGCTTAACGTTACTTTGTCCAGCAAAATATCACACAGAATGTCCCAGGATCTATCCTGAGCCATGGCGAAGAATAACGCCTGAGCAATCTATACCACAAATTAAAATTAGTTACCACTTCACATACAATACATCACTTCTCTATTAGCGTGACCAACATATTACTCATATTCATAACGTCAATGGCTCTATGTTCAGATAATCATATCATGAATACGGGTCTTCAAATTTCATACATTTCAAACAGCAGAGCAAGTGGTACACAGGCCTAGAGTCACCATTGGTCTTTATATAGTTAACAAAATTATTTAATATCTTTGTCCCTTCACCTGTGAATAACTTTAAAACATTTCGCATATATAAGTTCCGTCTTAATTGAGACGCTATGGAGTGTTGCGAAAAAGAAAGAATTTACTTTAAATTAACCTAGTCAATGTATTCAGAATTCACGTGCGCTAACTAGTATTAACATTTCTCTCACATATTTTTCTGACACAAAATTCAAGAAGTGTTCGTTTACAACTATTTTAAATAGTCAACATTAAATATGAAAAATGTAATAAATGTAATTACGTTCATGAAATATACAGGAAATAATAAACATCGTACGAATTACAATCCACAAGATTAAATGTATCGGTACACGTACATAATGCCGGGAATAAAATGGGTTCTTCATAAAGACTGCATGATTTCAGGGCTCTGTCTACTCTCGTCAAGACATATTTCAAGCTGATATAAACTACAAATAAATGCCTATTTCCCAAATTACAACTGCCGCAATGAAATACGAACAGAAACACTTCAAGCCATGCAGCATACACTGTAATTAATGCAAGGGCTACTCACCAGGCGAGGACTCACGCGTACCAAGCACAGAAGCAAGGCGTGGATGCTCCTCCTCCAAAATCATCTCTGTCTCTTCGCGGTACAACTGGAACAAGGTGGCCACACACCGAACCTTCAGTCTGCCAGACAAGAAGATGTTACCGTCCATACTCATCTCCAGTCCAATCGTCGTCACTGTCCTGGACTGTGGGTCGTCACTCCGGACCAAATCTTGCTTCCAGAAACTGGCATTCGTCTGTAATCATTCGATTTACCACATGAGTGTCAGTTGCATCTAAAACGGACCTACTTCATTTACCACATACTTTTATTGCGATTTAGTGATGAGACGAGAGATAATCCGTTGGTATTACATTAAGAAATAACCCTACTGAATAAGGTTCCTGATAAGAATAACAGAATATGACCGTACAGCACTGTTGTTGATGATTTGATCTGGTAGAATCAAATTAACATGAGAGCAATCTACGTATACGTAATTTTTCCGATGACGAGTCTCAAATGTACTGCCTAGGATCAAACACCGAACTTCGATTTCACAATCTCATGATTATCAGCTTATATATGGCATTAAACTGTTTAAACATTACAGGGTGCTGACTGATATACAAGTCCTCAAGCTACATTACCAGGTACATCAATGTAGCAAAACTGTTAAGTCACCAAATTGAAACCACTGTTAGAATGCAGGAAATGTTTTGAACGAAAATCACCAGTTCCAAAAATTCCCAACATACCCCGTGCAAGTGAGTTAAGGCCAACATATCGAGTCTTCGGGTTTCTTGTACTCTTTGAAAGTTATGCCACCTTTCAATAGAAGAGAAAAACGTCTTGTGCTACTACTTGTAACATATGTTCAACCGATACCACAAAACTCGATTCCTTCTTAAAAAAAAATTCAAATTTCTAACTACTGAGACACTGCACACGGCTACAGAAGTGGAAACAAATAGAATTATAGGCAAAGATTACACTTAAACTGTGATTAAAATTTGCAAATACCGACAGATTTACTTCTTCACTCATTTCATACTGTGTTATTCCCCAGGCACTACTACATACGTCACTGACACTTCAATAAACACAATAAAAATTACGCAACAATTTTACGCACAAAACAGCACGATTCCAGATCGCGAAGGAGTGACATGCACAGACAGCACTGTGTGTTCTTCTGTCACTTACACAGCCCAGATATCAGAAGAACGTTGCATTACAATAGCAATATAGTTCAGTAGGTTGCCACTTCCTACAGAGTTTCATTTTCTGCTGTTTCAGTGCCGCCTATTGTCTTAACGGAGTTACTAACAACACAGGCCTATCACAACATTGATACAACCTCAACCTGGTCAATTATTTAGATTTCAGTATAGGTCGTTTGAGATGTTCCGTCCTGTGTTGTTCTTAACCGTTCTTGTGTAGTAGATTAGACTCACCTTCATACTAAATAGTCTTCTTACGAACGCTATCCAAGAGCTGTAAATCGGTTTAGCTCAAATGATGAGTAAATTTTGCCTATCTGTTAGTGTACATTTCATTCAATTGTTTGAAAGTATTTGCTAGGACTCGTCTATTCTTCTCTGAAAGAAAAAATCTGCAATTCTTTCTACGTACGAGCACCTATCCATTTTAATGATATTCCCATCAACTATCGTTTTATAAGTCTACTTTCCCTTGAATTTAGCTCTACAGTGCACCAAATCGTAAAGTTTAATTAAATAATGCGACTGATGAGGAATTTAATAATTTTTGGTTCACACAAGCGGAAAAATTAAGCCAATGGGTCAGCACGTTTCAGTACTATTCAACCACTCTGAAATTTCCATGGATAATGGCCTTTAGAACACTAGTTCTTCAATTTTGAAGTTATATACTGTTTCAAATAAGAGTGAAATGCCTCCCATCGCCTGTCCGAACAGCGAACCAACACAATCGAGGCCTTACAGCAATACAGATGTATTACCAACTAAACACAAAGGCAGAAATTTCTCAAAATAAGGGCCCATTATTCCAAAGTGTTAATGATACTGCCTATTCATTATGTGCCACTTTTACAGCACAATTTGCAGCAGTATATCATCTGATATCAGGCACAGCACCTCTGACTAATCAAGTATGAGAGAGTTCGGTGTTGGGCAAATGGAAAATGAGTAAAATGTTTATGAAAGAGCGACCAAGACACAATAATGCTAACTGGCATATAACTAGTCGCAAGAGGCCACAGCGTCCTGCTTCCAAAAGTACGTGTACAACACCCTTGCAAATCACAGCAGTGTATCTGCAGTCACAGTCCACTGGTAAGCATGTACGACTGTACAGTTTCACCTTCAGTTGGTCTGTAATTGGTAACCGATCATTACATGGGCACTGCTCTTAGTTTCGGCAATTCTCTTAACAGGACAAGTGAAATAACCGTGGGGAACTAAACGATTATTCGCTGAAAGTCCATCTGGTGGCAGAGACACGTTTCTTAACTTGTGCAATATGTAAACCTAACACAATGATGCATAAATGTTATTGTGAAACAAAAAAATATGTCAAAAAGTTAACCTGAAACGCATAGCTTCAAAGACAATGTACTGATTCACACAATTCAATGTCATAATGTTTAAAATTGATAAAATGTCTCATAAAACGGACACATTAGGTGGTGGCAGAGGAAAGTCTTAGTTCTTAGAAGTCGGAGAACCAGATGGTGGACACTCTTTAAGAACACAGGCGTAGGCGATTGGAGATGTTAAAACAGATCTTACAAGAGTAGGAAAAGAGATTCGGGCATGGATTTTTAACTTGGTAAAGAGATTAGTAGCGGGCACTTTTGACTTTTGGTAATGAATTCGTGTCCAGCTAATGGACCAGGAGTTTGAGGCCTTGTTCCAGAGGATACGTCTCAATCATTTAGCTAGTTAGAACTACAAAATACTCAGTTTTTAGAAACGTATTTCTTTGTTGTCATTTAAACAGAAATAATCGTGGGCCTGCCTACCTTATGGGTTTCATTTACGCCAAATAATCGTAGGCATGACTAATAAATATTGTACAGAAAGAGACACACACAGCTACAGAATTTCTGGCGTGAATAATAATAATAATATAATTCAATCCTCGTATACTGAAAGTGCTAGCTTAAAAGAGAAAAGCTAATTAGAAAACTAGAACAAAATATATTAATAACTGTCCAATGATTTGCAACACAAAGCAGTCTATTTATTATTCTGCGAGTTCACTCTACATGTTTCGGGTGTCAACCACACCCATCATCAGGAGTTACCTCCCTCCAACGTGGCCAAGCTAGCTTGGCCACGTTGGAGGGAGGTAACTGCACAAAAATGACCAGTACCGGAGGCTGTAGTTACTGTTTTGTGTACTCCTAATGATGGGTGTGGTTGACACCCGAAACATGTAGAGTGAACTTGCAGAATAATAAATAGACTGCTTTGTGCTGCATCTCGTTGGACAATTATTAATACAGACCAGCGATGCACGGAACAATGAACATAAAATAGAACAAAATGATTACAACAAAAATTACACAAACACAAAAACATAACAGTCAACAAAAATTGGATTTATGGTTTAAGTTTAAACAGAGGTATTCTAAATAATTAAAACCATTAATCAAAATGAAAATTTGAAAGTGACTCACAACTTAAAAATATCTGTATCATTGCATACCGAATTGGCAGCTGCCGCGCACCTGGTGGAATGGCGAGTTTCCCGTGCTAGAGACTTTAGGGTGGGTTCCTAATATTAAGAGACGGAATAGTGAAATAAATATTATTAATTATGGAAGGACAATATTTTTGTAATAACAATAGTTATAATAATAATAATAATAATAATAATGTTTTAATATATTACAATATTCAGATGAAAATAGCATCCAGTTTTAGTCGTTACATGAGGACACTGGATGTCGTAAGTTGTGTTACTGTTAAGAAAGATGTTTTACGTGCTACAAAGAAGGTCGACTCCCAAATGAACTGAACTTTTGAAGGAAGGTCGTTATAGAAACCTACTCCTACAGACATTTAACTCATTTCCAGAGGACATAAAAGTCTGCAAGGATTTACGTAATGCACACTAATTAAATGTACTCTAAAACTCCATTTTCACAATTATAGAAAAGCATGTTCTCTCAATATTCCATTCTCCGGAATTCAACTGAAACGTGGGGGACTTATGTACATGAGAATTAATTGAAGAATTAATTGGGTGGCTATTTCTGACAAGTGAAATACATTCCTTTTTTATAAAAGGCACAGAAGGGAAATATCTCATATAATGCATTGAGGTTCTTCCAGCGTAATTGGATCCTTTTTTATGGCGTAGTTTGTGTGCATGTCAGTCAGACCGCCCTGACGTGTTTCTCTCTCTCTCTCTCTCTCTCTCTCTCTCTCTCTATCTTCCCCTCTTTCTCTCTCTCTTTTCTTCTTTCAAAGAAGGGCCCGAGGGAATAAGGAGTCAAAAATTATTTTTTTTGGTTCCCCTCCGCCATGAATTCATACTCCGTGTAAAATTCATACTCCTATCTGCTCCTTTTATTACTATTTTATTTTCATAACGTCGCTTAAAAAGTAGTTAGATTTTGTTTCCTGTACGAATAAATCTCTATCCAGCGTGATGCCTGTCTGCACCTTTCTACACACCCGTCCTACGACTCTCACACCCACGACGCTCTCCTTTTGTGTGGCCCGGATGCCGATGTACTGACGTCCTTTCTGCAGATTTTGAATATTTTTTATATTATTTTCCCTTTTCCGCTCTATTCACTTTTACTTTACAGCTCTGTCTCCAACTCCATTCTTAGTGTCATTCTTCCGCCCTCCTTAATCATGTTCCCTTTCTTCTTCGCCGTACAACCCCACATCCCCTCCTCTTTCTTCTGAGCTTAAAGTTAACTTCATTCCTTTGTCTAGCACTTTAACATTTAAACCTTCCATATTTCTCGTGTGTCTACTTTATTCATGGTTCCTTCAATCAATTAATTTATCCATTAATCCTATTACAGCACGCTCAGTGAAACGTGGCTTGACGTCTGCGACGTACTGAGTAAATTTGCGACGAGGTATCTGACCCGGCAGTTGGCAGTGACGGAATGAAGCGAACTCACAACAAGAGCGGTCTGAGATAAGATTTCACAAAAATCATCAAAAGAAGTGTAATTCCAGACTTGGATATTAAAAACGAATTTAGAAATATTTATTAAATCGCTGTAGCAAAAGCAGGAAGGGTAGGATTCGACATAAGGTTGGCAGTTTCATTCCTTTTTTGACGGAGATTTATAAAAAAACTGATATCGAAACATCATTCTTCAGGAGCAAAACAAATGTAGTTTGGCAGCTCATCTCCATTTAGTGCCGTCATTATCAACGAACTGAGATTTACAATGACCCACGTAGACAAACGCACGCCACAATGCTTGCCGACAAATTGATCACCAGATTTCACTCTGTACTGTTTAATGATAAAATGGAAGGTAATGAATTTGAATGGATGCAAATTCTATGTATTTCAAATTCGTTGTCAAGTATCGTGTCCAATTTACTATCCGGCCATTTACGTGTCACAGAAAGAAAATCCATGATGCGCATGTATTGAGCTTCTGAAAGTGATTTCGGAAGGTGAAATGTAAGTTTACATTCAAATATTACAGCTTCGACTACAACATACTGCGACCTCCGTTGGGTCATCTGCAGTGATAAAACGTCAATGTTATGTATAAAACGTAGCTTTTGTGTAAATAAATGAAGCAAAAATCAGGAAAGCCTTCGAGCCATCCAACAATATCAAAACTCAATTTCAGCATAATTTATTTACATACAATCTACGTTTTACACATATAATTGACGTGTTCTTCCTGAAGATGACGTGAAGAGGATCGAAACATGTTAGAGTCGAAGTTATAATGTTTTAATTGTAAAATTATACTCTGTGCATTTTGTTGGTGTTTTCTTACGTAATGAAATAATGAACGGACACGAATAACATAAACTTTGACCTTATATAACCTACTTTTTAAAATTTTGTGAAATGTTTGGGTATCTGGCGTAACTAATTTTCTAGAAGTGTTAGCTCTCAAGCTCCACTTGCTTTTGAGATACCCAATTTCAAATTGGACACAATTTGGTCAAATTCGTCCCGTTCCCAAGTTCTCTGAGCACATCCTCCCGAATGATCTATGGAAAAGAGCCAAACGTGAGTTGTTTTGAAAACTTATGTTATTTGCTTTAGAGCGGTGTAGGCCTACTTTATATTTTAATTACTTCATGTACAAGAAGAGACATTTGAGATCAGAATTTGTTTACTCTCTCTTTCAACATCATCGAAACGTAAAGCTAAATAACGTATATTCAGCCCTACATAACGCCTTTAAAGTATGTAGATATGTCATGTAGAATATTAAAAAAAATTACAAATGACCAAACGTTCAGCACTGTGTGGGGTAAGTGCGACCGGTTTCACACTACGTCAGTAAGTGTTCCTGGAAGATTCCGCATCAGCTAGTATTATCGGCTGTACAATTATACCTCTCTGAAATACATAATGTTCGGAAAGTAAGAAGTAGGAAATGGCAGCCAGGAAAGCAATTTGAAACACGCTTAGCAGAAAAACAAAACTAGGTAAGATTAGGGCAAAATAATACACAGTTTGATAGTTTCTTCGGCATGAATGATTCAAGTCCTCCAAAGCAAAGGAAAGCCCTTCAATATAGAAGAACCAGGTGTTACTTTTTTCAGTGAAACCAAAAGTCATAATAAAAAAACTCAAATATATTTATTACATATCATGTAATCAAAATGTATTACAGACAGAAAATACTGAAAGGCGCATGATACTGATACAAAATGAGCTGTCCGTGAGGTCTCCACTTTAAACATTTCGGGAGATACTGTGTAGAAACAAGAGCGAGCGGGGCCATATTGATCAAATTATGAAAATTTTAGGTTTTGATTTCTCTAGCAGTAATTGACCTAGAAAATTCCAGCCCTGCGACAATTAGATTCCTCAGTTCTTCAACGAGTACACAAAATTAAGAAATTAAAATACAAGATTTTATGTGCAATTTAATATCGGATCACCCATATCGGGAATCGAACACCGGCCATGGACTGTATACACTATATGTATACACTACCTTATTTTCAAGGCCAGTCCCACAATAAACTTAATGTATTGTTTCTTGCAAGAAAGTCACACTATTTCCGGCCAATTCCAAGTGCGTCGTAAGGGAATATGTAGCCGATGCGGGGGCGGAGAGTATAATGGATGACAGGTGATTATACGCGTACTTCGTATACAGCGGGATTCACATGAGCTGCTGGTCCTTACTGGAAGAGTAATCCTTCTTCAATATGTAACGGTACTATCGCCTTCCTGTCGCTGCGTTTTCACTTCATAAATATGTAGACTATAAAGTTCATACAACAAAAGCACACCTTTTTAAACTTGATAAAGTTTTAAAATTTACATTAAAAATCATTTGGACTTACTCCTACACGTTTCGGTCTACGACCATCATCAGGGAGCCTTCACTAGAGCCTAGCTAAAGTTATATTTAGGTTAAGTTTCGGTAAAAACTACGTTGTTATATGTTATGCGGTGGTGTGGCAGCATGCTGCTATACCACCGCATAACACATAACGACGTAGTTTTTTTTAACGAATCTTAACCTAAATATAACTTTGGCTAGGCTCTAGTGAAGGCTCCCTGATGATGGTCGTAGACCGAAATATGTAAGAGCAATCTTATGTTTATTGGACCGTTCATCATTGTGATAGTTGAAGAATAAAAGACCAACTTGATTTCACTAGCTATTTTGTCACTTCTTATGTCCGAAACATGTTGAGCACAAAAGAAGTGACATAAAATAGCTAGTGACATCAAGTTGGTCTTTTATTATTCACCTATGTAGGAGTAAGTCAAAGTGACTTTTAATGTAAATTTTAAAACTTTATCAAGTTTAATAAAGAGTGCATTTGTTGGTGTATGAACTTTATAGATATCAAAATGCACGGT
>Ga0123357_10008138_pt1 | contig 13065 bp, 4 predicted proteins | sample TergutEmb28metaG_FD_89873 | JGI IMG/M metagenome (GOLD analysis project Ga0123357, IMG submission 89873) | Embiratermes neotenicus P4 segment gut microbial communities from Petit-Saut dam, French Guiana - Emb289 P4 | ecosystem: Host-associated > Arthropoda: Insects > Digestive system > Gut ...
CTTCATAGGCAGGTGAATACTTCATTCACCTGCCTATGAAGATGGAACCGATAGTGAGTTCCGAAACGTCGGCAATTAGAACTCAGACGCCGGGGAATTACCCAAAAAGGAACAGATTACATTAAAAAATTCTATTATTTTAAGGGATTTAGTCAAGGCTGACCACGACCGTGGTCTACCGGAGAGAGACACCCTGAAGATATAAAGAGTCGGTGCCGCTACAAGCCGGAAGGTCGCGAGTGCGATTCCCGATGAGGTCATTGGGATTTTTCATTGACTTAATCCTTCCGGCCGAACTACGGCCCTGTGTTCGATCCATCCTTACACAGAAATGAGTACCAGGGATATCTCTTGGGGGGTAAAAACGGCCGGTATGTAGGGCTGAAAACCTTACCACCTTCTTGTGCCGACTGTCTAGTATGGAAACCTCAGCCCCAGTCTCCAGACCTCTAAAGAGATAACGTTTCCAGACCTCTAAAGAGATAACGTTACCTAACTTCCCAAACGACTGTGTTACATCTGACATAAACACAACCTTAAACTTCACCGCCGCGAAAGAGTCAAATATCTCATAAAATTGTTTATTTTAAAGACAGGACTAACCGCTTGCTTTTAAACGGGACACAAACGGCTTCCAGGGCAATACAAGAACGCCTTCCTGGACGATGACGTATGTACAGCAGGCCATCAGCTCGCTTACGTAAGACAAGGCAGTTCGCAGGCTGCGAGTTTCTCCTATAGAATGGCCGCGGGCACATTCAGCTGTAACGTGTCACATTGCCGGACAAAACATATCACCGGCTACCATACCGTGGTGTCGCACACTTTGACACCCAATACACGGAGGGTGGACACGACAGGTGCACCGTGAAGGCCTTAAGATTGTTCCATACTGTTGTATCACAAACGTCAGTGCATCTTGTTTTGCTGTAATGCCGGTTGTTAATAAATGAAAACCAAGATTTGTGTGGAACTGGTAAAGGGAAGCAAATACAGTTCAACAATGTAAAAATTGGCAGAAAGAAAATAAATACAGTTGGATAGAACTGAAGAAAAGAAGAGCAGGACTTCTCGTTACACAAAATGAAATCCCCAAACAAACTGGGCCACCGGCATAAACCTGCGACATGCTTGCGGCTGCAGATCCGTTTGACAGTTTGTCTTGAAAACTAGGGAATCATCCGCAGTGGATCCGCAGCGCCCTCCGCTAAGAACCACAACTTAAGCTTCTTTCACACTGCGAGCTGATCATGATTGTAGCCTGCTGTTCCCATTTTACATCCTGCGATCATCGCGCTGTACGAATATTACAATTTGCCATTCCCGGACTGTATGGTCCGGAGTTCGGAATTTGGTGGGGGTGATACTTTCCCTACCAGTCCCAGATCGGCCCCAAGGGCCACCCAGGTTCTTGCAAAATGTGTACCGGGAAAACTTACCTGGGGGGCACAGCCGCGTGGGCATGGCGTTGACCACCCACCTTATTAGCGCCGAGGTTAAAGAAAGTTTAGCACCATACACCTACACCCCTCTTCGCCTTCATGGCGTGTCATAAGGTGAAATTTGTTTTACCACAAATGGTCGGTCAAAATACAGGTGCAAAACTCTAAATTGCCAACAAAAAATCTGGAAATGTAAACATTCTGTCGTTCAATAACATTAAACAACGGGTCTTGTATTGTGTCAACAAACTCGAGGAAAGAAAGACATAACGGTCTATTTTGTCCAAAGACCTCAATATTTCTATGGACCGTTTTCTTCAAACCACCAAACAAAAACATCTATTATGAGGGATTTAAGGTGAGTTCAAACCCTAAAAAGGATAAGTTTAGGGCCGGGCATTTCATTCAGTAAAGGTATTATCTTATTCCCCTGTAACTATCAACACAAGACGCACTTTCTTATTTCTCAAGGAGATGGACAAGCTTAATGTTTACGTCACTGGTGCCAGAGGATATTAGAAATGGCGGGCACAGAGATGATTTACTGATGCACACGTTTCAGTAATCAGTACATAGATAAGATATGAAACCAAAAAATGCACGTAAGTGTATGAAAGTGTATTACACACACCGTAGAGCTCCTACAAGTTTCGACCATTCACTTAGCCATCTGCAGGGAGGTCCATTACAAAGGATCGGTACTTGAGATAGTACAGAAATTTTTTTAACAAACGCACAGATACAAATTTTGAAAACAGTACTTGTTTAAAAAGTATATTAAGGATTAAACCAGGTATTATATTTAAAATTTATATCAGTGCATTAGTTCTAAATTAATTTTTAATTTTATTTAAAAAGATGTATTATTTTTAAAATTTGTATCCGCGAATTTGTTCAAAAACTCCTGTAATAACTCGGTGCATCTATCCTTTGTAACGTACCCCCCTGAAGATGGTCATTTGAGTGGCCGAAACATTTAGGAGGTATACGATGTGTGTAATATATTGTCATACACTTGTGTGCATTTGTTAGCACTGATATATCTAACTGCCCAGGGCACGGCTGTGGATCTTCTAAAATTAATCAATCCTTAACTTGCTTTCTATTCTTCAGGAAACAAAAAAGTAGGCCTAAGAGAATACAATTTGTCTGTGCCTGTGTCTGTGGTCCCCCGTTTGATTTCTGAACAACCTGACCTATTTTCACTAAACTCGTTTGCAACTAAAGACCATGTAGCCCGCCCGAACCCCATAATTTATTAGTCGTCAGTAATAACAACATGAGGGAAGAGCTTTCGTGTGAGCTGGAAGGACAGTAACCTTACTGATAGCACTGAACTTGACTTAGTAGAACCTCTTCTGCAGGTGGGAATAGACCTTCTAAAATCATGCATGCAAATTTCTTAACGTATTTTGTAGCACGTAAAACAACATGGCGACCTTGTGAAAAAAAATCCCTTGCATGACAGAAATTGGTAAGCACCTGGTAATAACGTGCTTGCACATTGGGTATGGAAAGGCGAGTCTTGGAGGTTACAGGCAACAAATTAAACGCAGATATAAAATAAAAGAAACTGTCAACAGCAATAGAGCGGCCGCGCTGTATAAAGCTTGGGGTTCCGGCCGCTCGCTTGACTGCTATTGATTCGAATTCCGTTGAAGACATGTATGTCTGTCTCTTGTAATTGTTGTGTTTTGTCAGGTATAAGTCTCTGCGACGGGCCGATCACTCTTCCAGAGGAGCCTTACCGAGTGTGTGTGTGTCAATGGGGGACAAAACAATAGCTATAAACCTGTATATCTAGAAATTTATGAAACAGGAAACGAGCTTTAAAATTTCTACTCCAAAGCGTTGCTTCATGATATCTGTGTATTCGTAAGTACTTCACAGCTGAATGCCTGCAATATGCTCGGGAAATCTCTCATGTCAAAGACTTAATGCTATCAATTAAGGTTACAAATTAATCACAGCCCAAACTCACTTAAAAATTAAAAGTACGTTCCTTCGCAGTTTTTATCAAAAATACTGCATTAGATATCATGTAAACCTGTCAGTATGAGCTACATACACAAACTTAACGTTTGCTTTCTTACTAAGAATTCCTGCATCAAATAGTATTCAAAAATCCTTGATGATTTCTACCCTGACAAATTAATTAGACAGGGTGGTAAAATCTCACGACCGCCGAGGTTACCTGAATTTAACATCCTTGGATTTCTAGGTACTGAGTACCTGGTGATGTAGCCTACGTCCACGCTATTACATACAACGTTGGAAGTTCATGTTACACATAGAGGACATGCTTAATAAGACTTGAACAAAACTGCACCATTTTCGGAATATCTTCTGGGTTACGAATTGAACAAACATGCAGCAATTTTACGTAAATCAAGCATGAGGCTATCACGTGTCTCATATTTGTCATAGAGATGTAATTGTTTAAATCTGTACACTTATTTTTTAATTATCCTGTGCCAACTGTATTTGTTTACATGGAACAGTGCCTTAATTTTGGCAATCAAAAATATCGCGTAATTTATTTAAAATAGCAAAACTAATTTGCATATTTTTAAAAACAATTAAGCAGTTATTTTGACATTTCTGTCTTAATTTCATTTATGTGAGTAACGTTAAGGAGAAAATTTCACTTGGAAAATTATAGAAAAACAATATTGCTCTTACTTGCATTGTTTAGGAATCAACATGAAATTTAATACACATAATTCCTTGTGGCACTTGCGCTTGGTGAAACGTAGGCTTAGAGAGGAATCATGACCCTACGTGTATTTAGATCCTTCTGTTCGCACGTTGCCAGAGAATCTATTAAACTTATTTTGTTTAAATTCAAAAATTATTATGAACGAATATTAATTCACTCTGTTACCAGTCTGTACTGGTTTCATGATGGCACCCAGGAACCGAAATACGCGTTACGCGGCCGAGTCAATTGCAGGCCAGTTTATGTGGGATTTGTGGTCAACAGAGTGGCACTGGGACGTGTTTTTCTCCGAGTGCTTCTCATTTCCATTGTCAGTAGCATTCAACCAAGACAACATATTCATGCTCACTTAAATTTTTCTTACTCCTCACAAAATTCTTCTTTCTCTTTAACGGCGCGACAGCCCGCTTGGGGCCCTGGCCTTTTCGGCAATTCGCCTTCAGGTGTTCCTCTCCTCTGCTAGTCTCCTCCATCCACTTATATTTAGCAGCAACAAGGAGTCCCTCCTAATCTCATTCTTGGTCTTCCCACGTGTCTCCTTCCAAAGAATTTTCCATTCAGTACTTTATTTGGTAGTGGGCGGGTAGCTCAGTCAGTATAGCGACTGAGATATGGGCTGGATGATCCGGGTCGAATCCCGGTGGGGACGAGATTTTTCGCCCGTCTAGACCGGCCCTGGGGCCCACCCAGCCTCCTGTAAAATGGGTACCGGGTCTTTTCTGGGGGTAAAGTGTGACGGGAGCGTACTGCTGGCCACTCACCCCTTCTAGTGCCGCGGTCATGGAAGAATAGAGCGATACCTCTACCCACCCTCTGGGCCACACCGGGCCTCTAACGGGATCACTTTACCTTTACCTTTACTTTATTTGGTATTCTATAATTACCCATTCCAAATGTAACCGACGCGATGTAAACTTTCTAAAAATTCATAGAGCTGTTTTCCATCGTAAGTCATTTTCATAGACTGGTCTCGCAGATCTTCCTTGCAACAAAACCAAGCCTTCGCCCTGTATCGACCAAATTGCTTAAATCTCGAAGATGGAGGCAGAATGTTGCTCTAAGCCGTCGGTGGCAACCCACGGCATTAGACAATATAAAAACAACGTAATTCGAAAGAAACTTGGACAGTAGAGGATGATTACATGTCAGTGCAGATAACCCCTTAACACAGCCAACATGGGTCACGTAGTGCTGTCCGTATAGTGTTACACTCGGCAAAGCTACGAAATGTGTGGTTAGCTGCAAATGGCACCCAGTGATACCACTTCACTACGAACAGTGCAATTATGGAAACTTGCAAAAAAAAAAATCTACCTACAACAGGCCAAGAAGGCCCAAAAGAGAATTAGAGACGTACCTCTACCCTTCTTTAAAATCGGCGGTAGATGGGGATGTTTGGTCAAAGATACCCCCTTTTTACCATTGTACAGGAGGCTGAGAGAGCCTCAGCGTCAGTCTGGATGAGTGTGAAAAATTCCTTCCCCCACGAGGGTTTCGAACCTCGGACCGTCCAGCCCATAGCGAGTCGCTATACCGACTACGCCATCCCGGCCCAACAACTATTACACATATCTCCCTAGAAAGCACTAATACACTGATCTTCGTAATGCAGGGTGTGTTTTCTGTGGGTACATATTGAACTGTCAAATACTGAGCACATCATTTTCAGACTTCCAACAGCAGATATTACAGCGTTCCACTATGTGACGTATTGTAGTCTGGTACATAGATGCCAACGTTTCAGTTGAACCGCGTGCCGCTTTATGTGTAGAAACGCGAACCCTTTTCTTTGTGTGGACAGTATTTGAGAGCAGCCAGTTAGACGTTTTAATGGAGGCTGGCCACAATACACGGTAATTGTTTCGTAATGGTACTAATTACCCATAAATTGGACGTTTGCGATTCTGAACCGTTAAAAAGTTAAGATACACAGTTTAATTATATTGGAGAAGAGTATTCATGACTTGTCTTTGACATAAGAGAAGTAAATTCACCCTCTAGAGCAGGAGCCTTTAGGCTTTTAATGGTAAAGTGCTGGTTCGTGGGCATCACATGGAATAATAACAGCAAGTGACGTACCTTACCGCCTAAATTGTGTAATTTTTAGCATAAACACAATCTACAAATATGGCCGCGGGGCGCATAATACAACCTGGTGGGCCGAATGCGGTCCGTGAGCTGCAGGCTGAACACGCCTGCTCTCGAGGGAAACGGTAAATTTGGCTACCATCTGCCTTAAAGTTCAGTACTTAGCTTGCCTGTAGTATGTAATGCTGATGCTACCATTTTTTTGTAGGTGAAACTGAACATTTTTGTACATCAAACATAAGCGATGTCAGACTTCGCTCTTCTGGAATGTTACGAAGCGTAGATTGGTACTTAGTTGTCGACGTTTCGGGACAACCTAAGGCTCCCAACTCTAATAGTCAAGCCGTCCATTCTTTATACCGCTTGACCCTCGAAGATGGGTCCGTCAGTTTGTTCCGAAATGTCGGTAACTATGTACCAATCTACGCTGCGTAATATCGCAGAAGAGCAAAGATTTCACTACTAAACAGGCTTAGCATTTAGGTAAATTTATTTAGTTATGTATTTTGTAATGCCTGAAGTCTGAATTCGAACTCTTAAAACTAGACTTTTAATTGCCTAGTCGACTAATTTTATTGGCAAAACTGAGAAAAATAAAATGAAAATAATATACTAAAATAACATTAAGTTACAAAACATAACAGAAGAATTTACTTAAGTCGCCGAGACGGTGAGTCGTTTCTGCCTAGAGCAGTAATAAACCTGATGACGAAGAAAACATACATGTCCCTGTATTCCAATAGTAAAACCAACAAGATGCACCACTGTATCAAATTTATTTTATTTTGGAATGACACTACATGTTTCGGACGGTCTTTCCGTCCATCATCAGGAGTTCAAGACTGTACATACAGCAAGAGGCATTTGTCAAACAGATACTGCTGTCTGCTTGCTAGCAAACAGCAGTATCTGTTTGAAAAATGCCTGTTGCTGTATATACGGACTTGAACTCCTGATGATGGAAGGAAAGACCGTCCGAAACATGTAGTGTCATTCCAAAATAAAATAAATTTGATACAGTGGTGCATCTAGTTGGTTTTACTATAGAAATAATATTAAGATGCACGGCTCTATGAAGGTCAAATACATGTCCTTTTCGGGAATCGAAGCGCCGTTGTGCAGCTCGCAGCCAGCTGCTACACTGAGCCATACCGTGCTATGTAACATGTTTCACCCACTGCGAGAGCTGTATTGCGTAATAATAATAATAATAATTTTCGGTAAACATTATAGGAAAAAGAAAATTCTTGTGACCTAGAAGTGGATGGGGGGGATAGTATTAAACTATATCGCCTAGCACAGGACGGATTATAGTATAGGTCTCTTGTGAGCATTGTGCTTATACTTTTCCAAAGGAATTTCTGAATTAGCCTGTATAACAAACATTCCCTACACCCAGGTGATGCTGACCTGTTTAAAACAGGCAGCATCGTAGGAATGGCGGAGGAGAAAAGCTAATTTTAGCATGCCAATTTTAAGCTGAATTTTTTATGCGGGTTATACCCAGAATTCCCATAACACTCGAAGCTGTCTGGAGAACTCATTCTGGGAAATGGCGACGTGCACAGGAAGACAATGTGATTGATTTTTCTTATGCTAAACTGTAACGGGAAGTAAAACGTACGCGAACCGTAAGCAATTGTATTGTGGATGTCAAAATTGGTCTCCCACCCTAAAGTGAGAATACAGTTTAGGAATATTTGATATCAAGTAATGATGTGAACATTTGCGCCTAACTTAGAGAAACTAACAGGACGATAAGTGCTTACAACTGCCGGCCATTTTGAAATTTGACATTTTCGTTTGTAGCTGCACGTAAAACACAGAACGTAATATGCCATGGCCGCTGCCTACTGCAATGCCTCTAATTCTTCATTCATCATACACACTACCAATGGCGCTATGTAATTTGCAATGCTGACGGCACTAAACAAAACAGCGCATTCGACGCCACATGATCTAGGCCAAGTAACTGCAAACTACATATTTAGAAACAATAATTAATCGAATTCCCTTGATCATTTTTCACAAATCTCATTCCAAATTTTTTGTCTCTCGCTCGTTATTAGTTTTGGAGGAATCTGGAATTTATGGTACAATAATTCTTAAAAAAAAAAGGTAGAGGGTGTGGGTGGTTTAAAGAAGTACTATATGCTGAAGTTATTGGATTCATCTGGCTCAGGATAGGGGACAGTGACGGGCCCCTTTAAGTACGGAAATGAACGTTCAAACAGCATAAGTGGCTTCTGTGGCTGTCGGTCCGTCACGGAGGGCTTTGATCTGTAGTCACACCTTCTGTGCTGAACCTGATCTAGTCTTAAGATGTGCACTGTTTACTTGGTCACCCAATATCTCTTTTACCCCGCGTTTTGTATTGAAAAGATTGTAGATTGCATTCTCTCTAGTTCATCAACCCTTCATTTCCTGCATTATCCAGTCCCTTGCCATAATTAACTTCATGGGTCAGTCCTTTAAAGCTAACAGTTCCTTAGTTACTTTTATTCCTCGCATTTTACACAAATCGAAGATTCATGACCGTATTCACAAGAGCAAATTCTTCCTTTTCCGAGTCAAATGACTCCAGTCCGTCACCCCCACCCTATTTGTTTAAGTTTTATCGAAAATATTTGTAGTTCATTCTGATATCGCCATTCTTTATCTAGTTAATTGGTTACAAAAACAAGTTTAAACTGGTACTGAAAAGAATGTTGTAACTATCGGACATAAAACTGTAGGAGTGTACTAAAAACAATTCTACATAAATTAATTACGAAACCTTAGCAAATCACCTTGTTTCAAGGTAAGAACAGTAATACCGACTGTGCGGTCAGATCTTGTGTCCTCCCATACAAATGGCTACGTTGTAGACGAGTTGTGTAATAAATACCTATACACGATACCATACCGTAAGTACATGTCGGCAAACAGCAGTGTTAGCACGACAATGGAACTGTGTAACGTTGCCGACCGGCAGTAGCAAGTGTCTAGATGTAGTTGCGGCGACCGAATGGCCTTGAGTTCAGGCGTTCAACTTTTGGCCCAGTTCCTGAGCAGTGCTATACACTGAGGGCCGTTTCCTTACTGGCTGCACATGTGATGCTGTAATACATTGCCTGCCTGCCTGCTTGCGTGGCCTCGCCACTACAGCACAATACTGCTGCTGTGTGCTGCCTTCCAGCCGCACCGCTCCGCCTTCCATCATTCTATGTGCGAACTTTAAGTACCTTTACATAAGGTGTTTACAGGTCTTAAAAACGAAATGCAAAATAAGCTCAGCTTTAAATTTCCGTGTTTAAACAGCACGACCAAATAACGGTTTTGTTTTTTAACATTTTTCTTTTTTGGGTTATTTAACGATGCTGTCAGCAACTCCAGCTTCACGTTCCCTAGTGATAGGATTAATGATGAATGATGAATTGCAAATGACTTCAAAGAAAGTGATAATAATCATTTCGAGAAACTATCCTTTCATTTGTCTGGAGGGACTGAATAACGCAGCGAAATAGATCAGTAATGATAAAAGATTTGAACCCGGCATCTTCCGATAACAAGATCAGAGAACTGCAGCTGCACCAAATAATTTGAGGCTTTTGTAAGACAGTAACTGACTACGTCACTTTTTCCTGCGCACAAATTGCCTTATGAGAACTTAACAAGGGTCCTTACGCAGTCGCGCTCTTCGGTTATCAATGTATTGCACTGAGAGGATTGGTTCTAATGTCATAACAAGACTACAGCAACAGAGGTTGACGCATGTAACAAACACAATCCATCTATAAAACACGCGCTTCTAACATTATTTTCAGAACGTATTTCCCCATAACTGCAGTGAAGAGGAGACAGGACCTCAGTCATTGTAGTAGCTAGGCACCCGGCTGGAAGATCCGGGGTTCCATTCTCGGCAGAGACAAAAGAAATTTTCTCTAAAAAAAACGTTCAGACCCTTTGCGAGGCCAACTCAGACTCTTATTCTGTGACTACTGCGAGTTCTTCCTCAGGAGTAAAACGGTCGGGGCGTGAATTTGGCCGGTCAATCCTATGTAGCTCTGAGGTTAAGGACGAATAGAGTTGTAAATCTGCACCGCCGATAAGCCCTCGTGACGTGGGCAGGTCACTTTACCGGGGTGCTGATAAGTCCTTAACCCGACCAAGAAGGAAACAAGCTGCGCTTGTCAAAAGTGTGATGGACTGAAGGATGGATTGATTTGGCTAGGGTAGGGACAGGTCGTGGACTCTTGTGACTGTGGTAATGAACCTCCAAATTCCATAAAATACGGGGAATGTAGCTTGTTTCCTTCCTGGTCGGGCTAAGGCCTTATCAGCACCACAGTACATTTACAGCAGTATGAGTGTGTGTGTATATATATATATATATATACAATAGCCACACAAACTGCGATTTCTGCTTCCAATTCGTCGCCCTCCCAGCTGTCATCGCTAACCGACACTAAACATATAGTGTCATGCGCCGCACAACGACATCAATTTCGTTTATTTCGGTGCAACTAGCCGGTAGTTTCTTGATGACCCTGTTGTTTGATGAATGAGTGTGACAACAGACATCCCCGCAGGTAAACATCGCCCCACCACCACCACCTTAAATTCTATCCCGACCCATAAATTACACACGGAATTCAAAGCAGGGTTTTATAAAAGAATACGCCATATGAGACCATACCGCGTCAGTTAAATTACACCACATTATACAGGAATTTTATTACGACTTCCTACTACAGCACACGAGGTATTATATCTAACAAAATGAATAAATAAGTATATATATACATTTTAAAATTATTTACATCGTGTACTAGAACTACAGTGGGACCGCGGTGGCATAGTGGTTAAGGGGCTGTGCTACAAATCGGAAGTTCGCTGGTTCGATCACAGCTGGTGTCATAGGAATTCTTTATTAATATAAAATCCTTCCGATCATACTATGGCCCTGGGGTCGACTCAGTCTATAACAGAAATGAGTACCAGGAGCATTTCTTGGGGGTAAAGGCAGCTGGTGCGTAAGGCTGACAACCTTATCACCATCCTGTGCCATTGTCATGAAATCTGGGAACATTAACTTCCTGGCACCCTCTGGGCAAACCCAGGCCTGTAACGGGACTGCTTTTACTAGAACTATAGTATAACTTATATTTTAACATTACGAGAATCGAGACTGTTAAAAAGCCCCTTAGAGATTTATTGTATCTTCTTTTGTAAGTATGTTGTAGTGGCATGCCTGAGGATGGCCTAAGTACAGGCCGAAACACGCAGCATACATACAAATGTAACTTACTGAATTAGAATAAACTGTGTTGTGTTATAGTGAATAGGTGTGGTTTGTTTAGAAATAAACACAACGGGATGGCCGCCAAGAACAGTGTATTTATGACAGTCAGTATAGCTCAGTCAACATACTTAGTAGAATACTGGCTCAATGAAAGAGCTGACTATGGGAAACGGCATATAATTTAGCCTTCGGACCGCGTCAAAGACGGTTCTGCACCTCAAATAAGCACCAAAGAGCAATGATCCTAACTGACCACCATACACTTCACAGGTTAAGAATTTATGGATTTATACCTACATTCCCCGACAATTATGCAAGGTAAGGTGATTAATTAAACACACGGACTTTTACATTACATTTGCAAAAATACTTTTAGCTACCTATTATATACATATACTCTCTCTCTCTCTCTCTCTCTATATATATATATATATATATGTGTGTGTGTGTGTGTGTGTGTGTGTGTTTGTGTGCATTACTTTAGACCTAAGTAATATGAATTTGTTTATTTAAGCACCTAAAAAAGAGGAACAAATCTCCTTTAAATTCCCAGATATTTTCTTCTACCATTGTTGCAGATCTGAAAAGCGGACTGACATTTAACGCATTTAAAGACAATTGCTGGCCTGCACACGGTGGCTTAAAGAGTTCCCACAATTCGCTACTATAATTTACATGAATTGCTGCATGCTGGGAATTGCGTCACATTGACATCTCTCGTCGTCTTAGGGATGCGGTCAGAAGGAAACGCCCCGAAATATGGAGGACCAACTGTTGGTTTCTCGTTCACGACAATGCTCCAGCTCACCGGTCGGTCTTGGTCAAGGATTTCGCAGCAAAGAACAATGTTACAGCACTAAGTATCCCCCATACTCTCCTGACCTGGCTCCAGCTCATTTTTACCTGTTCCCTCGACTGAACTCAGCAATTTATGGACGGCGCGCTTTTGTGATGCCAATGACATCATTAAGAATGCGACAGAAGAGCTGAAAAGACTTTAATAAATTGGCTTCCTGGCATGTTTGTAACACGTTTACGGTTGCTGGCAGAAAAATGTAGTTGCACAGAGGGACTACAAAAGAAATTTAGCTTACATGATTGTACCGTTTTGTATTTCTCAGGAATAAGGTGATTCCGGGGATATTTTGAAGCTACCACGTATACACACACACACACACACACACACACACACACGTATGTATACATATATCACCTGCATTCAATCGTTGTCATTTTCCCCATAGAATATATATATATATATATATATATATATATATATATCGATTGATCTCAAAATACATACAGGGCGATTATTTTCCTAATTAACTTTAACCTATTGGAATTCATTTTGGAGATAAAATTTAGTTATTTCTCCTGACGCAAGAAATGGATCCTTATACGTACGTTGTAACGGGGTCCACTCAGCCTCGTGAGGTCAAACTGAGGAGCTACTTGAATAAAAAAGTAGCGGCTCCAGGTTCAGAAAACAGAGATTAACGGCCGTGGGGACTCGTTGCGCTAACCACGTGACA
>Ga0123357_10008139_pt1 | contig 13064 bp, 6 predicted proteins | sample TergutEmb28metaG_FD_89873 | JGI IMG/M metagenome (GOLD analysis project Ga0123357, IMG submission 89873) | Embiratermes neotenicus P4 segment gut microbial communities from Petit-Saut dam, French Guiana - Emb289 P4 | ecosystem: Host-associated > Arthropoda: Insects > Digestive system > Gut ...
AAAAAAAAAATGGGGAAAAAAAAAATGAAACTGCGCAGAATGTTTTGTCACACAGTCTAAAGCAGTGTCGTGCTCAGATTTGTTACAGTTGTCACTTGGCAGCAAACAGAGTGTGGAGGACCTGTCGAAGCTTCCTCTGTTGTTAAGGATTAAAGAATTCATAGTGGAAAAATTTTTGAAAAGTTTAAATTTCTTACTCATTGCACATTTTATTCGATGCCGCCCCGGGCAAAACACGGCTGTCACCACCTTGTTTAAAAATAAGCTGCGACACAGTATACTTGATGTTGTTGTCGTTTAGCTTAAGTGTTCCGACATCGCCATCGTGTGTGGTCGTTGCTTTCGTGATTGTAAGTGTTCTTCAAACACTGACACAACTCTTGCTAATAGCCCGCAGTGTGCTGACAGCCAGTAGAACCTACCTGATGTTAAAAGTTAAACAACACTATCATTGCACAGAACATTAATTGATTACTGGCTTACTTACCGTCGAGACAGGGCGACTGTTTTGGCTCCAGGCCACTTAGCTAAATGATCCCTCCCTCCCTCGTAACAACACTGCTTAAACATTCCAAGCCTGCAACACTATGAAGATACTAAGTGAAGTGTTCTCAGGCTCAAATAAATGCGTCGCTGCATATTCTAATCTAATGTTCCAGCTATGCTTGGGAGTCTCTCAGCACTTCAAGGGACTCTGTCCACAGTGTAAAAGATGAAGGGGAAGTGTTAAAGGGGTCTAATATAAGTCCTCAAGTAGGTATCTAGAAGGGACTGCCGGGCTTGTTAGCGTGAATGTAACAAGAACACTAAGATGATGATGGGCTGAGTGAGTTTAAACCCCAATTGTTCCGTGGCAAGGTTAGACCGGACAACGATGTGTTGCTGCGAGACAGAGATTCTGCGTGACATATAGTGACCGGCGTTTGATCGGGCTGCCTCCTTTTGAAAATTAATCGACCGCATTTATTTGGCTACCTTGAGTACCTAAGACGCTTGTTCTTCAAAGCGTCAGTAACTTAGCAATTTACACGACTTGGGGGTTGGGTAGTGGGCTCAAACTCACCAGCTTTAAAAAATTAACAAGTTATAAAATTTTTCGCACGACCTCGCGATTGGGCGGCTTTTGGGGGGGGAGGTTCATATTGTGCACTTCTCACGAAATATTATTAGGTCCATAAAGTGAAGTAGAATAGATGGACGATTCATGTGGCACGCATGTGGAATGAAAATGCATTAAAGCCGTTGGTAGGGAGAGAGAGAGAGACCTCTTGAAGACATAGGCGTAAATGGAAGGTTGGAACTTATTCATCTGAATGAGGACAGAGAGATGCGTCAGGCTGTTATGGACACCTAATGAACACTTTGGTTCCATAGAGTGTGGTTAAATTCTTTACTAACTGAGGAAATGTTAGCTTTTAAACCAGGACCATTTTCCTTGGAGTTATATAGGTAGCTAGAAGGACGAACAGATAGGTAGGTAGTAGGTAGGTAGGTAGTAGGTAGGTAGGTAGTAGGTAGGTAGATGATGGATGGATGGATGGACGGACGGACGGACCGACGGAGGACAGACAGACAGACAGGTTGGTGGGTGGTTGAGTGGATGGGATGGCGGGTGAATTCGTTAGTGAGTTGGTTAGTTGGTTGGTTGGTTGGTTAATTGAGACACTGGAAATCAAACTGGTAATATTTTCTGACTTGACGTCTTTTCCCAGACAAATAAATGTTATTTCTGATTTCAGTAGACACACCGAGAAGCATGGAGTTGCTCTTGAATGTAGCCTTCTGAAAGCTCGTAAGTCACAAGGAAAGTATATAAGGAAGAGAAGCAGCTTTGATGTCAGTAATATCATTACGTACGTACGGTTTATGTGGAGAACCCGTTAGGGTCAGATGGCTTGTGAAGTGCATAACGGAACATGCGTAATTGGTTCGTGTCAAGAAAATACAAGCGCAGCACAAAACATACCGGCGTCGTCACTTTCTGACGGTAAAATAAGCGGCACATGTCCAGCGATGAAGTAGACTCTACTAGTTTTATGTTTGGTAGATATCTAGTGTGATTCTCGGACGAATCGTTTGTTATTTTGACCCGTGATTTCCCGCAGTCTCTCCAGGCAATATAAGAATAATACCCCAATGAAGCAACAACCTTCTAACTGCAACTGTTATGTGTTAAACGTCCTAAGTTTTAGACGCCACGTATGTAAGATTTGAGAGTCGTAGAACAAAGCACGAACACGACAAGGAGTTACTAGTGCACGTAGCAGTCGGAATTTGAGATATTTCTACCGTCGTAGGAATTTATAGACCAGAGATAATCAATTAGTGGCCCACAGGACAAATCGAGCTGGCGAAATGCTTTCCATATAGCTCTATCTTTGGTCCTCCTTCGTTTTGCCCCACATTTGGTAGCCGTGATGTAAAAAATTAATGACTACTGACATTCTGACGGTGCATTAAAGTCATTAAAGCCTAGTGGTTACTATACGTACCGCCAGGTTTCAAACTACCCACACTTTATTTTGACCACAAAGTGTCCTTGTGTTCCTTGTGGTTCTGATAATTAACAGTGATTATTTTTAGATGCAGCATCAAGTGACTGGTCTTTATAATAGAAAACTCCGTGTTCTCTGTGACGTACGGGCTGAATAGTCATGTAATCAATTGAATCGCTTATGAGTTAAAACTTAAGTGTCCGATAATGACTTTCCCTTTTATTTGACGAACGTTATGTGTTGTTGGCCTGCATTTGGTCACGGAAGCGCTCAGGTACTTGTTCACAATGTTCATTACTTACAGCAGTAAACAGAAGAAATGTCAGAAAGAATTTTCAAGGCTGTGGATGTTCTGGATGGGGTTTGATGTGTTTTAGACAGTGCGTCTTCTTGTAAATGGGTATCAACGCGTCAGGGTGAACAGCCCTTAGCGTCAAACTTAGTGTCATCACTTCCGTCCGAAATTTTGTCTTCATCGTACAAGACTGCACTGTGTCAGAGCCAACAAAACTACAACACAGACTTGTAACATTGTATCCTAAGTGGGCAGCTTGTTCAATTCCGAGTCTTGTCACATCAAAGGGCATTTAATGCTTAATTTTGGGGGGATCGGTTTTTAATTTTTTAAGTAATTTTTAATCTCCGACCTTTAAAAATTTTTGTTTTTAAGCATTCGTAAGATTTTAGTACGAATATAAGCCACTGCGACACTGACAATTCAGTCACCACACAAACAAGCCTCATTGTGGTAGGCCGTACCGAGACACGTAGCGGTACATGATATACGGTGTACAGAGTGGTGCAAAAGCCCTTGACACGGCCGTTTTGTTATTAAACATCGGATGCTATGTGACTTTTGCGCCAGCCTGCATGTTGATAGACAGTGGCGTAAAGTGACTGAAATGTTCTTCGGCAAATAGGATTCTTAGCCCATTTCTCTTCTCAACGTGAAAATGACTTTTTGAATTCGCCCAGCACTCCAATTGTACATATCTCCGGCCCACATTTACGTTTCGGGAAGAGCTGGCCGCTTTTTACGCAGTTCGGTATAAACATTATTTTATAATTCCTAGAGTCAGTGACAACAAATTGGCAGACGTGCTTAAGTCATTGGCAACAACAGAAGGTAATAAAACATTGTATTAATACAGTACATCTTTAGGCTAGAAGTATTTACGGTATGGAAATAGGCTACGTACTTTGAGCTCTACATTGCTTGTAGCGGCCTGACCTTCAACCACGGCACTGTGTGACGTGAAATGAATCCACTTACCTTAGTATCGTGTTACCTTAGTATCGTGTCCAGTGACATCTTTAGCGTTTGTTGTTCTATTGCGTTATTCAGCTAGTTACAATCATGTTCACTAGTGACCCAAACTGGTACCTGTTCTCAGCCAGTTAAATCCAATTCTCATCCTTATTTGCTCTAAGTTAAAGTCATTTTAATAATATCCCACATGTCTTTTGTGACCGTTGGTCTATCCACTTCCCGGTCTCAGACTGTAACTTTTTATGCGTGTCTTCTCCTCCCCATTCATGTTCTGTGCCTTGTTGATCTGTTCTTTCCCTTATAATTAGCGAAATAATATGAATTCCTGGATAAATATGTCGCCGTTTTGTCATTTTTATCATTCTCATTTTACGTTTTTGGTAGGTTCAGATTCCTTATTGTTACACTCTGTACCTACTGAATCATATTCTTGATTTTCTTTTTTCCATGGCGCAACAGACCCCAGTAGGCCAGGGCCTCCTCATTATCGAGGCTTCACGATCACACTCAGGCACACCACATTCGCTTATATTCTTGTGGACGATTGAACGGCCCGATGTAGAGACCCCTACCTGAAAATACACAATACTTACAAGGGACATATATCCATGCTTGTGGCGGGATTCGAACCCGCAATCCCAGCAAGCAAGCAGCCGTAGACCCACGCCTTAACCGGCGCGTCCACTGAGATCGGCTCATTTATTGACACTTTGCGTAATTACAATATCATTAACGTAGGTAATTTGCACTTCTTTGTTTATGATTTAGAACTTTATTAATGGAATGCCTTATGTTTATTTCCACTTTATTTTATAAAATGTATTTCACGGCTAAGATCGTCACGTGACATCATTTGTGTTTTCCAACATCAGATTCTTGGTTTGGTCAAACGATTTCCGGAATGGGAACAGCAGAATGTATTGAAACCGCGTTGGTCCCCTAGAAGTTAATTACTGTGAAACATTAATTAGATATAAAGTATCTGTATGAGTAAGCGATTTATTATGTTGTCCTCTTTTTTGTCTTTATAATCTTTCCTTTTGCTAATGAGGTACCCTGAAGCCTGTCCAAGAGTTCCGCTTATCTCAGATGGTGTCATAGCAACCGAGCGCCCCCTTCTTGGCTAGTGACATTTTGTGTGAATTGGAGGATCAGTGAAGTTGCACCAACTGAATTCTAGAGCCTTATTTGATAAAATCTTTTTCATCCAAACACACTTGAAAAAAAAAAAACAATTATTTAAGTTTGAGTTCAGTTGTAGGGAACATGTAATCAAACTCACTTCTTACGATTCCTCATATCGGTTTTCCTTGATATTTACAAGTATGTAGCACAAAGTTGCAGTTCTGTTTCAGAGCAAGGCTTAAAATACACACATTACCTTTAGTAAAAGTGTTAATTGTATCTTTGACACAATTAATAAATTTAACATACGTATGGTTTATTTTTCCTTTCAGTTCTTTAAATCTACTTCATACATAAAAAAATTCAAACACATGTAATATTATTGGCGTGTTTTATAATGGCCTGTATCATTTATTCTCACGTGAGAGCTTAAAAAAATATGTTGAAGTGTTTGTTTTTCATTTCCACCTAAATAATGGTTATGTTGAACTAATAAGGAACAGGTTTACATTTGGTCATCTTCACCTAATAAAATGAGACACTTTATCGAGAGTTACAAATGTGACATCCCGATAAGCTTAAGTGTAGTATCGTCATTCGCAACAATATTCGTACAATGAGCTGAAATTTATTGAGCTTTGATTTCATTTTTTGGAAAGTCATTCCTGGTATCCGGAGAATTATGGAGCTGTCATTGCAGAATGCGTGGGCGCTTCACCGCTGGCGACTGGTGGTACCTTTCCAATGAATTATTCGTAGTTCCGGTCCAGTTCGTAGCCCTAAAGGACGTTAAATGTTTATGCCAGAACTCGGAGATCTCTGTCGCTAGTACCCAACGTCAGTGGGCGGCCACTCTCTGAATTGGCCTAGGTTCGATCCTAGGCCAATGCGAGTATTGTTTGTGGTGGATAAAGTGACAATTCGACACGTTTTTCTACGAGTAATTCCGGTTTCCGCCGACCGCAGTGGCAGAGCGGTATAGCGCGAAGGTCTGCGGCCGCTCTTTCATGCAAACACAGGCTACAGTGCAGACATATTTCCGCCTGTCCCGTCTACCTTTATTGCGACCTCAAGTGCCGGCTTGTTCCAAGGATCGCTACCTTGGCTACCCAGATTCCTGAATTCTCCATTATCATTCCCTCCTTTTATCGGCTCTTTCTCCCTTATTTTCCAGCTGAATGTCTACATGTTTATCGCTCTGAAAGTTTCGTCGTCTTCTGGTATTCTTAGCCATCCTCATCTTAAGTCACATAGTTCTCAATTTGGGATTTTCGCTCTTCTGGGATCTTACGCAGCATAGGATGGTAGTTTGTTACCGACGTTTCGGGACAACTTATAGGTCCCATCTTCGAGGGCCAAGCAGCTATTCTTCTTGGACTGTTTGATTCTTAAAAATGTGTCCGATAGGTTGTCCCAAAACGTCGGTAACAAACTACCAATCTGCGCTGAGTAACACCCTAGAAGGTCGAATGTCTCATATACGCGACAGCGCAAGCCTGGATTCGCGCATAGGTCTTAGTTTCTTCATTCTTTCCCTGCACGTCCTTTGAGTAACAGCGAGATTCAAATGTTGTCACTGTGAAACCAGAAGTTACGTCACCTTGCGAATGCATGTGAGGACAGGTCGCTCGCTCTTATCTGTAGATGTTTCCTCTTCTCTGTTAACAGTTTAGAGAATCTCACATGCGAAGAGAACAGGAAGGTTTTAATTCCAAATACCAAACTTCTTGTGTAACATGTGTCAGTTTGTACGCTTTTGAATGTCAGAGTATTGCATTAAACATCCCCAATATTGTTTCCATGTCAAACTCTCGCACGATTAATACAAATTACAGGTAATATACCGTTAAATTTACCTCCAGTGGCACGACATCTACATCGAGTTTAATAATGACATTCCTCTTGTGTCTGTTAGAATGTAACTAGGACTAACCCAGAATATCTCTGTTTGTAACCATTTCAATTCCGGTGGTAACCATGTGTACCACGCGTTTTAAACTTAGAAAATAGTATTATTTAACGTGCTTTTGTTCTCGGAATAATCAGCAAAATATTTCATAGTTGTCAGAATTCTGACAATATAAACGGTGATGCCCTATGTATTTGTAGGGTCAAAGCTGTAAGCTGCACTGATGCATCCTTTTGAATACCATACGTGCTGCATGATAACCTGTTTTAGGTATTCTTTATATTCTCGTATACTTTGGTTAATGCCACGAACGTTTCTTGATAGAGTTCACGACCATCTGGCGATTGTTCCTTTGGTTTTGTCGCATGGAAAGCCTGCAGCCACCGGACAAAAAAAAATTCCGTTCTTCCAAATACTTGACTTATTCTTACGTACCCCTAAGTCTTCCAAGCGGTTTATAGCCTTCAGGTTTACCCATCAAAACTCTACATACATTTATATTCTCCCACCCACCCCATACGTGTCACGTGCTCCGACACTCTCTTTTGCTTTTCTTCAAGCTTAAATAATATTTGGTGAGGAGAACAATAACCACAGGCCAACCAGAATATTTCGTGTGAAACAATATTTTACCTTTTAAATACAAACATGATTACGTTGCGCAACTTTTGCGGTTATATCTAGCAGTGATGTGATTTTCGTGCTAGAAAATATGCACTCAACAGCCCCAGTAATTGTGCAATTTCTTTTTTTCTTCTGAGTGAAACCAGGAGTTTAACTAGGCCTGATTCGTCCCTTCTTACCTAAACATCTGTTCGTCGTATAAACTCTTAATCCTCCTCTTACACCACTCTCCTTCATTATGGAAGGACAACGGCCGTAAGAGAAAAGCATGCTGATCATGCGTGTCTGCGTGGCTGCCTTTCAGCTTCTGTGTCAGAAATGTTGTATAAACGTTATGCCGTTTAAAACCACCACAGTTTCTACCCTTTAACTTTCCGCAATCTGCTCCAAGAACACTGCGGGTGCTGAACTTTGTAAAGCCTAAGCGATTTTAGCGCCGTGTAGTGTAAGGCCTTGAAAGTACGTGTCGATAGATAATAGATGATAGACGAAGATAATAGATAATGACTAATAGACGACGACTGCGGAGATCCGACATATGGCTGTAGATTTGTAGGAGACTACGAACGTTTCGAAGCAATCTCTTGCCTCAGTCTTCAGTATCCTTTCTATGTATCTACCAGCCAAAACACTGTTGAGTCCCATTAGGGCATAGGCTTCATATTTACTGAACTGGAAACCGAAATACCATAGGGTACAACTGTAGGTAATTTGAAAATGGCACTGAGCTTGTCTGAAAGTGACGGGTTTACAGAATGTTAAGTGCTGACATGGTGGACAGTCGACCACTTCGTATCGCCTTCGGTTTGGTGTGAATAAGTGCTGGCCTATTAAAGTTAGACACGTCAAATTGTGTGCGGGCGTTTTCACTTGTTGCAATTTGAGTTTGATTGACGCTATTGTGTGCCTTTTTGAGGTTGGAACCGACATTTTAAATGATAAGTTTTAACAAATAAAACAGCAGTGGTTGTGATAGTAACGGTAACAATAATGTCTGGTTAGCAACTTCTTTGCCGGTAAATTACGTTTAACTACTGGTATGATGGTATTCTGAGTCTTTACGCTGTGTATTTTAATGTCTTTGTTTTGACGTTTCGGAAGAACATGCTTCCTTCAGGGTGACTGGATTTGACCTATGTTGATGCTGGAAAGAAATACATTTGCGCAACACCTGCCATTTACCGGTTGTGCATGGAAATTCCTGCACGTAAAGTTACTGTTTTACCTGTGTTCGCCTTTTAGGTGTACAGGAGGAGTAGAATAATAATGTCACTCATTCTTAACCTAAGGTGAGTGGTCAGCTTCACCTCCCGGCCGCTTTACCCTCGGGACAGAACCGCCGTACCCATTGAGCAAGAGATGGAAAGACCCCAGAGCCGGTCTGGACGTATGGAGAAGAGAAAAGTGTTTTGCCCCTGGCGGGAGTCGAGCCCCGATCATCTAGCCAGTAGCCTAGTCACTGTTCCTGCATACCGAAGCTTCATGCAGCTCTCTGCAGGCTCCTCACACTCATTTCCCTGCTCTGCCCCGACATAAAAAACACCTTCCTCACAAAAGCAGCGCACACACGTCGTAGAACAAAACGGATTTCCATTGCCACGCCTTCTGCATCTCAATGATCAGATTTCGACGTCTTACGTCTTTCGAACAATTGAGACTTTCTCATCCTTCCCCCGCTCCCAACCATCACGATGCCATCTTTTACGTTACCATAGTAACACGATAAAACACGAAACTGCATTGAGTACTTGGAACACAAACATTGAATAATGGCATTATGTGCACAATGCAGCCTGCGACTCCGTTGTTTTATTTAAGTCTCGGAAATGGATTTGCCACCTATCTTTATTACAAATTGTTGCTGGTATTTGAATTTAATGCTGATCAGCAGCAATTTGTCTGCGATATATAGACTTTATACATTATTTTGCAATAGAAAAAACGAAATTGATTGAATTTCATAATATTTTGAATTTTCTATGCCGTAGGCATTTTTTGTGGCTACTACCTTTTGCTGCGTATTCGTATAAATTGCGTGCTAAATATGGATAATCATAAACGGATAAGTGAAGACATTCTGTAGGACACCTGTCTGATTATCATCTGACGGCAGTGTACCATATAATAATTAACTTCCAACGAGCAGAATCCTTCTTTAGAAGCTAACCTTTTCACAGCTGGTCAAGAAATTCCCCGCATTTTATGGAACCCTAAATTTCATTACCGCATACACAAACGCGTGCCACCTCTCCCTATCCTGAACTAGATGAATGCAGTCCATGCCTCCACATCACACTTCTTTAATATCCATATTGTTTTTATCATCCCATCTAACCTACGTCTTCCAAGTTGTCTCTTTCCCCCAGTTTTCCCCACCAAAACCCTGCATGCACCTCTCCTCTCTGCATAAGTGCCATACGCCCCTCCCATCTCCTTCTTCTTGAGTGATAATAAATAAAGCTGTTTAAAATAGACTCTTTTTCTTGCCAAATTTATCCATTGTACCCTCTGGAATTATCGGTGGCGAAAAAATCCACGCATCTTGGCTTTGAAAATGTCTCTTCTTTTCTGCTCTGTTGATCTGCCCGCCGGGCTGTTTCTAGCAAGTTATGTAATCAGCGTTACACTAGTGTCATCCTGCCCATTACCTTAAGAAGCTTTATTTCGTGGCACGACACTCCAGTCCTTAAGAATAACTAAGCGTTCCACAGTCATTTTCCATTACACTTCATGAAAGGAGAACGGCTAACAATGAGCGTGGATCACTTACGTAATTTCATGACGAATTTAGGGCGACCTTCCATGAAACAAGATACGTCACGTAATCTTGCAGTATTTTTCTCCCCAAGTTTCTATAAACAGTTGTATCACTTACATCAAATCTGCTTGTCATTACATTTGATCTCTTACCTTTGCCAAAATATCATGAAGAGGTACTGGGTTATAACCATTTGATCGTGTAAGTTATTAACCTGTTTTGACCAGCCCAAAAGTCTCGTCGTATTTACGTGACCTTGAAATACGTGTAAGTTATGGATCGATGTTAGTGTTAACTTTAATAGGTTTAGGACAGTGGCGGTGTGTCACAGCTTGCAGAGTCGACTGGGCCCGATGAATAAGTCAGAAAGTCTACACGGAAAAGAACAGGGTCTGTGTCTGCTGCATCGTGTAATATTTACAGGTTACAAAGCACAAAATCCTGACGCTTACATTATTAAAGTGTAATGGGAAGAAGTGAATCGCCAGGCAGTGGCACTCCATAGTACACGTCATACTTGTAAATGGTGGGTGCCTGCCCGTAATATTTCCATTTTTGTGCATAGGTCATGTGGTTTTGAGATCAGTAATTGCAGGCACGTTATGTAACTTTACATGAACTATTTTTTGTATCTCGTTGAATAATTTATGTAATTTTACGATAAAAAACAACACGGCATTAATTAACCTTCATTCCTTCCTCAATATTTCGGCCAGGCTCTGCAATCATGAAGGGGAACATACACTATAAAACAGAAGTTACTTAATTTTTAAATTAGAAAGCCGGTAAACTAAATCAGCTGTTTATGACGGAGTTTGAATGTACATTAATTCATTTCCCATATATGTATAAAACATCTCAATGGACCTGTCTTTAATGTATAATTTTATACGAAAGTAGGATGATGTAGTTGTCTGTAGGATGATGTAGATCTCTGTAATCATTTTTGTCATAAGTTGAAATTAAATTTCAATATATTAAGCGATAATATTTTGATATGTGATACTGGAGAAGGATGGAGAAGATCAGCTGAAGCGATCATGTGGGAAATTAAGAAGTGTTATAAAGAGTGAAATAGGAGGAGGAGAGGAATATCCTACAAGCAATAAAAATAAAGGAAGGCAAAGTGGATTGGTCACATCTTGCCTAGGAACTGCCTTCTAAAACACATTCATGAAGTTAAGGTAGAAGAAAGGATAGAACTGACCGGAAGGCGAGGAGGAAGACGGAAGCAGCTACTTGATGGCCATTAAGGAAAGAAGAGGATACTGGATATTGAAACGGCAAACACTAGTTCGCACTGTGGAGAACTGGTTTTGGAAGAGGCTATGGACCTGTCGTAAGACAGACTGCGGAATGAATGACTATCGAACTTAAGATTCTTTCTCCACGATATTGTTTGTATTTATTTTGGAAATATAGAACTGTATCAGATATTTAATAACTAATTTGGCAATGTGGTGAGAATTCAGAAATGTGGGAACGACATTTGCAAAACGGAAAGTTCACTCGGTGAAAAGTTAGCAACGTTGTAAATACGCAGCGATCTTGCTATCGGTCACGCTTGGATAATTTTTCTTATATATTCGTGTCTAAAACCTTTAAGATTAAATTATTCACACCTGCAGATGTGCCTTTTTCTTGTAAACTTGACACTTAAATTCATCCTAAGGCGATAATAACAGACTTAGTGCAAAGAATATTAAGCTGTGGTTTGTGACACCATGCATTATCGTAGTTCGTGTCGAATGAAAACCCCGAGTTTATATTCCATACAGAACAAGCTGACAGCAGGTCCATCGAAAGGTCGATGACCCTGCGTTTGCGTAATCAACAAGAACGCAGTCTAAATTTCCACGGGCGAAAAATCGTAGATCATATCGATATATCGCGTGTTTTACAAGGGATGCAGAGACAAATGTTGAAAGCTCAAGGTGGGACAAAATTTCGTAATCAGTGGTATATCGGCGAAAGTATGCTGCGTCTAATCACTCATCTCCAGCTTGTGCTTATATTGCGAGTGTGTGGACACTTACCTCCATTCCTCGTCTATGCCTCCAAGGCGTAGCATTTAGGTACAGCGATTTATTTTCGTCTCTGCCTTTAGAACTTCCTGGTCTATGTATCTTTGTGCACAATTTGTCGCCAGCATCTGCTCTATATCGCACTTACGCACTACAATCAATCCGACACTGCGAGGATTTAAGTCTTCACAGTGGTGATGTTGAAGATATAACTGGGTTGATAATCAGAGGAACGTTGTCTACCCCTATTCAGGGTCGAGCCGTCAAAGAAGAGCTTGATGTTTAAAACAGTACCAACGCCGAAACGTCCGAAACCACTCACCAAAAGACAGTGTCATTTCCCAGAACACTAAAATTCAGGGCCTCCCTGAACACAACTTTCATTACATATCGAAATGTTAAGCAGCTACATGTTTCGATCCTGTATTCGGTTTACCATCACGCTTGCATAAAAAAATAATGAAAAGTTAAACAAGACAGGCAATGTTCGTATAACGTAACATTCATGCTCGTTCTCGTAACCATTGTTGCCATGCTAAAGCAAAATGTGTTACATGTTCTGAGTGTGTGTAGCCATTGTTACCTAGCATGCAAAGCGCATGCGCCGAATTATGTCTTCTGTGGCCTATCTGTCTGTACCATACTTTTCCACACTATCTCATAAACGACACTTCGTTTCCTCGAAAGGTTCATGAAGGTGAAATATGTGTTTTGGTTTTCTCTACAACTTTTACGTGAAACACTTCTCAGTCTTAGAAGAATTGAGCAACATATGATCATAAATGTACACAAGTCTTCATGGCATTCATGTAAAAAAAAGTACCCGTTATTTTTGTCAGATTTTAATGAAACTTGAATT
>Ga0123357_10008141_pt1 | contig 13062 bp, 7 predicted proteins | sample TergutEmb28metaG_FD_89873 | JGI IMG/M metagenome (GOLD analysis project Ga0123357, IMG submission 89873) | Embiratermes neotenicus P4 segment gut microbial communities from Petit-Saut dam, French Guiana - Emb289 P4 | ecosystem: Host-associated > Arthropoda: Insects > Digestive system > Gut ...
ATTCTCTCAAAATTTCAGATTGCATGGAGACGAATGATATGGTAAATAATATGGACATATTATCTGAACAACTTTAGTCAAATTCAGTATTCTATACCAGTATTTACTTGCGAAGTATATTTGTTGTCTGAGTCTAGGCTTGGATCCGAGACTTCTGAACATGCAGCAAGAGTGCCAACCATTCCGTCGCTACCTTCGCTCATCCAACACTGTAAGAAGTTGCGGGACAAAAGCGAAAGAGCATTCCTTCTGTTTCTATTTTCTATCTTCCATTACGATACTTTCAGAAGCATTACGAATGAAGGTATGAGTTGGAAATTTTGCCTGCACTTCGGGGCAAATTCTTGGAATGATTATGACATTTCATAAACGACTTAAGTTTTGCACAATAGTGCAACTTTCTTAGGATAAAACTTGTTAGATTTCGTATTTGTCTTTTGCCCCCGCGGCTTCTAGCGCAGATTCAGCACTAAAGTGGAAGTTAGTTACGACAAGTGTATTTAAAGAGTAGAAAATACAGTACAGCATATAACAAGTTTGAGGTGTATATCTAAAGAAGGATTTTCCGTCTTCGTTAAACCTTCATTCTAATTTCCAAAAATACAGGAGTTCCTAAAAGGTTTTAGGACTATCTTGATCTGGGAGAGTTTTCAGAAAGAATCTTGGCCACATTTCTTAACAGTAAGTTCTTTTTCCGTATTTCCTTCTGGATTCAGCATTAAAGTCATAACATTCTTTCTGCTTACACCGCCCATAAATACTGAACAGACAGAGTGTTCCGAAACGTCGGCACATGCAATTCAGACGCCGATGAATCACTCAAAAGAAAGAATAAAAGGTCATAAGAGTTGCAGGTGACGAATTATTTGAGGAAGTTTAATAAATAAGTAGGGCCTTTCGGGTGGAAATATTAGCACGTACACAAAGACAAGTTGTAAGATAAAATTTGGAAATAAGCAGGTTGTAGATCTGTCTTCCGTTAACATATCGAAAGCTTTTGACGTTCAGGTGACCGTGCACCGTGACAAATTCATATAATAAAACTAACTAGATGCACTAATTTCTCAAATTTATTTTTGGAATGAAACTCTATATGTTTCGGACAGTTCCTCTGTCCATCATCGGGAGTTTTTCACTGTACACACAGCAATGGTTTATGTCATACAGGTTTGCTGACAGCTCGCAAGCTGTCAGCAAACCTGTATGACATGTACCATTGCTGTGTGTACAGTGAAAAACTCCTGATAATGGACAGAGGAACTGACCAAAACATGTAGAGTTTCATTCCAAAACTAAATTTGATAAATTAGTGCATCTAGTTAGTTTTATTATAAGAACCTGGAAAGCTGTTTTCACCTCACGATTTGTTTGAAGTTCGTATGGCGAAGAATAACTTGTTAAAGATTACAGACTTCCAGAACGCGTCGCAGTAGAGTCTGGTGCAGAGGTATCAACATCTTAGTCCGAAGCTATGTTTTTTTTCTTTTTCCAGCTTGTCTATCAAATAATACGGCATTAAAGACAGAAGACCTGAATAATATTAACACTCCGTCATCTCGAGTAAAAATTCTATACCTTCACATGTCCGATTGTCAAGCCATAAGTGCTACGAGAAATTTAATGTTCGCATATGGCCGTAAGTGAAACCTTTACAATACATAGGTATAAGTTCAACCATGACAAAAACATGAAAATAAAGTTATATCAGATAATACACATATAAGGAAGATACAAAGTGAAAAAGGTGTTGCCTTTCAGATCATTTCATAATTTACTAACACTATCAGTGCGATGCAGTAGTTCTTCTGGCTGCTAATTTTCGTATTAGTCCGTGTTCTTCATGTGCTCACCCCATAAGGAGCAGCCAAGCGGCATGTGACCTACTAATCTCGCAGACCAAACATATGGACACGCTGTTAACTGAATCAGTTGATGTATTAACAAACACGTTAAAGGAATAGTAATGTGTATAAGGGGGTGGTCTATATTAGATATTGGAGTAAACGTGAAGCTGATTCATAAGAACTTGTACCATAGAGTGTCTTAGAGTTTTGCAAAAAAGTAAGACGTTCGTAACGACGTAATTGTCGATAATTCTACGTACTCTAATATAGAAGTTTTTAATCAAAATTACTCATATAATAACGTCTTGAAATCTGACACACTGTTCGTCGCGGCAAATTCTGTATACGCTCTCTGCAGTCTGGTTAAAGAACATTTGATAATCTGTAACCGATACTGCCTCATAATAAGGGGTCCGACTGAGTAGGAAACTTGGAACCTATGATGGAAGCAGATATATTTTCCGAAGTCTCGTGTTTAAATAGGCTGAAGGCGAGAGTCACTGTCCAAGGTAATACTTATATTTAACAGTTTTCCAAGCTATTTTTATGGGTGTGAACCCTGGTCTTTTCCTCTAAGTTAAGGAAGTAACTAGGTGCCCACAAATGTGTTCAGAATAATAACTGAAATGAAAAGGGACAAAGTAAGAGGGCCGTGTAGAATAGCAAATAACGAGGAAGTTACTGATTTCTACAGGGTAACTGAAATCGAGGTAGTGAGATGTTGGAAGATTAGATGAGCTGAATATGTGACTGGGATGGGAGATCAAATGATTAAGTATAGAATTATGTGGAAAATGAATTAAGGAAACCCAGGACCTCAGGCTTGAACCCTGCCTATCCAGCAACAGGGTAAATGGAATAATTTTCTCCAGTGAATTATTAAGAATTAAAAAAAAAATAGACGAATTTTTCCAGAATGAAATCTGTTCTCCATGTAAGCAGATTCCAGAGAGAAAGATTAAATCTCTGCAGTCAATAAATACATTACCCTGAAATTACTTCTTTTTAGTTCATTTATGTAAGTACTTTCGAATGACGAGGTTACGAAATATAATGTCAAAAGAGGGGGGAAGATGACCATGGCTGATAGGCTTAAGTGTAAATTATCTCATTATTAACAGTTTGTTAAAAAATATACAACCGGAGGTCAGAATGTTAGTGAATACTGAAGTGAACGGGGTGATATAAATAGCGAATAGTGAAATGAAAACGTGGCCAGATTAGTGAATAATAAACCGTAAATTGTAGTATGATGAGAGAAGAACAAATTGTAAAAATGTTTGACAGGGCTCTCATGAGATACTTTTAATGAATAATGCAGTATTTTTCAGTATAGTTCACATGCCGATATTTGAACTCAGGATCTCCCGAATATGAGGCAGGAGTTCTAACCACTCAACCACGACAAGATATGAACATATCAAAATTAGACTTTAGGCAAAGCTAGGATACCTGCAGGTAGGTACTTGACTGACTTGACCACCGCTGTTGGTGCTGAGGGAAATAAAGACGAATCTCTATAAGAAGGGATGAAGAGCTGGACAAGTGATTGCTGAACGAATAGTTGTTATTCCTTATACTAACTGGACAACTAACTAACTAACTAGCTAAATAACTAACTACACTAGCCAGAATATTTATTGTTAAGTTAACACGATAAGGTAACAAATCTTCAGGCAGAGACAAAATTCCTGTCATTTTACAGACACCAAAACTTCAATACCTTCTTCACAACAGCAAGCCACTTATTCAAATCCTGAATCAGATAAATCCTATTTGTTTAACATACATCTTCATATTATCAGTTCATCTTTCCCTATATCTAGCAAGCAGCCTCTTTTTATCGATATGCCTTTGACGTTCTTAAAGTGTATTGTTCTTGTGCTATTTTTTCTAGAATGTTAACTTCTTATTGCACATCACACGTATTTCAATTAGCAGTAAACTGAATTACAGGTAACAGCCTGCATTAGTATTGCAGTTCTTCAGTGGGAACGCTTCACGCTGTAAATACGTCACATTAAAAACAATATTTTCAAAAAGAAGGGCTTGTGTTTTGGTAGGAACTCAACCACGACCATCCTTTCATATCTCTCCTCTTATTTCCACTTAGCCAGAAGAACTGAAGTGGAAGTGTAATTCCTCTATAGGTAAAGCAGTCCAATTACAGGACTGGACAGGCCCAGAGGGTTCTAGGAAGTTAAGGCTCCCAGATTGCGTGACAACGGCACAGGATGGTGGTAGGTTGTCAGTCGTACGCACCGGCCGCCTTTACCCCAGGAAATACTCCAGGTACTCATTTCTTTTAGAGGCTGAGTCGACCCCAGGGCCATGGTGCGATCGGAAGTATTTTATATCGATGAAAAATCCACTGACAATAGCTGGGACTGAACCAGCGACCTTCCGATTTGTAGCACAGCACCTTAAACCGCATTTCCTCTATAGATAAGTTAAATATGACTTTTAAATACTTTGCCTTTCACTATGAAGCTTAAATTAATCTAAAAATATTTAGAAATTATTTTCTTTCTTTATGCAAGAAATTGAGATTTTGTGTTTAATATACAAGAATTTCAGTCTTAAAATATCCGTTTTTTGTACGTCTGGATGACTGTTTTCTTAACTTTCAAAGAGAAGAATATGCTTATTGTTGCTGTGAATGCCGTTACTAACAAAGAAACTAACTAAACAACCAACTCACTAACACTGTCGTTTACGTCATGGTCATTTTGAACACCTGATGTTCTTCCGTCTAGGCAATAGAGCCCCCGTCTCTTTCGTAAACAGAGTATTCGTTGACGGGGATATAACAGCCAATCACTGAACTTACGGTGAGTTACATGAACGTAGTATGAACCCTCTCACAATATTTGTTTAAAATCGGTGCTAATATTGACCCCACTTCGAGGTCTGTAATCAATATTTGTGACAACAACCTGAATTTTGGACACCCTCGCTTATTATTCTGATTTCCCAAAGGCACTGTTCCTGCTGGAAACTTGACTGCTCTTTGATCTCGCGTTGGTGGAAGCAGTCAGCTCATATTCATTACTGGAAACAACAGAACTGTAGGGTAGAATCTCATAAATACACAGTATTGAAAAACCATACACTCTTGTCAAGCGCTCTCTGAATTGAAATCATCCTCGTACTTCATGCTGCAATATCAATAACCTTGTTCTTTATTAAAAAACAAGCAAGGGTACAGTTATGGACTCGAAATATAATTTGTGCGCTTGTAGATAACAAAATAAATTATATAAGCAATGATACAAAGAATTCACTAATTCTGTCAAGAGGACTTTATTAAAATGCATGAATATAATTTAGTAATAAACAATAAACACTGAAATATAACCTAAAGGAAGTTACGTGTATTGGTATAAAGACAATTAATGTTTGGTAAGGTGAGTATAACCGCAGTATTCCATAGTCTGTTATGGGCTAGCGTACATCCGGTAAAGAGTTCGTATTAATGTCCTTGTAATCCGTGTGCTGGGTGCACGACGGAAACTTAACAGGGGAATTACAGTATTGTGTATTGATAGCTATATAGAATGTCTTCGATGCGAAAAGAAATTACGATTAATGAGACATGTCAAAGAGACGAAATTTTTAAAAGTAAAGGACAATAATATGTTTTCCTTTTTCTTTTAATAAACCAACAACTTAAGAAAAATTTGGAAGTTTCTTGCGTGTTTCTTGGTACGCTGGGAGTCACAAGGTTTGATGTCTTATCATGGAACGACTGAGTATTACTTTGAAATAACTTATAATCCCTTATAAGATAAAAAATTATTCGCCTTGGAAAAGGGATGTTTCTTATAATGCGGACACTGCCACAGAGATAACAAAGTTAACGAAGCCGAAGACACTTTTCCTATGTACATATACCAGAAATGTTCACAGCTTTGAACAGCAAGTTTGCCATTCTAACGCTAAAGAGCCTAGGCTACCACAGTGTTCTTTCTTTCCATTTAATAATATTTTCTGTAGAAAATTTAGTTTGAAAGAATTAATTTCATTTTAAAATTGATGTTCATACTCCATTAGTAACATTTGTTAGGCGGCGACAATGTAACAACAAATCTCATATCCCTCTCCGTGTCTCTCATCCCCAGGCATTGTTATCGTCTTTCAGATACTGCCTGTGCCAGAATTCGCTTTACCGAGACGGTAAGTACTGTCTCATTTTAACATTCATAAGTCTGTGCATCGCTAATATATTCTGAGAGCACAACCAATAAGATGCAAATTTTCTCAATTTATTTATTCCTGCAAGACGCTCTACATGTTTCAGACGGGTTTTCCGTCCATCATCAGGAGCCCAAAACTGCACATACTGCCCCAGGCATGTGTCAGACCATTACTGTTACCTGCTGCTAGCCTGGATGGGAGATTTTGTAATTTATTAAAATTTTACTTTAAACAATTGGCAATACTAGTGTTTGTGTCTATCAGCTATTGTGTCAACGGTGTGTTTCCTCTATTTCCATTTTTAATCCCTTACGTAATTATAGCAAATTAACATGAGACAGAAAGTTTTCTTCTTTTTTTTTTTTGCATTGAAAACTTAGTGGAAGAAAGACAAGAACTCTCAAAAGCTAATTGCAGTTTTTGACTGAGATGTTTTCAGGTGCCCAACTACAGACCAGGTCAGCAATCAGCAAAAGCGGAGAACAGTTTTAAGAAATTGGGGTGTTACAGGTTAGCACGAATTGGTACCCGAGGTTAGGAAAGTCAGAAGAAAGTTAACCAACTGTAGCACAAGCTTTTGGTCATTGACCTGGCAATCCATTAACAGTTTCGAGAGAACTGAAAGTAACATGAAGTATCATACACTTACTGTTACGTTCTGTATAAATCAATCCATATATTCCTCACTTGCTGCATGCTTCGAATGACGATGGACCAGGTATACGGATAAATTTCTGCGAGTGGTTCGTGAATGTTCAAGCAGGAAATCTCGAGTTTACAGCGAGGATCCTACGGATGGATGAAGTTACATCCAATAAAAACGGAAGACTAAGGAGAGACAAGTTTGTTTATTTGTGTAATAAAACCCAAATCGTGTTGCAGAAAAAGAGCTTAATATTCATGAATGAGAGTGCGGGCAGAATTTGTGCAGCAGGTGTGACTGGACCTTGTTACGCCGAAAGCAGTGTAATGCAAACATTTGCCTGGAACTTATGTATGGCACAGTGTTGCCGGAGACTGACCAGCACCATGGCCTAGGCTGTATGGAATAGGATGAAATTTCACTGTTTTTGGCCGCAATATTCACTTTTCTCAATGAGAAATTTTCGGTATGAATTAGTTCCTCTGGACCATTTAATTGACTATCACGCCCTCCTGACCTATCATGTTCTGGCTTTTCCATATGACGTACTTATAATCAGAGATAAAAGCCTATTCGTATTTTGCAACTGATGGAACAAGTCCGTTGCGTCACTTAACAGCTTAAATGAAGGAACGTATATACCGTGTATTTTGTGCATAGATTTTCTAGTCAGAGCTTATAATAAATCACATGTTCCCTGAATGTGGCGGATAAGAGCTGAACAGTCTGAATTGTACTCATTGTCACTTTCTGTTATAGGTTGGTAATAAATAAAATGACATTTTTGTTGAATGTTAGCATAACCTCGGTACAGAGGCTTTCATAACAACATATATCTTATTATTTTAAATTCACAGCACCATCGTATAGTCAGCAAATTATGCTAAATGGCTGTTTTAATTAAACTTTATGGTTATGCCGTGCAGGAACTACGGCTACCTAGCCTTATGCACGCACTTCCCATTCACTAATGACCTTAAGTTTTATGGTCGCTGGATCAGCGTCGACGATCAACAAAAAATACCTTAGCAAAGCCCAAGAATTCCGCTCACATGCTCAAGTTTGATGCGATGTGCACAAAACGTGAGATCGTTGTTGTTACAGAAGTAGGAATACGCTTAGAAACTTCTCTTAAATTTACCTTTTATGAAATAAATTTCACAAATTTGCGGTTTAATACTTTGTAAAGGGAGAAGAAGCGAGTAAAAAAGGATAAGAAGGAGAAAGAAAAAGAGTAAATATTAAGAGGGACAAGTTGAAGATTTGGAGAAAGAAGAGGAGGAGAGAAATTAGATGAAGAAAATAAAAAAAGGGATGAAAAACAGTCTTTTGGGTGGCGACGCCCTTAATTCTGGCAAATATGTGCCAACATTTAAAACAGAATCTTATGTTTATTGGACTGTGCATCATTGCGATAGTTGAATAATAAAAGACCAACTTGATGTCACTCGCTATTTTATTTCACTTCTTATGTGCTCAACATCCATCATCAGGAGCTTGCGACTGTGCTGTTGAATTACCACATCCGTAGTTTTGTTCTGCAAGGAAAAAACTACCGGTGTGGTAATTCAACAGCACAGTCGCAAGCTTCTGATGATGGATATATTAATGTCCGAAACATGTTGAGCACATAAGGAGTGAAATAAAATAGCAAATGACTTTAAGTTTGTCTTTTATTCTTCAACTATTTAGAACAGATTTATTTCCTCTGTGGCCAAAACAGACAAGGGAGACAGTTGGTTCATCTCAAACGGCGGTACGTACCTACCGGACCTTTCGGCATCACGTTACAGACATCAGACATCTTCACAGTCTGAGTCACGAGAATCTCAGAAATAACAAATTTAAGAAAGTCCATGTAGCATGACTACCATTGCACTCACTTTCCTTAAGAAAGTTGACGCTCTACTTAAGAGTACTTTGTGCTTTCCCAGTATTCTAGCAACAGTGTTACAATCGAGCGATTATGAATTGCTCAAAGCCTGGGTGCAAAACATCTATGTGGGTAAAAGCACTAAAGCGAGTAACCACGCACGCCGAATGCATGTAGGCCTGTAGATGTAGTTATAAATTTAGTTGAGTTCTCTCGACTTTCTTTTGTAAATTGCGCTCCGTAGTTATGTCCATGCGCTTAAAAATAGGACAGAACTGATGAAATGAGATGAAAAAGAAGAAGACAACGGCGTGGAAATTACAAAACAGTCAGGTTCTGGTGTCTTTCACAGCGATTTTTTCAGGAAAACCTCTTATTTCACAAATATATTTCTAAGTGAAAACGTGCTTCTAATGTGGTGAAACGTAGTAACAGAATTCATGACACAGGGCGAGGGCAAGACATTTATCATTTGTAAGCATATATTAATCTACTTTAAATCCGCACACGGAGATGAGGACTGCTGTAATGAAGGCCATTAGTGGTGACTGTCAGCCAAGGAAACCAAATTCTGTGGCTCGTGGAGTAACTAAATCCATATCTGACGAATAAAAAAACCAACTAGATGTCACTTGTTACTTTTATTTTACTTCTTAGAGCCTCAACATGTTTCGGGCATTAATATGCCCTTCTTCATTACAAGTACTCAGACAAACACAAAACTACAGCGTCTCGGCCTTAACAGACCAAGTCTGTTTTAGGCTGATGCTAACCAAGTCACTTTTAACGTCAACAGAAGGGTCATATTCCTTTGCAACGGCTGTTGCCTGTTGGAAGTTGGCAGAGAATTATTCTGCGCCGCAAGTTGAAAGCGGACCTGCTTATTCAACTCGCCACTTGACTCTGAAATAACATTTGTAATGCAGAGTATCAGTTCACAAGATCACATCGAGTTTGGTGAAAACGAATGAGGACCAGTGGTACACAATTTAGTAATGAAAAGGTCTTAGTTTGTGGTTTTGAATTGAGGCTAAGTCATATATTGCGCGAATTTCTACCAGGGCCCATTACGCTGATTCCCTTAGTTTCTAACAGCCTTCACATTACACACATGATAGACATAAATACGAAAATTCATTTTCTCCTAGAGGCCGTACATATCTCAGAAGTTTCGGTGAAATCCTATCAGACTGCATGGCGTCACGTCCAGAAAACATTCATCATGGAAAATTTTATTAAGAATTAAACGAACTGTGATGGTCCAGAAAGAAGCGATCTGATTTTAAAATACGATATGTTCTACTGGTTTGTTACATGGATGCTACAAATGACTCGGCTGATTAACTGAGGTGCAAATAATTAACACATGGACGGCAATAAAATTCTCATTTCTTGGGGTTCCTTACAATTTATTTAGTTAACAAATAACTGTAATAAATAATAAAGCGTTTCCAATAATTTAAGTAAAGCACAGACTTCATTGCTCGAAAACTAGGGAAAATTTTCTTTTTCTTTTACCGCAAACAAAACCAAAAATTTTAAGTTATTACCATTCTAGTTCTGGAATACAAAATTTATTATTTTAAAAGGGGGTTTTATTATTTGATTTATTAGTTTATTTGCGAATAGAGTTCTGAGGAAAACCTGAAGGAGGAGATCAGTTGGAAGACCTAGGAGTAGAGAGGCCAATAATGTTTCCGGCATCTGAAGGAAATAGGATGGAAGGATGTGGGGTGGATTTATCTGGCATAGGATAGGGACCAGTAATGGGCTGTTGCAAGCATGATAAATTAATTTAGTTTTCAAAAATGCGAATTTCTTGACTAGCTAAGTAACTACTAACTTCTTACATTTATGAGTGCGCCTTCTTTACCTCGGGAATAGAAACCTCTATCGACGAATTCTCTCCTCGTGGGCAACACCGACGGAATCTCAAATATGGCAACTCACAACGGCCGTTGGTCGTAAGGTTTGGCGGGAATTGCCGATGGCGGAAATCTAAATTTTTAATGTAAGTATTGGCCAGTTGAGTGACTAAAATACTTACGCTGATTTTGAACTAAATATCATGTATTCTAACAAATCACAACATCATCATCATCGCCGTCGTCATCTTCGTCGTCCTGCGGACTGTATTACGTCAGGTCCATAGCCTCCGCCAAAGGGGCTTATCCAGACAGAGCAATCTAGTGCTTCCTCTTTTACGCTCTAGTATATTCTCGTTTCCTTAAGAACATCATGTAGCTGCTTACGTCTTCTGCCTCCTATTCCCTGCCATTTTAAATTTTCTTTTATATTTTCTTCAACAACATGTTTAGAAGATGGTTTCTACACCAGATGAGACCAATTCAGTTATCTTTCTTGGTCTTATTTTATGTAGGATATTCCCCTCCTCCTTGACCTAAGCAACACTTCCTCACTTCTCATACGATCGGTCCAAGTGAACTCCATCCTTCCCCAGCACCACATTTAGAAACTTTCGAGGATACAATCAAGTTTACTGACACCTAAAAATCCTACAGAAACACATATATGTTCTAGTACTAATTTTGCCACATTTGTAGGCGCGTTAGCGAAATTGCGACAAGTGACTATTATCTTCGTCATATCTGTCCGCCCGTCCGTCTGTCAGCATGGAACAACTCGGCGCCTCCGGGATGAATTTTCATGAAATTTGGTATTTGTTTATTTTGCTAAACACTGTCGGGAAATTTCAGTTTTCATTAAAATCGGACAAGACCAACGAGCACTTTACACGAAGTCCAATATACGTTTGTGATCATAGTTCACTCAGTTCTTCTTAGAATGAGAAATGTTCCAGACAAAACTGTTGAGAAATCGAAACACATATTTCATGTTAAATAACTTTTTTTTTTTTTTAATATTGTGCCGCTTATGAGATAGTGTGGAAAAATGTTGTAGAGCGGGGCAGACAACAGATGACAAAATGGCGCATGCGCATTGCATGCTGGATAACTAAGCCGCCCCCCACCCCACACACACACACACACTCTCACACAAAAACATCCACACTCACACACACTCTCTCTCTCTCACACACTAACACAAACATACACTCTCTCTCTCACACACACATAAGCGCGCATACACACACACTCACACACTCACACACACACTCACAATATGTACTACTCGTTGCTTTCCTCTGTAACAACGGTTGCACGCACGCGCGTTACTATTACGTTATGCGTACATCGCCTGTCTTGTTTGTTATTAATTACCTTGTAATAATTTCCTTAAATACAACTACATCAACTTCAACACTGAGTCCCGTTTATAATTGGAATTCTCATTAAAGTATTTTGAAGTACAAAACTTAAATGGAAATTTGTGTCGTAGCAAATTTAATTATAATGATAAATGACTTTTGACCAGCTATCCAAAGAGAAAGTTTCTTTTTCTGCATCGTAGCAAGACCAAAACTTCCGTCTTCGACAGAGGAAATATCAGAACATTTCCGTGGAGTAGAGTCCTTCTCGAGAAGCTGGTAGTAGCTCAGCTAATCAATAAATTTCAAATATTATATGGAAGATAAAAGTTCATTATGGTTTTCACAAGAGGGGGCAATGAAACCTATCCTTTGAGAGTTTAACACATTATATACCCTCACAACTTCTGTCCGTCTTTAACACTGAAGCCACTACAATTCAGTCTACCGACCAATCTCTAGCCGAACGACAATATTTCTATTCCTGTCATGGATAGAAAGTTGTTCCCTCGCATTTCCCGTCCAGTTTTCCTCCTTGGCCCATCATGCCTGCTATCCAGTGGGCACGGAATTGTTGACCGGCCGAAAGGTGAAGTTGACAGATTGCTTGTGTTTAGTGCGGAGATGATGAATATGTATTTATTTACCTCCCAAGTTTCCTCGTAAGCTTTCAGAGCTTGATGCTTTATTAAGTACGTGGCTACTTTTATGGCAAGCTGCTTGACACGAAAGAGGAGAGAGCACTTTTATCTTGAACTCTTAATATAATTTTTGATCTCATGGTCAATAATGTCAGATAAAATCTTCCTGAAAAAACTGCATATATGAGGAGTTTAATAAATTTTACTCGTTATCACATTTTTCCTATCACGAAGTCATGGAGAATGTAATAGCAGAGCAATGCCGTTCACGTAGGAGAGGTGGAAAAAAATGACTAAAAATTTTAGTCGGAAGTCCTGACTGAAAGAGATAATTTTTCATATCCAGAGAGAGAATAATTTTCATTTTATTCGCTGGACTAAAGATAGTGAATAATGGCTGACTCTTGTAAACACTGCAATGAATTGTAAATATGGTCCAACTACTTGCACTGTTTTATGTTATTAAAATATTTATTTACATAAAATAATTTAAAATAAAATTTGCTATACCACCTACATGTTTCGGTCATAACTTGACCATCTTCAGGGAGTGTGAAAGTTCCTATGATGAAGTTGCTACTCTGTATCTTGCGGTGGTGTGGCGGCATGCGTTTATATGCTTTGTCATGTCCTTG
>Ga0123357_10008142_pt1:0-2500 | contig 13061 bp, 4 predicted proteins | sample TergutEmb28metaG_FD_89873 | JGI IMG/M metagenome (GOLD analysis project Ga0123357, IMG submission 89873) | Embiratermes neotenicus P4 segment gut microbial communities from Petit-Saut dam, French Guiana - Emb289 P4 | ecosystem: Host-associated > Arthropoda: Insects > Digestive system >...
AGAAGAACTAGAGAAATAACTTTTGGGAAGCATAACTTCCTTAAATTTGAGTTTCTGTATACCTTAACCTCTCATAATCTGTAGGAGTTTAGATTCCGGCACTTTTAATAACACCTTGGGTAAACAGTGTGTGTTGCAGTGTTTGTGTGCACATATATTACAGCAGCAAAGAGTAAAGGAAGGTACATATCCACTGATAAATCTATTTAGTATTTGTACAGGGTGTATGTAAAGTGCTTGGACAATCTTCAAGTGTGTGCTGCCCACACGAAAACAATGAACCACTCATACCAATGTATATCCAGGGTACAGCCCAGCAGTGTGTTGACTGCAGTGCTTTTGATTGTCATCTGTGGGTACACTTAAAACCCGTGATGTATTCAGTTCCAAATTAAAATGAAGAGACCCTTCACCAACTCATTTTTAATGTGTGTCACACCCTTCACAACCGCCGCCGGGAACTGAGAGGGTGCGACCGTTTATGATCAGACTTGTCCTGATTGACGTGGAGGGTATTCTGTAAATTTGTTGTGAACTGTGACTTGACGGACAGTACGAACTGCACAGTTATTAAACTGGAAACATGCAATGTAAAGGTAATAACTTAATTGTAATTAAAATATTATATACAAAGTGTGTCTGTAGTTGAATATAAACTTGGTCGTTGACATTGCGGGAGGAAAGGAATTTGAGGGTGTTTGAGAACATGGTGTTGAGGAGAATATTTGGACCTAGTAGGCACGAGGTAACGGGGGAATGGAGGAGACTGCATAACGAGGAGCTAAATGATTTGTACTCCTTACCCAGTATTGTGCGGGTGATAAAATCGAGAAGAATGAGGTGGGCTGGACATGTGGCGAGTATGGGTGAGGCGAGGGGGTGTATAGGGTCTTGGTGGGGAAACCGGAGAGAAGGAGACTACTGGGGAGACCTAGGCGTAGATGGGTGGATAATATTAGGATGGATCTCCAGGAGGTAGGATGTGGGTATATGGACTGGATTGGGCTGGCCCAGGATAGAGACAGGTGGCGGACGCTTATGAGTGCGGTAATGAACCTTCGGGTTCCGTGAAATGCGGGGAATTTCTTGACTAATCGCAAACCTTCTCAAGAAGGACTCTGCACCATGGAGTAAGTAAGTAAGTAAGTAATTAAGTAAGTAAGTAAGTATAGTTGAATATAATGTTTCAATTAAACTCATAAAACACAAATTTCCTGACATATGTTTATACGAATTGTTTTTGCTTTGTTTTGATGTGAAGAAGTGTTCGTGTTTGTCTACGTATTTTAGCTATACCCTGCACTCCGTATGCTACACATACACAATCCCACACCTTTGTAGATTTTCAGTTGTAACATTTCACTAAGCGAATTCCTATTGATCGCTAGTATGTTTTCTGAAGAAAGGAACTCAGTTACAGGGATTACCAGTGATTATTGTCAATCTCTAGTGTCGTTAAATATTTCTGTTGACACAGAATAGACGCCAAATCTCTCCACACTGAGTGTGAATGAGTAGGTAATCTGGGGTGTCGTTATACTCACAGTTGATGCGAAGAGATTTGTGTTTTTATCTCAAGATTGCACCACTGCGAAGTACCTCAGCTGTGAAAATGGAGAATTTATTCAGGAAAGAAGATTAAATTTTCAGGAGGGATAAGGTAAAGGTATGAAGCTGAGAATTATGAATGATTCAGGAATTTAGTTGGGAAGAAAAGCTTGTTGCTGCGAATTGTTTTGAAATGGGAAGCCCGAAGTAAGGAGCACTTCTTGGAGGTAGTATTTAAACACAGCGTGTATTCAATTAAAATAAGGAGAAATGTTTTCTCTTTCTTGTAAATACCGGGCATTCCTAAATTAGTTATTCGAAACTAAGGTGTAATAATACAGCAAGTATAAAAATCACAGTATTGTGATATATATAACAAAATGCAATATATGTTTAAGTTTTATCTACAAATATTTACAGGTGTTCATTGTGGTTTCCTCATGTCACGCGGCAGATGTGCCAGCTGTAAGAGATTTCTTCCAAAATCCTACGAATCATGTATGTATCTGTGGTCGCAACAGCTTCTGTTATTCATGCCCGTAGTACTTCCAGACTTACAGGAAGAGGTGGAAGAAAAAATTTGTCTTTCGCTTATCTCCACACAGGAAAGTCCAGTGTTGTTAAATCAGGCGATCGTGGTGTCCAAGCCATCATTCCACCACGTTCAATCCTAGCAACCATCTGCCGAGTGACACGAGGAAACCATTGAGCACCTCAGAATATCTGTAGCTAAAACTTAAACATAAACTACATTATATGATATATATATATATCATAACACGGTACGTTTTATACTTTGTGTTATTACACCCTAGATATATGAAACGAAGTTAGGGAAGTCCTGTGTGTGTGTGTGTGTGTGTGTGTGTCTGTGTGTCTCTGTGTGTGTGTGTGTATACACATTCCTCAAGAACTGATGACGTATATATATATTATATATATTATATATATA
>Ga0123357_10008142_pt1:7500-13061 | contig 13061 bp, 4 predicted proteins | sample TergutEmb28metaG_FD_89873 | JGI IMG/M metagenome (GOLD analysis project Ga0123357, IMG submission 89873) | Embiratermes neotenicus P4 segment gut microbial communities from Petit-Saut dam, French Guiana - Emb289 P4 | ecosystem: Host-associated > Arthropoda: Insects > Digestive system...
CACTTTACCCCCAGGAAAGACCCGGTACCCATTTTACAGGAGGCTGGGTGGGCCCCATGGCCGGTCTGGACGGGCAGAAAATCTCGTCCCTACCGGGATTCGATCCCGGACCGTCCAGCCCGTTGTCAGTCGCTATACCGACTGAGCTACCCGGCCCACACATGTATATGTTGTAGTTTATATTCTAGGGATGGGGTCAGCTTTGCGAGAAAGGCACTTATCCATTGAACACAGTTTCATTCTTTTCACAGTCAAGCCATTGTGAGTAAAGTTAAAGGCGAATTCGTCCCTGTGAACGCCGTGAAGGCAAAGAGGGGGAGAGGAAACATCTACAAAGTTAGACTGTTTTTGAAATGCTATGGCACACACTCAGAAACCATATTTCGTCTTTCGGCGAAACGGACGAGTCCATTAGATCGGCAGGGGCGTCAGTTCAGTCGGTTACTGGCGTACGAGGTGTGTACATCAGCGGTAGTAATACTGGGTACACCATGTTCCGAGGTAGTGTTAAGAATACTGACTACCCACTCCATTCGCCAGTTTCCACTTAATTTCCCCTCCCGTGCGTCATCGTGTGCCATCACATTTCAACTGGACTCTTCCAACCGTGCATTAGGCGAGAGAAAGCTGTCAGCTTAATCCCGTGGGAGGTGGCCTCCCCCTCCCCCCCGTACCCATTGAATAAGATTCTGTATGGTCCTCAGAACCGATCTGGACGTTTTGAAGCAGACAAAACCACTTGTCGTTGCCGGTAATCGAACCACGATTTCTCAGTCGGCCAGTCTGTAGTCTAGTCACTATCTCGAATTCTCGCAAGTGTTTTCAGCAGTTCGTTAACTTGTGCAGATGCGTTGTATTTGGGCGAAAAAAGTTTTTAGTTCACTTTTTCATTTACCAAGACTATGGGTCAAGCCTGCAGCCATAATTGTGACACAGTACCATCGCGAGTTTTAAACCGCCTGTCATGTTTTATATGGTAGAATACGAGCCACGTTTCAGTACTGTTTGTTGCCAGCATGCCGTAAGCACGAGTTTCGTAATTATATACAGCAAAACACGTGACAAGAGATTTAAAAAAAACTTAAATTACAAAGGATGAGGTTTCAAGGGTTTGAAATTTTATATTGCATGTTCATGTTTGGAGTTAGTTCAGCGGTACTATGTGGAACTCGAATTACTGGGTGTGGAATAATTGGACAACAATGAATCGGAAAGGACATAGAAGAAAGCGGTCGTGGAAAAAATTAAGTTATTACGCCGGGATGTTCCTGGGAAGACTTGAGGAAAACCACGAGAAATATCAATCAGGGTATTGTGTGTCGAATCTGACTGAGCGTCTGCAAGTTACAAATTGAGCCAGCCAACATAAAGACTTTCTTTGTAACCTTTGTAATCTTTGTAAATAACCAACTTGACACACAATTCTTTTCCTTATATCTGTTTATTCCAATTCTCTACACGTTTCGAGCAACCAAGTGCTCATCATCAGGAGAGTCAGTTGTATCAATACGACCTCTGGTATATATCAATCTTTGTAGGTAACCGTGTGATATGCAGGTATAGATGCACGGTCAACAAAACATAAAATACAAGATTTTGGATTATGTTCTTCTAGTCACAATGTTATTAACCGAAGACCACAGTTTAAGCCCACAACATTTCTTACAGCCCCTAAACCCTGCAATTCCAACAAGCTTAAGAGAAGATCCTGAAACTAACCAACAATAATATGTTTATAGCTCTATTTCCAAAGTCCAGTTAGTAAAATTTTCAATTGTACTTGTAGTTAGTATAACGTTTCTTCACATAAAGACATCCCTGTGACAGACGTACAGGCATAGGTATGGAGGTTGCGCTCAACGCATTCGTAGCCTTTACGCCAGGTGAGATGAGTGGTCATATTCATGATTCGGCCTCTATAATTCCTGAGGCTGAGAGTACCGCAGGGTTGGTCTGAACGCTCTGAGGATGATAAAGTCCACTGTTCCTCCCAGTAATCGAAGCATGATTCCTCTGGTTGCAGTTGGATATCCACTAATACATTTAAATATGTACTGAATACCTTACTTGCGGATTGACAAAACACGTATTGTAATATCAGAATGAAACTTTTATATTAAAAATATTGCGTTATAGCTCTAACTTTTGAAAGATGCAGATTGCTTGGAGAGGGAAGTTCTGAGAGAAAGATTTGCCTTGTAATGGGGGAGGGGAAGAATAAGAGGATTAACAAACCGAAATCGCATAAAATTCACCGAAACTATAAACAAAGCAATGTAATCCTTTACAGTCCAACTCGGAGTTTTTAATATGCAGTAAACACTAAGTATGTAAATTTATTTAAACCACACAGTCTCTTTCAAAACATTTCCAGTTTACTGCAGTAACTTTCAATGAAAAATCGTGAAACCTAACCAAGAGATCCCGACGAATTGAAATGTATTTTGTTTTAAATAAGCGACACCTTCTGCATACTTATGGGTGGCCAGGTTATGAAATGAATGACTGAATGAATGAGTGAATGGAGTTATTAATTCCTACTATGCAAGATCAGTTCTCAAACAATTACTGCCGAGACGGTAAGTATTTTGTAGAAAGAATGTATTGTAGATAAACCTAATTATTCTTTACTTAGTATGTCTGAAAACACCTACTTTAGAAACCATTTGTATAAAAGCGGTTCTCTGGTGAAAACTGCTGTATTGATCCTCATACAAAATTTTGCACTGTACATTGTAGAATATCTTTCAAATCCACCACTGCTAATGCCACAACCAGATCGGAATTTAATTAAAACGAATTGATTCAAGTACGTAAAATATGGCCTGACCTCCAGTTTGCACGAAACTCTAAGCTTCTTTGCGTAAAATGAGAGTGAATGTCTCCACTGATACACAACGGTAGTTTAAATCCGCTTTCATCACTCTTTGGATCTCTGGATTGTCCATCAGTGTTAGGGATTTAACAAACTTTCCACCCACATGAAGAGAAATGACTATACTCCACAATACCGTCCCGGCTTTTGGTAGATTTCCTTCATTACAACTTGTAGGCCATGGGTCAGATCCTGGTTTGAAAGTTTTCTGACTTCAGTTAGTCTAGAAATTAGCCACCCACCGGAGATGTGTTGCATTATCTATGTTTTGATTTATTTCACACCGGCGTTTAATTTACGTAGGGTACAATCTTACCTTTAATTTCAACCTTTGTTCTTTAAGACCTGTATTACTGTCGCACATAATAAAAGGTGGAACTCTTTATTTTTGTGATGCTGAATCAGTTGCAGCTGCCATTTATACTGAAATGAGATAATCGTGTCATGCTGCCGGGACGAAACTTAGAAATGTGGCTGGATATCTGAAGGGATACAACTGTTCGCAGTTAGGCGCAAATTAGAAAGATTTTATTAAAATGTGTCTTAGAGAAACAAAGTGTGAGAAAAATCGCATGAATTTAGCAGGTTCATAATAGAGACTAGACGCTACACTTTGTGATCGATATAAGGCATATGATATTTGAGGTGTTCAAGATGCTTGTTACGCCTTGCAGCGCGGTAGATTTGCACAGATATTACTGAGGATTCTATCCTGAAGATGGAGACAGTAGCAGGCTCTTCCGATACGTTGCTACATAACTACAATATTTCAGACCGTCAGATCCCAGAAAACCAGTAAACTTGAAATTACTTTTCGGAAATGAAACAAAGAGGGTTTATTATTAAAACGTGAGCGCATATCAGTATTAGAGGAAGCCTCTGCTGTATACTACTGATTAATAATTTAGGTTTGTTATTTGGTTGGTTAATTAATTATTTAATTAAAGGTAGAATCTACTTATAAACGTCCCTTCGAAAAGGTCGGGGAAGAAGGAATGTTTAGTAATTAGGCCTAGCCCATTAGACGCATGACCCAATTTCCTGTTAAATTAATACAGGCAGCACTGCGCAACCTGAGCTATAGTACGATATGTCAAATTTCGTTCTTATTAGTTGTGTATTCCAGTGAACCCATTATTGTATTCAGAAAACAGTGTGCATAAAGCTAAGTATGATACGCTGTATAATTGATGTAAACAGTGAGTCTGCATGTTAAAGAATAGCCGTTTAAAAATAATCTGTTATTTTAAAGTCCTTTGTAACGATCCCTCTAAGAAACATTATTGAAGGAAAGGTGTAAGGGACAAGAAGGCGAGGAAAAGACGTAAGCAGCTACTGGATGACCTTAGGAAAACGACAGGATCCTGGAACTTGAAGGAGGAAGCAGTAGATAGCGCTCTGTGGAGAACTGGCTTTGGGTGGGGCTATGGAACACTTTCGTAAGATATAGAGTACAGTGTGGTGGTGATATAAAGGTACAGCTGATGTAATTGTCAAAATGTATATGGGTGTAATCCAAGGAATTACAAATTATACTTAGCGACTATTTTCGTCGCCAGGCTTGAAATTTTCAAATAGCGTCTGGTATTGCAATTACAATGGTTTCTCTGCATAATTTCGGTCGAATTCTGTGGTAAGTCCTTGTTAAGTTACACCACCGACAGACATTTGTATGCATAGCTTAAATTCGTATATGCATTACAGCTGCTAGAGGCGCAGAAGTGGTGACGAATTCTGCTTTCATTTCCAGGACGTGCATTTTGTCTAAATCCTTCCCTGTCAACTTCTAAAACCTTTCATGAATTGCTAGTTAACTGTATAAATCTCCAGCAGAACACAGACTTTAAAGTGCTAAGTCTGAGCTGCTGGTTTCTTTAAATAAAGAGATTTTAAAACACTTAAGTGAGACGTGGCGAATTCTAGGGTTCCGCAGTTCTAGTCCGCGCTGGATGAAGACTAAAGTGCTGTTAGTACTCGCATGTAATATCATTCCGACTATTATGTAGCATGCCACAGGAAAACTTAATATGCTGAAGTACCGTAACTTACCAAGTTACCGTCACCCCATTTAATCATTTCATGCAGTTACCGACGTTTGCACTCTTCGAAAGCACGTCTTTATAAGAGTTGTGTATTTATCAGTTGAAGGCCATAGTACTTTATCAGCCAGTTTTTTACAGGAGTAGATTTCCCTCCCAAACACTTTTTGCCTCACATGTTGATATTTTATGTGAGAGGGCGTATCAAAATAAGTAGGCCTATCAGTGTCTCCAAAATAGGTAATTTGCTATATGTAGATGAAACGGGGAATATAAGCTATAGACTGATACACAGGGCTCATGTATTGGCCTCCCCATAAAATTATATATAAAGTAAAAGATTTGTCTTTTAATACCATAAAGTACACATATACGTAGTAGATCCACTCATTCTTGGTCTTGGCACTAATCGGAGGTCAGTGGTTAAATTAATGACACGGCCGCTTTGCCCAAGGGACATAGTGCCGGTACTGATTGATGGGCCCCAGAATCTCTCTGGTCGTTTTCCAGAACAGACAGTCTCTTATTGTAATACTAATTTGTACGTCAGCACAACTGTTTTTATTACACAAGGTAATATGTAGGCTACATGTTTCGACTAATAAATAGTCATCTTCAGGCCTATTCTTTACAGGTTAAGTCACAGG